>MAAB01001285.1_pt1 | contig 38321 bp, 36 predicted proteins | sample 1115991 | NCBI WGS metagenome assembly MAAB01 (sample SAMN04961124, study PRJNA320927) | seawater metagenome | isolation source: sample BD02T18 sea water enriched with oil for 18 days | place: USA:Gulf of Mexico | collected 2013-07-27 | reverse complement strand
CAAGATTGTATCCTTACTTTACGAGAAGCTCTGGTTGAATTTTATTCAGTAAATTCACATATATTTTCTGCTCCTAAACCCGATACTGTGTGATCGAAACAGTCTCTTCCTCAACCTCTAAATTTTGGAACAAAATTAGAAAGTCTCATATATTGGCTTTATAACCTTTATGTAGAGATATAATTTGTTCCAAAAAGTGTTCAAGAAGTAGAATTTATAGATTCGCTCAAACCCTTAGGACTTTTTGAACAACAAAAATCACTTTTTAACTCATAAGTTTAAAGATTCATCTAGTCTTTCCTCAAAAAATATAGACAACTGAGAAATAGTAAGTGACCAATTCCTTACAGGCATAGTCCATTTTTTAGAAGCATTTTGAATACCCATATAAAGCAATTTTAAAAGTGAATTTTCATTTGGAAAAGCACCATTAGTTTTAGTAAGCTTTCGAAACTGTCTATGAACAGATTCTATGATATTAGTAGTGTATATAATACGTCTAATCTCTTCAGGATATTTGAAATATGCAGATAGATGTTCCCACTTGTTCCTCCACGACTTAATTACAATAGGATATTTTTTACCCCACTTAGATTCAAGGTTGTCAAGTTCCATTTCAGCAGCTTCTTTGGAGATAGCTTGATAAATCAGTTTCAAATCTTTCATAAACTCTTTTTGGTTTTTAGAGGCTACATATCTAATGGAGTTTCTTATTTGATGAACAATACAAAGTTGCACTTCTGTTTTTGGAAAAATTGAATTAATAGCTTCTGGAAAGCCTTTTAAACCATCAACAGAAGCAATAAGTATATCTTGTATCCCTCTATTGTTTAGATCTGTTAAAACTTGTAACCAAAAGTTAGCACCTTCATTTTCAGATATGTATAACCCAAGTATCTCTTTTTTACCATTTAGTCCTACTCCCAAAATAGTATAAACAGCTTTTGAAATATATCTACCATTCTCTTTTATCTTATAATGAATAGCATCAAGCCATACAAAGGGGTAGATTGATTCAAGTGGCCTTTGTTGCCATTCTTTTAATAATGGTATAACTTTATCAGTAACAGCACTTATTGTAGCTTTAGAAAAACTCATTCCATACATTTCTTCAATGTGTTCAGCTATTTGACTATAACTATTGCCTAAAGCATATAAAGATAAAATCTTTTGTTCTATATGATCTGACATATGAGTTTGATGTTTTTTAACAATTTGTGGTTCATAAGAACCATTCCTATCTCTTGGAACATCAAGTTCAAATTCACCAACACTACTTTTCATAGTTTTAGTAGATTTACCATTTTTTCTGTTTTTATTTATCTCAGAAGTTAAATGAGACTCAAGTTCAGCTTGTAGTGCAGCTTCTGTAAGTTGTTTAATAAGAGGAGCTAAAACTCCATCTTTAGCATCTATTTTTGCACCAGCTTTAATTTGTTCAAGTCCATCTGTTAAATCAAGTGTTTGATTCATGGTTCAATCCTTTAGAATAAATTCTATCAGACTGACACAAAATTTCTAACACTCCCTAAAGCCCATAGATTCTTCTTGCTCTATAATGCACACCTATTGAGAAAGCAATGCAGGCTATTTATCAGTTTTTTATCAATTAGAAGACCTTAATATAGGCTATGTGGGCTATAATGCAACAAGTATAAATAGTAAGTGAACCAGAATGCACAAAACATATATAATGCTTCAAATACCCATGAATTCACACTTCCAAATTTAAAGCTAAATAGTGGAGGATTCTAGCCATATATATCAGTGGTAATGTAAAGCCCATGAAATAGTACTTGGAAGCTATACTGCATAAAGATACATGTGAGCTATAATGCATGTTTTTGCTCTATAATGCACTCTTACTAAAAAAATATACTATTTATTCATCACTTATTCGATTTTAACAGTTGTTTATCGCCAGAGGACCATTTGCCCTATAATGCATGAAATGTCCTTAGAACACTTATTCTCATGCAGGACCATTATTAAAAAAATAAGAAACAATTGGACTGTTTTTGAAGCTCTACTTCTTTCAATATTTGAAGATATCTATTATTACTCAGAAACAAATATAATGAGCTTATTGAGCTACTCTAGACTATTAAGTATTTTGAATACAGAAAATAGAATTACATAAATAAGTACCTCTTACTCAGGTCTCAAAAACTAAGTCAGACATGGTTAGTTATCTTTTTTTATTTTGATATAATACGGTAATTAAAAAGGCAAGCACTATATGGAAATAAACGAAAGACAACTAGAGTATATTGAAACAAGAAATAAAACCTATTTTGTAATTTTAACTATTACGACTGCGATACTTTTTTTATTGGTTGCCAGAGATAATTATCTAACTAGTGAGTTCTCGAAACTCGATGACAGTTTAAAATTACAACTCAATGCCTTTTCTCTTTATTCTGCTCTATTTCTTGCCCTTATTAAATATTATCCTAAATTTTATATGATCAATTTCATGGTAGTCTATTTAATATTAGGAATCATTTGCAGTACAGGAACATTCTTTTCACTATTCTCTATGGAATACGGTTTAACTTTCTATGCCATAGTGTATATTGGAATATCAATATTACTTTCAATTGCAAGCTACAAATTAAAAGATTACGAACGTAAAGTATGTGATATTCTTTATGGTAAGAAAAATAAGCATGATTTTATGAGATAGATTATATTTAGAATTAGAAAAATTTTTATCATCATGTAGAAAACTACCTGTTTTCTACATTTATTTAGTACTTATTTCTATCCATCATATGTTTAAGAGATTTTGAAAAAGACCAACTTAACTAATTACTAATTTCAGCATAAAATCTTCCTAAATAATCTAATTTTTTTAAGTAAAATTTATAGCTTTAAATATTTTATTAATAAACAAAACGTCGAAATATTTGAAGTAATTTATCTTAGAATTAAAAAAAGTATTGATTCATCATATTAAAGGATTAAATATGGCTAAGTTTCTTAGAGTTAAGCAGGTAAGTGAAAAATTAGGGATAGGGAAAAGTACTGTTTGGTTGTGGTTAAAACAAAATAAACTCCCAAAACCAATTAAATTAAGTCCTAGAGTTACAGTATGGGTTGAAAAAGATATAGAGGATTGGCAAAGTAAAAAGATTCAAGAGTTGATATAAAAAGTAGAAATTAACCACAAAATATGCGTAAAGTTAGTAAATTACTTGTCATAATGTAGAAAACACCATGTTTTCTACATTTATTACTATTTTTAATCATATATGAATGGTACTATAAGTGAAAAATATTCTTGAGTAAATACCGTAGTTAGGTAGCTTGCTAATAAATATAGACTAGATATGTTAAATTTTTATGGAACTTATTATTGCATTAACTTTAGTTTCAAATGAATTGATAAAATCTTTATCCTTTAAATTCAAAATATCTTCATCAAAGGGAAATTGAAAATAGTCTATTTCTAAGGCATCAATCTTTTTTTGGATAGTTTCATTATCTGAAGTGATTTCTAAAACTAAGGGCATCATATCTTCATTCCATTTATTATAATCTACTCCAAACCAAATCTTATAATTTGCTTTTATATTAATTTTCTTTGTATTACTTAAATAAAAGCCATAAAAATCATCCTCTATATTAATACTAATATTTAGTATTTTTGATACTTTATCAACCATGGTAAGATTTCGAGCTTGTTCCCAAAAATATTTACTATCCAATATTGGGTATAAATCTCGATAATTACCCACATTATGAAGTATAAAGTTGTCCCTTATAAAACCTTCTTTTACACTTTGAATATTAGACGAATTATAGGCTGGTTTCATTGTATTGATAAGTAATACTTCTGCTTTCTCAATCTTTTTTTCCAAAGATGAAACAACATCTGTATGATCACTGTAGATTTTTCCTAAATAGATACGCACGTTTTTAGAATCACTGCCATGTTGAATAACCCACCTGTCTTTTAATCTTGATTTAAAACCATTCTTATCCACAGTACGACCTATATAAACTAAAACATTATCTCCATACAAAGGATGTAATCCATATATTTGATATAATCCCACACTATCTGATTTCACCTCATATTTGCAATCAATGTTACCTTCTAATATCTCGTCAATAGTAAATGGACCTTCCCAGAACACCTTTATCTCTTCTCTTTCACTCATTCTAATACCTTTTTCTTTTTAAATTATCCAAAAGATGTAGAAAACGCTACATTTTCTACATTTATTGTGTACATATTTTTATGAAATAAAGATTTTGATTTGAAAACAAATCTACTTGAGTTCCAAAATTACTTTAAGAACGATTGAATATCATCATGAACGAGGATCTCTTTTTGTATTGGTTGTAATTTAAAGTATTTATCCCAAACTTTCGATACCCCAATCAATTTTCTTTCAGGGAGAGAAGTATAGAGCTTTCTTATCGTCTTTTTAGAAACTCCAAAAACTAAAATTAACTTCTCTAGATCACCATAATCACATTCTTTAAAAAACCTGGAATATACGAATCTATCTTTTGAAGTTGCTTCATTATAGTCAGCCTTGCTAAAAGCAATGTGGATATCTTCAAAAGTGCACTTTTCCTTAATGTTTCTATTTAAAATATGGAAAATTCTGTGAGATGTCTGGTCTGGCAAGATTTTTGACTTATTTTGTTTATCTATCAATAGATTGACTCCCTTTTAAATATAATAAATTATACTTAATAATAGTTCTTATTTACATATAATGACAATTACGTATCCAAAGGTTATGTATAGTCCTTCAATGAAATTAGAGATATTGGAAGTTGATTATTCCATCGGTGCTAAATTGATAAAAAAGAATGAGCATCACACATTGATTAGATACAGAGTAGGTTACCTTCTTTTATCTTCCAAATTGAGTCATCTTGAGCTTTTACTTCTTTTTCAAACATAGGAATACTACCTAATGATAAAGCTGGAAGCTCAAGTATGGTAGCTTTTTCTTTATCCCAAAATACAATAGCATAAGTGGAAAACATTTTGAATCGAGATAAATCACCGACTGCACTATTTAAATCTGAACCACTCATTACAGTTGCTTTAACTGAATAACCTTTTGACCAACCTGTTTGTGTTTTATACTTCACGCAAGCATCTTCCTTTTTTGAAGCATATAAAATAAGAGTAGAAAAAAAGAGTAATATTATAATTTTCCTGACGTTTAGCATTGTTTCAACCTTATATTTCTATCTGTAGTTATATTCATTTCCATCTAACACCTTTTATGTCGGGTCTAGACTTACCAACAACTCTACTTGCACTAATCTGCACAAACAATATCTGATTACTACTCTGCTGAGAGACATTTATCCATAATGGTTTGTTCGCTTTGATAGCTTGAACAATATCTCTAGAAGTTATTTCAACTGTACCCATAGGGTCATCTTTAAACAAGTCTGCATCATAAAGTTTGATTCTAAATCTAGTATTTTCATAAATAGGCCATCCAAGATAACTGGTACTAAAATCAGGGGTATAACTGTCTTGACTCTTTTGTTTTTTATTGGCTAGTCCCACCGGCATATTAATAGCTCTTCTAAAACTGCCTTGACTATATCCTGTTTGCATAATATAACCAATTACATCTGGAGCAGCTTGACCTTTTGCTGCATCCTTACCGATACTTCCTAATACAGCTTCTACTGCAAAACCTGCCCCCGGTATTACCATATTGCTAATAAGACTTCCTATCGATTTATTAATACTGAAACCTCTATCCCAAGTAGCTCCATTCATTTTAGTAGGACTTACAACTGCACCTAGTACAGAAAAGTCAACAAAAAGAGCTTTTTGTTCTGCCTGTAAGATTGATGAACATAGTATAAAGAGTAATAGTATTTTATGCATTAATATCCTTGACTTATATGAACTAACATTCTACCTAAACATTGTCACAATAATGTCACTAAACCCATCACTAACGTATTTTAAGCCAAACTTTAGTATTCTATTAAAAAACAAAGGACAGCTCATTAAACACTTAACTCTACTTATAGTATTAACTTTAACTTTGACTGCAAACTCAACTATAAACTCATTTAGTAAATCTAAAAAGATACTAAAAAAGATCTACAATGGACATCAAGTTACCTTCTATTCTAATTGTAACTATAACTACAAAGATAAAAAGAATATGATTGTTAGAAAGTCTTGTGGCTATGAACCTAGGAATGAACGAACTAAAAAAGGTAAAGTTAATCAAAGAGCTAGACGTATTGAGTGGGAACATGTAATACCTGCTGAGAACTTTGGAAGACAGTTCTCTTGCTGGCGAGAGGGCGCTAGTAAGTGTATGAAGTCTAATGGGAAGAGTTATAAAGGACGCAAGTGTTGTTCTAAAGTGAATGCTAAGTTTAAATACATGGAGTCAGACTTACTCAATCTTGTACCTGCTGTTGGAGAACTTAATGCGGACAGGTCAAATTTTAGATACGGAATGATTCAAGGTGAGCAAAGACGATATGGTAAGAGTATAGACTTTGAAGTTGACTTTAAAAAGCGTTTAGCTGAACCAAGAGATGATATAAAGGGAAACATTGCGCGAACTTACTTTTACTTTGAAGAGCAATATGGGATGAAAATTTCTAAGAAGGACAAAAAGATGCTTAATGCTTGGCACAAATTAGACCTTGTAGACAAGTGGGAAATTGAGCGCAACATGAGAATCAATAAGTTTCAAGGTAATAGCAATAGATTTGTAGAGGATAATTAAAAATAGAGAAAAGTTCGATTCTCAAAAATTAGTATCCTTATCCCTAAACACATTATCACAGCCAATCGGTTGATTAATTTGTTCACCCAAGATAGTAAAATAACTATCATTTCCTAAATATATTTTACCTCATTTTAATAATTATTTTTTTCTTTTAGGATTCATGAAATTTAATTGGGGTTGGATTAGAAATATCTTTTTGATAATCATAAACTTTAAGATATCTCTTGAAAAAATTGCCTTTTAAAGTTAACTCAATATATTCTTTCTCAAATTCATCTTTTTTAAATTTCCGAATAATCAGTTCATGATTTATACAGTACTTATATTCATCTTCTTTTAATAAAGAAGAAATATCCAACTGAGAGATAAGATGGATATTTTTACAAATTTTTTCTAAGTTTTCTAAGAGTTCGTTCTTATCAAGTAAGCCACTATTAATTTCATCTAACCAGAATGATTTATGTCTAGCTTCATAGTCATCAATATCTATAGGTATTTCCAATAGTTGCGACGGTGTAAATAAAAAATAAAAAACAATACTCACTATTCCAAATATTAAAAAGGTTTGGACAAAAATATTGTCTTGATATTCACCAATTAATTTCAGTAAAATAAATGTTTTGGAAGTAAAAAATGAAACACTTATATCAATAAAAATTAATATAAATGTAGCTGTTATTAGTTTTTTTAATTTTAAATGGCTCTCCATCTTATGAATACATCGCTTATAATATTCATAGGCAGATGAGTTGTTACTAATAATTGCATCATCTTTTAATTTCTCAATGTTATTTATCACAAAACCGCTATTCTTGTCAAAATATCGTAAGATAAAAAGGTTAATAATGTAGAATATAATATTTGATATTATAGAATACAGAAGAGTTAAATATACTGTAAATTGAAAGAGTTGAAAGAATGATACATTTAGCGATTCTTTAGATATTAAAACATCAATTATTGATAAATTAGTATTGAAGTATATAAATAAATCAGTATATACTAGTAACCCAAGAGACATAAATAAATACTCAACTCCTAAAAGTTTTGTACTTAAATTATTTGTATATTTTTGTATAGATAAATCCATTGTAATCCTTTTTATTAATTAGAGCGTATTAAAGAGTAACTCTTTTCATATAACCTTTATTATCAAAATAGTATTTTTACTTATATGTGCTAAAACTTACTTATAAGATAAATATTACGCTGTATATTATGAATGTTAATAATTTTTTAAGAACTTCGATCTAATATCAAATGATACTTTAGTCAATTTAATCAAATATTTTTTTGAGTGGACTAGATCCTACATATACATATTGTTTATCAGCAATCCACTCAGAGCCCAAACCTACATCAGTAAAAGCATTATAAAATATATTCACACTTAAATATGATAATACTATTTCAAATGTGTAAAAAGGATTAATTTCTTTTTTGCTAATTATATTAGCTTGAGATGTAGTCAGCCATCCTGTCCCATAGACAACTTTTGTCGGGTTTTCCGAGTTAATGAAATTTTCGTTAATAGAAAAAGATATTTTTAACCTAGTACTAAAAAAATCTTTGTTAAGCAAATCTACGACATCAATAGGAACGGGAAAGTGATTTTCACACAAATCACATCCAAAAATCTTCGCAAAATATTTAAATAAATTTGTCTGCTCGATTGGAAAATCCTTACCATAAATTTTTGAAAAATCAATCATTCTTGTGTTGTTTATTAAGTTATAATTATTAATAATATAGTTTGAAAATTTATCATAAGCAAAATCAAAATTTTGAGTATCATCATTATTACACTTACAGCAAATTACTTCTTCAAATTTTGCCTTCTTAGAATTCGGACCATTTAATTTAGAAAGTTTTCCATTTTTATAGTGCAACACTTGTTTATCTTTAAAATCTTGATCATAAATTTTTTTTAATAATGATCTTTTAATTTTATGCTCACCTGATGTAGCATCTTCTCCACATATCCAACAATTCAAGCTATTCCTTTTAAACATATAGAACGATTTAGTATTTTTATACAATTTAAATTATCTTAAATACGTCATAAATTCTGTCACAATTTACTATTTTTATTTATTTTGAACTGCCGTATAGCATCATGTCAACACTGTGAAAGTAAAGGATGTGAAAATGTTAGAGGGTGATCTGACTACACTAAACAGGACAAAAAATAAATATATTTAAGTTTGGAAATCTTAATTTCCAATACTAAACATTCTACTTCATAAAGTTTATTTTTAATAAATAGTGTTATTCTGATCGAAATTTATATTATAAATTTTTGTGTGTTTAATCTTTATTAGATATAGTTCTTTGATGATTATCATATTGAATTTGAACTTTATACAGAAAAAGTCCAATTAAAAGAGGGATATGATAACTATTAATAGATTTATGGTAATTTTTTATTTAAGAGTAATCATAAAATAAATCTTATCAGATTTTTTTGGAATAACTAACTAATCTATATGATAACCATTTATTATTTAAATAAAAGTATTACTACCCATCCAATTGATATAAAATATAAGATTAACGGAGAGAAGAGACTCCTTAAGAAAACCTCTTCTCTTCTATTAAAACTTATATATTAAAGATACTGTAACTAAATCTATCTCATCACTTACATCTAAATCTAAACTTGTTTTAAATTTTTCCCATTCCGCTCTTAATCCAAAACTTTTATCTAGTGCTACATTAAAACCAATACCGAAGAACATATCTATTCCATCATCTGAAGCTGAATCACTTGCAGATATATTTCTATATGATGCTTCAACTTTTGTATCATTATCCCACCTGTGTGCACCAATTTTTATGAATGGATTAAAATATTTATGCATTGGATAGCTTCCGACTACAGCATCACGTTATAATTCCATATAAACAAATCTATTACTTTTAAGGGCTTATTTAGGGGGATATCTATAATTACCCACTAAAACAATTTCAAGAGCCCCCTAAAATACAAGGGATATAAGATGGCAAAACAAATCGTACCACTTAATGCTACTCAAATTAAAATGCAAAACCAAAAGAGAAGAAATACAAACTTTCAGATGGGCAAGGACTCTTTTTATTAGTTGAACCAAATGGTTCAAAAGTATGGCGATTGAAATATAGATTAGAAAATAAAGAAAAAGAATATGCTATGGGAGTATATCCTGTTATTACATTAGTAAAAGCCAGACAAAAAAGAGAAGAATTAAGAGATCTTATTGCAAATGGCATAAATATCAACGACTTAAAAAAACAAAATAAAATGAAGACTAAAATAGTTGAAACTAAAAAAGAAAATACTTTTTATAATGTTTCTCAGAAATGGCACGAAAACTATAAAAGTGAAGTATCAGAAAACTATGTTTACCCTTTTATCAAAGAACAATCAATTGAATTATAGAAAATATGGTACCATTTAATGAGTTTTTAGTAATTCTATGCGGAGATACAATTACTAATCTATTATTGTTTTAATGCTTCTAAAACACTCTTTGCTACAGAATAAGATAACAATGGAGGAACAGCATTTCCAACCTGAATATAAGTTTGTCCCTGACCTCCAATAAATATAAAATCATCAGGAAAAGATTGTATTCTTGCTGCCTCTCGAACAGATAATGTTCTTAATTCTTCAGGATGAATATACATATAACCATCCATACCAATGTGTGCAAGAATTGTCCATGAGGGATTACTATTTACTAACCTTTTAAGTTTATCTTTAAATATATCTTCACGGTAAGGTAGTATTGATCTTACTTCTTTAGGTAAGTCCATGTAAATATCACCTTCTTTCATATAGCTGAAAACCTTCTTTGCTCTATCATTTGACATTCTACATATATTATTTTTCACTGTTTTCTTAGTATTTTTCCTCATTAATATTTGATAAGGATGAAGGTTTTCATTGTAAGAATACTCACACTCATTTATTCTCCAATTATCAGTAATAGTTGGTAAATCAGAAATTGCTGTCTTTACATCAACATATAATGGTAAGTCAGTTTGATTTAAAACCTTTGATTTCTCATAAGTTTTAGTACACTTCGTACTAAGAAGTTCATCATACCAATGTGTAGGTTTTGGATATTCAAAAGTTAAACCTTTTTTACAAGCAACAAGTATCATTCTTTTTCTTACTTGAGGTACTCCATAAAAAACAGAATTTAGTACTTGAGTAGGATTAACAATTTCATATTCAGGTAAATCATTTTCCATTATCTGCTTAACTCTTTCAAATGTTTTTCCTTTATATTTAGTCATAAAGTTAGGGACATTTTCCATTACAAAAATATCAGGTTGAAAATATTTAACATACTTTAAATAATCCATAAAAAGTTCATTTCTGGGATCATCAGTTATATCTTTATCTTTCATCCTGGAAATTGATTGAATTTTCGCATGTCCTATGGTAGAAAATGTCGGACATGGAGGCCCTCCTATAATAACGTCTACTTTATTTTCTTTTCCAATAACTTTATGAAACTCTTCTGGTTCAATTTCTCTTATATCTTTACAAATTGATTTTGAATTTGGAAAGTTGTATGAATGAGTGTCAACTGCGGCTTTAACATTATCTATTCCTCCAAGACAATCAAAACCAGCCATTTGGAACCCTTTTGCAAAGCCACCAGCTCCACAAAATAAATCAATAAATTTATAATTTTTATTCACTATTTTTTTTCTTTCAATTTTTTTTATATTTTTTTATATTAAAATCTTCAACTTAATTTAAATATACAATAGATTTAGAGCTATCAATTATATTATAATACATCTTTTTTACTTCAATCGTTAATTATTCTTAAAACCTTTTTCACAGCTTTTGCTATTGCTTTTGACATCAAAGGAGGTACAGCATTACCCACTTGTTTATATTGATTAGTTCTTGCACCAATAAATTGAAAATCATCTGGGAAAGATTGGATTCTTGCTGCCTCTCGGACAGTAAATGTTCTTTCTTGTTTATAATCTGGATGAATAAATAAATTCCCATCTTTAGATAGATGAGCTAAAATTGTCAAACTCGGCTTATCAAATCGTTGAACTTTATATTTATTAATAAAGTGATCAGGGTCATAGTTAACTAAATCAGGTCTAGAGTCGACCAAATCTTTTAATAACCAATTATTTTCACTTAAAAGCTTATATCTTTCTCTATCTTTTTCATTATGTTTTCTTGAAACATGATTAAACAATTTATCTTTATTCTTTTGTCTCATTATTTTAATATAATCATTATTACTATTTGATTTAAAAGACATTTCTTCTTTACCTTCTCCCGGAAATAGTTCAGGTAAATCGGATATAGCTTCTTTTACTGTAACAAATCTAGATAATTTTTCATCTTCTTTACCAGGTGCATAATGTGTTTTTTCTATTAAATCATATATATCTTTTGACTTTAAATTAAGAACTTTTTTTATACCTATAAGAATAACTCGTCTTCTTAATTGTGGAACACCATAATTAACAGAGTTTAGTACAATTTCTTTTTCATTATCATAAACATCATATCCATCTTTCTCAAATTCTTTAATTATTTCAGGAAAAATTCGATAGCCATTTGGTTTAGAAGTTAAAAGTCCAGTCACATTTTCAAAAATAAACATATTTGGCTGAATTCTATTAAGACATTCGATATAGTGTTTATATAAATAGTTTCTTTTATCATTCTTCATTGCATTAGGATCTTGTGCCCTTCCAACAGATGAAAAAGCTTGACAAGGTGGACCACCTAAAAGAACATCAACTTTTTGACCATTTAATAATTTTATAATTTTATCAATATTATTATGATTTGTTAAATCATAATTCAATACCTTTTTCTCTATTTCACTAGATTCTTCATCATAGTCTTTTAATCTATGAGATAAGGTCTCACATGCTTTTTCTTCTATATCAACATGACACAGACCTTTAAACCCTAACTGCAAAAAACCTTCAGAGAGTCCTCCACAACCTGCAAATAAATCTACAAAAGTAAAATCTCTTTCTTTATTCATAATTTTTAAGCTCTTTAATTAATTTTTCAATAAAAACACTATTTTGATTATACTCTATTAGTAAATTTAGATAACCTTCTACCGAACAAGGGAACTTACTGTTATTACCGTTTCGTTTAGATATCCATCCATTGATAGTGCATATTGGAATTTTTGTTAATTCTGAGAAATCAGTTTTATTTATCCCTGCAGATAAAAGCATGTCTTTAAGTTTTAAATTATAACTAATTTTATATGTATTTAACATAATTAAGTAGCTATAAACATATTTAGTAGTATTTAACAGCATTAGTAAAATAATATAACATTAAGATATTCAACACTCGCTCAAGAAGTAGAATAAAGTCTATTCTTGAATTAAACTTCCAATATCATTTGAATAAAACCAATCAAGAAATGTTAGTAACTATGTGTATTTACTCTCAATTTCAAATAGAATTAATATATTTTTATTAAAAGGTCAGAAAAAAAACTACTTTCATATTTTTTATCATCTAAATAAAGATTAAAAATTATATTTGTATTTATGTTTACTAAAAAGATAGCTCCATATTCAGTATCATCAAATAATGGAAATATAACTTTTCCTATAACATCTGTTTTTTCTAAATAACATGGAATGAGAAAAAAATTATAAATATTATCATATCCAGAATTTTTAAATGCTAGTTCATAAAGATATTGTTTAGAGATATCACCTACTCCAGGATGGCCTGTTTTTAGGATTCCATCTTTAAAAATTGGTTTGTAATACTTTGCATCAAAGATAAATAATTCATTTTGGATGACCTTTAAAATATCAGGCTTCAAAGTTGCTTTATGAATTTGATATCGTGGTTGAGGACTCTTTTTTTCCCAAATTGGCTTTGGAATAGATCTATAGAGATTTTTGTAGTCATTACCTAAAACACAAGATGTGACACTCTCCCAGGTGTGTTCAAAATGCTTTATACCAAATAGTGTTTCTATATTTCTATTAGTTTCTAGCTCACTACATTCTAGAAACTGTATTAATGTTTTTATTAGCTTAATATCACGTTCAGAGTAACTATTTGATAGTTTGTCATATAGTTTTTTTATTTTAAAATCTACATCACCTAAAGAATTTTTATATATATCAAAAAATATATTGGGACAGTTAAATAAATCTAGAAACTCTATCTTTTTCATAAAACTTAAACATTCATTTAACACTGATTTATGAACTTGACTTATATATGTATTCTCATCAAATTCACTATTATCTGTCACATGATTTAAATATAGTACTTGATTATTAGAAAAATAAGCAGCTTCTTTTTCTATAGTCAATGCCCAATTAATCTCACCTGATCCATTTAAATCAATTTCATTTACTTCATCAAAATATATTCCATATTCCAAATAATCATTAATTAAATAGTCAGAAATTGCAATCATATTAAAATAAGTAGTTTCTGAATTTAATGATAAATAATTTAAATCTTCTTCTCTCTCTACTTTTTTAGAGAATTTTCTTAGAACTTGAAGAATTAATTTAGCCTCAATAATGTTATCAATATTAGTTAAATTATAATTGATTAAGTATTTAGGTAAAACAATTAAAATAGAGTGTGATGTTGAAAGCATTCCAACAAAAGAGAATTTACATAAATCAGTATCCTTGTCCACAAATTTTATAATTCTTTCTTTTCTCATTCTACTAAAAGTTTCATTTGTCAAATTATTTTTAACATCAATTACTTTATAATATTTTTCTTCTATATAATAAAAAATATCTTGCATGAATATTTCTAAGGAAATGTTATCGAATTATTAATTATTTTAGATGTAGGATAATTTTCAATAATTTCGGAGAATGTATCAAATGCAAATACTTTTTCATTCTTGTTATGTCTTAATATATCATCTTTTAAATACATAATAATCTTATTTTTAAATACTTTTTCATCTAAAACTAAATTGTCACGTTCAGTAATTATTTTAAAATCATTTCTTTTAAGAAAAAATGGAGCTATTAATCTATCTTCAACAATATTATAATCTGAAACTAATAACTTATTGACCACTTTTCTAAAAGTATTATATTCTACATAATTATTATCACCAATATTAATATCAAGTCCATCCATATATGTTTCATTTTCATTTAAACTTATATATTCAAAATCCCATCTTCTTTTAAATGCAGTATCCATAGGAAATACTCCTTGATCTGCACTATTCATTGTTGCCCACAAATAGAAATTATTAGGTATCTTTAAACCATTAGTTTCAATTTCAAGATATATACTTGAATCCAAATTATTTTTTAAATATAGTAAAAGTTCAGAAGAAGGGTTAATTGAATATTTACTATCTCCATTCTCACTTCTATCTAATAATTGAAATATATTACCAAATACTGCATCTACTTTTGTTCTGTTTATTTCTTCTATAATTAAACAATAAATTGAAGAACTATTCTGTAATGCTTTTATTAATAACTCAATAAATGGACCTGCTATAAATTCGTATGTTATTATTGGTTCATGATGATCAGTTACTGTAGTTAATAAGTTATGTTGAATTGTATTTGAAGCTATATCTCTATAAATTGGCTTAGGTTTAAAGGTTCCTACAAATTGGCCATATGTGTATCCATTATAAAATGTTACCCTGTCTACATTTATAGGATTAAAAAACTCGTTAGTTCTTTCTTTTAGTAAATGACTTTTCCCCGTACCCGGCGCACCATAAACTATTTTATTATGAGGTTCATTAATATTTATGTACATATTAACAGGAAGATTATCATCTAAAACATTTTCTTTCCACGTATCAAATCTAACTTGATTGTTTAAAAACTCAGCCCACTTTGTTGCATTGTCTTTATCAGATAATTCCTCATCAATTTCGCAAATATCATTCTTTATTTCATCACTCAATAACCATTTGATTTTATCTATTACTCCATACTCTTTTGATAAACCAAATGCAAAATCTTCATTATTATTATAATCAGAATTCTCAAAAGTTAACAGAGATGAGTTTCTTAAATATGTTGTGTCATACGCAAGAACCCTTACTTTTACTACTTCTATATTATTATTCTCTCTTTGCTCTATTAACTCAATTGCTAAATCTGTAGTTATATCATCATATGATTTATTTATACTATTTGAAACTTTGAATAATTTATAAAATTCGGTCCTTGTTAGATAAGCTTCTCTTTTATTTAACTTTTCTAATTCTACTAAAAGTTCTAAAATTAATAAATATGGTTTTCTAATTGCCATATTTATATTTTCATTTTGATTAAACCTAGGGTATTGAAAATATGCTAGTGAATAATCTAAGTATCTTGCAATAAAACCAGGCTTATTCATATTACTTTCTAAAAAAACATTTTGTTTAATAAAATATGTATCATTTTCTTTTCGTGTCTGTAATAAACCTAGGAAATTTATAAGTGTTAGTATTTGCCCAAAGTAGTCAGGGTTGCTTAACTTCTCAAATTTTATAGGACATATTTCTTTTAAATCATTATAATCTTTATCATAGACTTTTGAAATAAACTTATCATATGTATTATAAACATTTTTTACACTCATAACTTGTATATTTGGAATATTCCAATACATTTTTTTTGTTTCACTCATTACTTTTTCCTAAAATCTTTTTTACAACTTTTACTATGGCTTTTAACATCGCAGGAATTTCTGTATTACATTCATGTACTTATAAATCTAAAATCATCAGGAAAAGTATATAAATTATTATCATCAATTTGTTTTAAACAATTGAATTTATATCTCTATAAAACATGTTAACTTTAATTTTAAACACATTATATATTATTTTATTTCAACTTTCCTTTTATGAGCCCTATTTATAACGTTAAATCTATTAATAAGTACAAATAGACAACACTCATAAGATACAATATAAGGGTATATACCTCCCCACTAGCACTATAAAGCAGAGGATAGTTTTAATTTACTGTTATGAAAATATGATTCTTATTCACATATAATCTTAAAAACTAAGGAAAAAGATGTCTGATTTATCAAGTTTATTTCTCATGAAGCACCTCCCCTAATCTTATTAAGAGTATATTTCATATCTACATCCAAATCCATATTTTTTTGCATCCAGTTTATATAGCCTATATCACTATCGCAAACATCACTTACCTTTTTACCTTTGTGTTTTCCAAATACAAAAGTTTCTATAAAAATAGGAGTTTTTGTAAGTTCTTCCATCTTAACCATAGGATTTTCATCTGGGAATTGCTCTTTTGTGAGTGTTACAAGTTTAGATAGTAATAGCTTCATAACTAATACATCACCAATAGCATCATGAGCTTTTATAGTTATCTTGTACTTATCAGCCTCCGTTTGTTCCTCTTTGTATAGTTCCAGTGCATATCTAAGATATTGCAATGCTTTTGATTTTTGTTCTGATAGCAAATGTTTAGCAACTCTTAGGGTATCTATGATTCTTAGTTCAGATACAAACCCTTCTTTCTCAATCATCCCCATATCAAATGGCATATTATGAGCTATCAGAAAGTTTTCTTGACTATTTAGTGATTGTAAGGTTTTATAAAAATTAGTTTCTGTAAATAAACCTTTACCCTCTATCAAATTAGGAGTGATTCCATGAACGGCCATAGCATCTATTTTTATAGGTAATACTGTGCTACAAAGTTCATCAAAAACTTCAACTTCACCTTTAGTATCAACTATCATAGCTCCAACTTGTATGATTCTATCTTCTTCTTGAGTACCTGTTGTTTCTGTATCAAATAGTATGTATTTTGGCATTATTGATTTTCCTTGTTATGTGACATGTAAAAACATGTTAAATTGTCCATTCTTTTTTTTACAATTAATAAACTTATCTTCAATGTAATATTACGCAAGTATGTCTTTCACTATTTGACATTCTTGCATCTTTTTTTAGAGGACTGAAGTTTGTATAGTTCACTAGATAGGCTCTCCACCATCTTTAATAAACTCATTAATGCTTATAAATATTTCATCTGGTATTTTTTTACTGCTAAATGATTTAAAATTATTCTTCAGTAGAATTTCTGTATTATATTTATTTATGATCTTCTCATCTTTGTACAAATTTCTTATAACTTTGAAATGAACTCTACTTATTCCATTTTCATCATTATGTAAAACTGTTTTATCTATTTCTATAAACTCAATTATCGCATAAATACCAGCGGCCAATTTATCTACAACTTCATCATTTAGTGTTCTACAAGCTATACTTCTATGGTCATTACCAACTTTAATAATACCTAAATCACCTTCTTTAATGTCTGAGAATGAGTTTCTTCCTGTTGTCCATGAATACTCAGTCAGATTAAATAATATGTCATTTACTTTAGCATTTTTATTATTTTTGTTTCCAAACCATTTGTTTGGATTACATAGCATCATCCAATAATTTTTATTCGTAGTTGATTCCATTTTGTTTACCCTCTTTTCTAAAATTTAATTTCATTATTTTACTTTTAATACTTAATACCATTCTGTTAAAGTATAGATCAATCAAAAGACAACATTATGTCTATTTTATGATGTTGTCTTTTGATTTATTGAACCAACTAGAACCATTTTTTAATTTTTTATTTAAGAATTTAAAAAAAAATTGAGATATACAGTAACTTAACTTAGTCAATATTAAACTTAAAATTATTGTAAATTTACAATGATGACAATTGTATGACAAATCAAAATTATGGCACTGATGGCAAAGCTTTTTGATTTGTATATTTATTCACCGATATACTATTTTAGTTTGCATTGTTAAAAACAAATCTTTCAAAATTTTCTATTGTTACGCCATTTCTTCACCATCTTCATCATATGTTATAAGCTTATGATTGAGTGCTTTTTCTTTATCCAAATAATCAAATGATTTAAGCTCTCTTTCTCTTATTTTCTCTGTGTTTAAATCAGATGAAACTTGATACAAAGTATCCTTACATCTAAAGTCTATCTCGTAATTATTCCTTAGGTATGCGATGGAGAAATTTATAAAAATCACTTCTATGAAAATCCTCATATTTTTCATAACCTTTTATATATGCTGTAATATATCTACATTTTCCAATTCTTCACACATGATAATATTTACTTCTTCATTACGCTAAAAACCCCATAACATGTTCAGTAGAAACATTTTTAACAGCTATTTCATCTTCAAGTCTGTCTATAAAGTCTTTAGCATCAGAAATGTGTCTAAACCTATTCTGTCTATTAACTGCTGCAAAATCTCCAGGAGTTAAATATCTTAAACTCTCAACTGCTCTTTTGAAAGAAGTTGCTGGTTTTGACAAATTCAATTCTTTACAATAATATAAGAACATATTCCAAGATTGTTCTGATTTTAGAAAATCAAATTCTAACTTCAAATCAAACCTTCTCAAACTTGCTTTATCAAGATTATCCATTAGATTAGTAGTAGCTATAAAGATGCCATCAAAGTTTTCCATCTGAACTAACATCTCATTTACTTGTGTTACTTCCCAACTCTGTTTTGCCTGTGTTCTATCAGCTAGAAAGCTATCCACCTCGTCAAATACCAACACAGCATTTTCCTCTGATGCTTCTCTAAAGGCATCTGCTATATTTTTTTCAGTTTCACCAACCCACTTACTTATAAGATCACTGCCCTTTTTAATTAACAAGGGCTTATCAAGAACTTCAGCTATATATTTCCCAAATGCACTTTTACCAGTTCCTGGTGCCCCATATAAACATAGTCTAGCATTCCCAGTTTTTTTAATACCCAATGCCAATTCATCAAGATTAGTAGTTGTATTGATAAATTCTGGTTTATATATGTTTGGTAATGATAAAGAACTGTTATTTTTTATCTCATCATAACCTTGTGCTTTTAATGTATTGTTTAACACATGGGTAAACGCTTCTTTACTATTAACAGTTTCGATAGAACCTATTACTTTTGCAGTAGTTGATATAAGTGCTGGTGCAATATTTTCATTTTGAGCCAAAATTTTTATACTTTCATCATTGAGTAAACCATTACTGTAGTTTCTTATAATCTCTTCTCTTTTAGACTTTTTTGGTATCGGTAGTTCTATATTCATATCAAACCGTCGAACAAGTGCATTGTCAATACTTCCAATATTATTTGTTATCCATATAGTAGGTATTATATTTGTCTCTAGTACCCTATTTATCCAAGCCTTGTCTTTTTGTCTAACAGGTGGTGAAAAAAATCCACCACCACTTTCAAATATATCTTCTGCTTCATCATACATAAGCAGAGTTTTTTTATTTGAAAGTAAAGCTTGAGCTGATTTATATGCTTTTAATCTCTTTGTTCCCTCAATAGGCTCATCATCTTCGTCTGTATAACTTACTTCAAATAGTTGAGTATTTATTTTCTTTGCTATCACTTTACTGAGCTCTGTTTTTCCAGTTCCAGGTCGTCCATAAAGAAGTATATTTACACCCTTTTGTTTCGTTGAAATTGCATTTTCTAAATAAGGGACAAGGATATCAATGTCGCTACTAAGATGTTTATAATCTTTTAATTTTAATGAACTTTTATTACAAACTTTTATAGAGCCCTTTATCATCGCAGATATATCTTCATCAAGATTTAGCAAGTTGTCTAAGAAAGTATCATTAATAGAGTCTAGTTTTCTATCAAGTGAAGTATTACTTTTCTTATCGATAGTTACTAGTGAAGATTTACTTAGCTTAGAATCACTAGCAAATGCACTATCAATGTGTTTTTTCTTAATATTTAAAATAACACTTAATGCTCTTTTAGTTTGCGTAGTATTTAACTCATTCCCAAGTAAGCCAACTGCATCATCAAGTAACTCATATTGTTTTAGTAGTGTAAGAAACTCTAATAACTGTTCTTCATATCTATTTAACTTCATTAAAGATGATATTTGAGCTATGTTTTTTGACAATAATCTGTTGCTTTTAAACTTCTTTTTATTTTCTAGTTTTATTAGACTCTCATTAAAGAATACAATAGCTTTTTCTCTGATATTCTCATCTTCATCTTCACTTAGAAACTGATTTCCATCTAAAAAAGCCAATATATTATCTCTAGAAACATTATTGTCTTTATCAATAAATTCTCTATGACCACCAAGTTTCAATATTATGCGTAGTATCCAAAGAGATGCTTTATCAATGAGCCTTTTGTCAATTAGTTCTGTTTTATCAAAATCTATTGCTGTATTAGTAATTGTATCTTTTCTTCTTCGTCTCATATTAAATTCCTCACTTTTTATAGTAGGAGTATAAGATTATTAATGGACATCTTTATGTCTGGATATTTATAAATCAAAAAATAGAGTAAATTTGTTATCAAGTTTGACTTATTCTGTTATATGTAATTTCTTCTTCGTTATATTTTAGCAGATATTTATACGGATTTTTAAAAATATTATTAGCCCATTTTTTATTATTCAAACCATCTTTTTCTTTAATACTATTTGCGATGTCAATTATGTCAGAAACTGATCTTTGTTTATTTATGATATCTGTATATATTTCACTTGCCCATTTTTTATTATTGAGATGCTTTTTACTTGAAATTTTTTGAGCTATTCTGCAAAGTTGGGAAGAATCATTAGTGTAGGTTAGCATTTTTTTGTACATGATTATTCCCAAAACTTTATCATTTATATATTTTTCACTAATAATTTCATCAATAAACTGTTCCAAATGATGGGCATGTTTGGAGCTATTTATTGCATTTTGAATGTGATTCTTAATCCATGATTTATGTATCTTAATATTATTTTCGTAGATACTTCTGATTATGCAGCTTACGGCAGAGGGGTATGAATCCTTACTAGTCATGGAATCATATATTTCTATAATAAGTGATTCATCATTTAAGTACTCTTCACTCTTTATAATTTTAACTATTACGGATAAATCATATATACACGTAGTATTTTGTATTATATTCTCAAAATAGTCTTTTATTATTTCAGCTCTACTTTTCCCATTACTTGACTCTTTCTTATGTTCTAGGTGAATTAGATGATTGAAATAATTTAATGCAAGTTTTTTATTATTCAACAGAGCATTATCATAAATAGAGTCTATTACTAAGATAGCTTCTAACTTTGACGTTGAATGCCTAAATGCTTTTTTATAAATAAATTCTGCTGACTTCTTATCATTAAAATATTGTTTATGAACAATAAAGTAAGCAAGTTCTTTCAGTTGGATAGTATTCGTGTGTGTACTAATATACTTAGTTATGTAATCTTTTACAAATGATTTGTCAATTTCTATAACATCAAATAACATTATAGGAATATCCATAAAATCAGTAGCTTGTAATAGTATTTTATGACTTAATTGTCTTACCCATTCATTATTTTTAATATTCTTATTTAAATTTATTGCCATATCCAAAACATAAAATGAATCCTTAGAATCACTATTTTCTATAGTTTCTACACAGATTTCTTTTGCCCATTTCTTGTCACCTAAATATTCTTTACTTAAAATGCTTTTTGCAATGTTATATTTATCATAATAATACACATCTTCAGTTTTAGACAAAGTTTTTTTATAAAGCAATGTGCCCCAAGCTTTATTATTTAAATACTTATTTGATGAAGCATATTGTGCAATTATTATATACTCACAAGGTGTAGGTTTTAAATGTAATACTATTTTAAATAGTGTTACAACAAGATCTTTATGTAGCTTACAGTTATTTCGTACTAGTTCAATTGCAAAATACATAGAGTGATACTTATTCCTGTTCATATCTCTTAATTGTTTCGTATTTATATGTTTACTCGTATCTGTTAATTGTTCCAAGTATTTATTATTTGGAAATATTGTTTTTAATTGTGAAACTATATGCATTATCTTCATTTTTTACCTTAAAGTTTATATACATAATTATTTCAAAACACTTAGACATCTTTATGTCTGCTTCTAATTTTAGGAAGTTATATAACTTGTAAAATACAAGCACAAGATTGCTATAAAATGGGACTTGTATCTCAGTTTTAGCAATACTGAAATGTTCATTACTTATGATGAAAAAACGGACATAATGCTGTCATAGACTAGTTGTATAATCTTTATATAAACACATTGAAACATTTGATAAAGCTCAGGATTTTGTCTTAAGTTTTAATGTAATGTCAATACCAAAGGAGATTAGATGGATACAAACGAAACACTAAATCAATCATTATTAGCACTTGCTTGTGGAGATTCATATGGTAGTCATTATGAATATGAAGGATTAACAGGAGGTACATTTAATATAAAGAAACTGCCAAAAAAACCAAAATTTCCAAACATAACTGATGATACTAAAATGGCTACAATTTTATTAAAACACTATATGAAAAATAAAACTATTTATCCAGATAAGTTATCGGAAGAATATCGTGTATGGGCTAGAGAAGATGGTGATGGAATAGGAATTCATACAATGACTGTACTTTTAGAAGGTGAAAAGGATAAAGACTCTCAAGGCAATGGTGCGTTAATGAGAGTAATACCATTTGGAGTAGAGCTTATAAAAGATGGCTATACATTTGAAGAAGCAGTTAAAATGATGAATATAGATTCTGCGATAACTCATGAAAATGAAACTATTTTTATGTCTAATAGAATATGTTTAGATCTCGCATTACATGGATTAAGTGTATTGGATAAAACAGAATACAAGGAATTACTTTTAAAATTGAAACTTGGTGATACTGCATGGGTAGTTTATTCTCTTTATATAGTAATTGAAGCATTAAAAATGAAGCTATCTTTTATAAAAGGTTTTAAATATATCGTCTCTGTAGGGGGAGACACCGACACAAATTGTGCAATATATGCAGCGATAAAAGGATTTGATAATAATATCGAAGAGGAAGTTACTATAAAAGATTTCATTCCGTATGAACTCGCGGTACAATTTCAAAAAAATCTGGAATGATAACCTTATTTATGACATAGAAATCAATACTTCTAAGAATATTAATTGTTCTTCCTAGATTAGGGTCAGATTAGTTTTCTATAATATTAGATGTTTTTTTTCAGTAGTTATTTATTCGGCAATGTAGCTTTTTAACTCATTAATCAGCTCTTTTTGTAATTGTGTTGGTTCCACTATTTTCATGTGAGGCAACCAATATTTGACAATTGGAAAAATCTCCATTGCATTTGATATTTTTACTACTATTTCCAATGAACCATCTTCGTGAATAGATTCAATAATCTGGGAGGGAGAGATGGGTTTTCTTTTAATATATTTTGCTATTTCACTGTTAACAAATATTTTTACCTCAAACGGCTCTTTTGTTTCATCAAACCAAATGGAAGTAACTTTTCCCAGTAACTCTTCTAAATTATTATCTGTAGTGAAGTTTTGTGTAGAAATTTTAATTGAGGACAGGCTTTTTAGATAGTATTTTTTCAAAAGGTTATCTCTATTTTTATCCAATGCGATTAAATACCAGAAGCCCTCAAAATTAGCAATTTTCAATGGTTTAATATTAAGTTTTATTGTTTTATTGTTTTTTATTTCGTATATACAATTTACTTCTAGTTTAGATTTAATCGCTTTTTCTAACAGCTGAACCAATTCAAGCTTGTCCCCAATATCTTCCATGTCTAATTTTGCATATATTGGATTATAGTCTTCATTTTTTATTTTTGATAATAACGTTTTAGCTTTTGCAGAGAATTTATTTCCCACACCTTCTGCAAGTTTTTCCATAATATCTAATATTAAACTGTCTTCAATTGATGTACTTTTTTCTAATCTAAATCCATCTTGCATTCGCCACAACTTTTTATCTTGATAAATAGGAAAGGAGATAAGTCTATCATTAAAATCTCTCTGTATTGTTCTAGTACTAACATTAAATTCTTCTGCAAGTTCTTTAACTGATAAACTTTCTCCATTATACAACTTGGTTAATATTGATACCAGTCTCGTTAGAGCTTTGTCATAGTCGTGTTTATATGCCATGTATATCTTTCAAATTTTAGAATTATTCTACCATAGCAGACATTAATATGTCTGTTGGAATTATATTAAAGATAGGAAATATCTGCAACAGTCTTTGTTTACGATCACTAATAATTTTGTAGCAAGCCCTATTTCTAAAGAATTGGTAATATCTGTTTTAATTTTCTATAAATTGTGATTCGAGCCATTTTTCAAACATCGTTAAACCTCTTTTATTTTTTAGCTTTATCATCAAAGTTCATAAATACTTTTAAATCTTTTAAAAAACATCTGTCAAGTTTGTCATAACTTCTTTTCATTCTATGATATTTTCCAATTTGTTTTTTTTCTTTTGATTTTTGCATGCCTCTAATTAAATAATGAAAACGAACCAAGTCTTTTGTATATTGAGAGAAAGGAAGTTTTTTAATCATTTGATATGATATTTCTTCATGATTATGAAAAGAATACTCCCCTGTTATTTTGTCACTTTCATCTTGATAAGCAACGATGGGCTTTCCTATATCATGAAGTAGCCCTGCCATTACCATATTATATCGTTTGGCTTTAATTGCGTGATATACCAGTTTTAAAGTATGCCCAAGCACACCATGTTTATGCCATTTGTTTTGTTTAACAATTAAAGTAATAAAAAACTCTTTTCTAAGTATTCGATTTATTCTCACTATTCAACCTCTATCTTTTGCATATGCACATACCTCTTAAGTGTCAAATCTTTAAATATCAATTCTTGCGCTTTAACACCACCTTTTTTTAGAAGTGGTCCTATTCTCATATTTCCTAGATTTTTTGATTTGATAAAAACATCAAATCCTAAAACAAAATCTAAATCATAGAAATTATCATATTCTTCAACTTTTACACTTTCATTTGGTTTTACATTTTCATAAAAATATTGTGGGCCTTTTTCTAATGATGTATCTTCTATAAATCCAAAACTTTCACTGGAAACAATATTCAATACTTCGTCACCACCATTTACAAAATATAAAGCTCCTTTATAATCCATAAGTGAAAATAGCACTTCCCTCTCAATTGGTCTTGGAGGAAATTCAGGATAAGTCCATTTTAGATTCATTGTTCTTTCTAGTTTCATTTTTAAATCCTTTATCTTAGGGTTCTTAAATTTTATATCTTTTTATAATATATTCAAAATTTTATTATTAATTTCCAATTGTGCTTTTGATTCAACAATTGATTTAATATCTTCAATCAAATTACCATTTATATTAAATAAATATCTTTGTCCACCAATGTGATTATAAATGTAATATTTAATTTCTCCCCAAAGGGCAATTCTTCCATCTGTTTTATTATAATTATCTTTTACAATAGTAGATACTATGTTAATTGTTTCAGGAAGATTTTTAAAAATAAAATTTTCCTTCTTAATCTCGATCCTTCGTCTGCCCTCCATCATTGCCAATGCTATGATGGGCTCAGAAGTTCTTTTAAAGTTTGTATATATAAAGATATAACTGTTTTTAAACTTATCTAACCCATGATTTGTATTTATAGCAAGTGCAATTTCTTTTTTATAGAGTATAGGTTCTATATCAAGCTCAATACAAAGCTTTTCTACAAAATCTAATGAAGTATATACGAAATCATAATGTCCACTTGATAGCCAACTATGAAGACTTTTTGAGATTATAAATTTATCTAAAGTTTTTATCCCTATTACTGTTGAATTATATTCAAGATTTTTCACAAGTACTTTTTTGTCTTTGGATTCTAGTTTCTTGGTGATGAGCGTAAGAAGTTCCACCGATTATCCTTTTTATTTAGAGACTAGCGATACATTTTTTCTAGTCTTTGCATGTTTAAATTATAGTATTTGTTTTGACAGCTTTATGTCTGTTTGTTCAACTTGCAAACAATTCTTATTATATCATTTAAGGTAGTGTATTTAGTTAAGATTGATGATATCATATGGAGTCATATGCTCAATCAAAACTTACCTTTTTGTATGAATTAAATCTACTAGAGATATCCCTTTATCTCTTTTATTCTTTGATACTAAATCCAATTAGATAGAAGAGGTATATGGGTATTACTAGTAATAAAGTACCCTTTTCATTTTCAATGTATTCAGTTGGATAATTACTTTTACTCATGTTTCTAAATCAACTACTCTTACTACACCATCAAATTTAAATTATATTGCTAGCGTACTTAAGAAAGACAGATTTTTACCTTAAAAGCAATCATTACCAATGTTTTCATTTTCCCAACTAGAAAAACTGATTTTTTCATTTTTCTTTAATTCTTCAATATGTTTTCTTGAAAACTTAATAGAATATCCATGTTTTATTTTGCCTTTACTATTTGGCTTTTTTTCACTGCCCGTTTTATTAAATATATCTGGAATATCTTCGATTTTTATGCTAATTAAATAGAATTTATTTTCGTCGTTTAAACAAATTAATAAACTAAATAAAGGGGTTAACCCAAATATTTCAGAAAAGTATTTCAGCATTTCTATATGATCTGAATCAAGGTTATACATTAAACTCACTTTTGAGTCGTCTTTAAACCATCTGGTTTTAACAGAAACTGCAAATCGCTTATATTCACCATTGATTTCTTTACTACAAATTAAGTCCGCACCAACATGGTCAACATATGCTACTTGGTAACCTTTTTTTATAAAATCATAGGTAACTAAGCCCTCACCAAAATCTCCAATCTGTTTTGCTGCACGAGAGGGATTGGCTTTTTTATTATCGTTCATATTATTTCCTTGTTTCAGAACTTGCATAGATTTATTCAATTTAGTTTATCATTTCAATGTCCTATAATTGTCTCATAAACATCAAATCAACAGACAGTTACAATGATTTTATTGTTAAATTAGTGCGTTACTGCTAGAAGTATAAATAAAGAGAATTACAGTAATTATAACTTTTCCAATCTTTCTTGAAGTACTAAAACACTTTTAGGCCATTTCATGCCGAAGTCAGGAAAATTAGATCTTTTAGAAAATAATTCTTTTGCCCATTCTTTATTTTTAAGCTTGAAGGATATTTCGTAGGCTAATGTAATACATTCTTCTTTATATTTTAGCCTTTTTTCTATATCTTTATATATTTCAATGGCAAACTCTTTATCATCTAGGAACAGCTTGCTCACAATAAGCTTAGTTAAGTTTATAAGAGCGAACAGATAGCCATCGTTCTCTTTTTCTTCTTCTTCAATTGTTTTAATAAATAATTTTTTCGCCCAAACTTTGTCATTGAATCCAGTTACATCTGAGATAGACCTAGCTAAATCCTTATACTCATCAAATCCTTCTACTATTTTTTCTGCTTTTAAATAAATCTTTCTTGCCCAACCCTTATCATTGAGTATCTCTTCATCAGCTATCTCATTAGCTAAATCATTATACTCATCAAATCCTTCTGCTACTTCATCTGCTTTTAAATAAATCTTTCTTGCCAAGTCCTTATCATTGAGTACCTGTTCATCAGCTACACAATTTGCCAATCTTTTATAATAGTAAAAGTCTTCAAGTTGTTTTTCTGTACTGCTATTAAATAATTCATCTAGTTTGCTGTTGTCTTTATGTTTTAACTTTATTTCATTTATTAAATTATTCATTATTATCCTTTTACAAATATACTTTTTTATGCTCAAAATAAAAGTAGTAACGAGTTTAGCATTTCAATGTCTAGCAATTGTCTCATAAATAGTTTGTAGTCAAAGATAAATAAAAAACTACTCATCTTTGATTTATTCTAGTTTTATATTCATCTTTTGCACTGGAAGATACATCTATATCTTTATCTTTTGTAAGTTGTTTTATAGTAGCAGTATTAATTAGTTCGCTGGCTCCATATTTTACTAAATTATATTTGACCAATGGGTTTTTGTGATTTACTAAGATATTGATGATTTTACAAGCATCTTCTTTCTTGAAACCCTCAATATTTGATGCTATTGAACATAGGTACGTTATATTACCTGACTTAATAAATTTCATTAATTTATTATGACTGATATATTTAGCAGCACTTGAATTCGACAAGATATTATTAATCACAGTAGAACTTGTATCATTTATTAATATATTGACCGCTTTTTTAGTTAAATGATAATGGTTTGATATACTTTTCCTAATAGCAGGATTGTCTGATGTAGCTAATAATGTAAATATTTTTCTGTTCTCTCTGGCATCATCAATATTTCTTGAAATATCTTCTAAAAATTGATGTCCTATTTGTACCTTTTTTCCATTAAGTGAAAGTTTTACTTTTATAGTTTGTTTTTTCATTTGCAACTCCTGTTTTTGTATAAATAATTATAACTCACAGGTAGGACATCATTATGTCTGTTTTATTTAATATAATAAACTATAAACAAGAAGGCAAGACAATCAATCTATCTTTGAATATATTGAAATTTTTATAATCGTAGGAGTTTGCATTCATGTAATAATTACTTGTCACCTGTGGAATGTGAAGAAAAATACTACATAAAGAGATAGTGGAATAGTATACTTGTTTTTGTATCCTATTTTCTGTTGTCAGATCACACAAGCATAGAAAGACTAATGATGGGGTTATTATCAGTAGTTACAGAATTTGTTCATCAAGAGCTCTTGAGTGGGATGCCCCTTCTATCTATCATTAAAAGATCAAACAACATATCTTCAGTAATAAAGTACTCTTTTTTGCATTCAATATCGTAATATACTTATAGCAGACATATTAATGTCTGCTATGATAAGATATTTCAAAAAAAGAAGGATATGGCATATAAGCATGACTACGATAGATCCCTTACAAGACTTGTATCTATATTACCCAAGTTATATAAGGGGGAGCCTCTCAGTTAAAGAGCTAGCAGCTGAATTTAATATTAGTACAAGAACCATACAAAGAAATATGAATGAAAGGTTAATGTCATTTCCAATTTATCAAGATAAAAAATGATGATCACAATCACATTTATGCAAAATTAGATATGGAAGATATTGGAGATAAACTTGAACAATACATTAAATCAAAACTTGAAGTAAGTTGTCATTACAAAATAAATAAAAGTAAAAAAGTTACTCTTCAAATTAAACCATTAAAAATTGTGAATTTCGAAGGTTTTTGGTATTTAATTGCCTATGATAGCAACAGAAGCGATCTTTTAAAAAATATTACCTTAAAGGTTTATCTTCCATTAAAATTTCTACTCAAAAATTTACTACGGATACAAATTTGGATAAAATACTCAATAACATTACTTCTATTTGGTTTCACGAAACAAAAGAGCCATTTGAAGTTAAATTATATGTCAGTAATCAAATATCAAAATACATTAAAAGAAAGCCAATTTCACCTTCTCAGGTTATTGAATCTATTCAAGAAGATGGTTCTTTGGAAATAGTTGCGAAAATATCTAATAAAATGGAAATTTTTCCCATAGTTAAATATTGGTTACCCCATATGAAAATACTAGAACCTAAAATACTCAATGAAGAAATTAAAAAAGAAATATCAAAAATTTTACAATAGTCATATGGATGATCGCCGTAATAAAACATTTAGAATAAAATTATTTCCACATTAATGGAATTCGGTAGTAGCGTAGATACAATATACCCACTCTACCATGTCAATTCTTCTTCAATTTTTTCTATCAATACTAATATCTTAAGTATTCCTTAATTCATCAATTAAGGATACTCCAATATCATCCATAAAATTACCTAGAGTACATGCTTCTTTCATTTCCTCTACAGCTTCATCAATCAATTTCCTAAAAATACATATGCCTCATATGGAGCAGCCTAGTATTTTGATATAACGATTACAAAGCAGGAAGAGGAAAATCATGAGTTTATTATATGTAATACATCTGGATATTTAAATTATTTTAAAAATCATCATCAAATTTAAGTTATTTTTTTAACATTAAATGATTAAATACTAATAAATTTAATACCTGTATATGATAGGAGTAATGTTTCTAGATAGATAAGTATTAAAAAGAATAACTTATTTAATATTAAACAAGAGAATATTTCAACAAAAGAGGGAAGATAAAATGGCAGAAATGAGACCTAGAGAAGTAAATACTTTTCAGAATCGAAGTGAAGAAGAATCCTATGAATTACTTAAAAATCTAGATGATACTTATATGGTTATTTATGAACCATCTATTGGGTTACAAAAAAAAAGAACACCAGACTTTATTTTATTATCTCAAAAATATGGATTGATTGTGCTTGATGTAAAATATGTAAAACTCTCTAATATCAAAGCAAGTAATCCTCAACAAATCACCAAAATTTCTGGTGAAAAAATTACAAATTTTCATCAGACTGTAAAAAACTATGCGTATAGTGTAAATAATCAATTAGTTAATGAATTTAAAGAGGATGCAACAATTGTTCATTCAATCAGCAGTAAAATGGCAGGGAAGTTGAAATTTCCGCATTCTAGTGGATTACTTTTATTTATAGACGATGAAGATAGATATACAAAAGAAGATGTTTCTAAAATATTATCCTTACAAGAAACTGACTTTTTAATAGTTAATAAAATTCAGAGTATTCAAAATGAATTATCAGAATTTATAATTAATTTAAATCGCCCTTTTGTAAAGGGTTTAACATCATTAATGCAAGGAGAAATATTGAAAAAGGTATATATAGATAGTGATGCATCTGCAACTGATTTTATTAACACAATGAGCAGATTTAATCTACCTATTAATAAAAATTTTAAAGAAATATTAGAAGGTACACCTTTTGAAAAAAGCAAACAATTAAAAAAGAACCTTTTATTATATACAACATTTTCACAGAATTCAATAGAGCTTGCAAATAAAAACCTAAGTTTAGGATGTGAAAATATAATTGAAAAATTGAAAAGCTACAAGCAAGAACTAGAAGAAGAAAAATTTACGGTTGCAGTATTCGGTTATTTTAGCACGGGGAAGTCTACATTTTTAAATACATTAATGGGAACAAATAAATTACCTATGGAGGAGGATCGATCTACCGCTACCTTCACTAGACTTAGGCATTGTGATGAGCACGAAGATTTTATTGATGGTGACATGCAAGTTATCTATAAAGATGAAATCGATATTTCAATATCATACAAAGAATCTATAAATAAGCTGAATTTATCTGAACTTGACGAAAAAAAATATCAAAATTATTCTGAATTAACATCATTCAAAAATGAGTTATCAAAAAAATTAAAAGAAATAAAGATAAGAGATTTTGACTCAAGTCAAAGAGATGATATTAAAAATTCAAAAAAAACCCTTGGTTTTATTATTGACAATAATATTCCATATGGAACATCTGATAAAGTAGCACAAAAGGATATTAATACTTTTTTAACGGATGACAAAAAAGCATTTGGAATATCAGAAGTTATTTATTATCTTAATAATAGTTTACTAAAAGATATAGAAATAGTTGACACACCAGGTTATGGTAGCGAGAATACAATGGACACCTTTAAAACTCAAAATTTTGTTAAGAATGCAAATGTACTAATCTTACTAACTGAAGCTAGAGATCCTATGTCTAAAGAAGATGAACATAAATTTTTGGAAACTTATGAAAACATATATAAAGCTGAAGATGGTAGTGTAAATACAGATAACCTATTCATCATTGCGAACAAGGTAGATGAATCTACGAAAGCAGTCCAAAAAATAAAGGATTCTATTGTAAATAAAATTGAGGATAATTGGGAAGATAGTTTAGTTTTAAAAAATGACCAGATATTTACAATGTCAGCAAAGTATCACTATGATAACATTCATTCAGGAGGTTCAGACATTGTCAGTGAAAATATTGATAAAAATGACTTAATTGATTTTGAAAAAAATTATTCAACTTTTTTAACTATGAATAGAGATCAAGAGATAATAAAAAACAGTTTTAAAAACATAGATGATTCAATTTCAGAGATAAGTCATGTTTTCAATAAAGTGACTGCAGAGATAGAGAAAGATATAACTAATATACAAAACAAAATAACAAAATTTGAAAATAATAAACAAGAAATATTAGAAACATATGAGATATTTCCTGGAATCATTAATGGAATGATTAATACACTACGTGAACATATAATAGATAACCTTGATAATCAAATACTTCATAGCATGAGTAAAACAGAAGAAGCATTCATAAGATTCCTAAAGAATAAAAGCAAGTCCAAAAATGATGCGTCAAGATCACTAGCAAAAGAATTCTATAGTGATCTTAGTATAGCGATTTTCAAAGAACTTTCTCAGAGAAACAATTCTAAATTTACCGATAAATTAAAAAAAGAAGTAGTAACAATAAATAGACTCACAGATAAGTATTCACAAGCAATAGAAACAGAATATGGAATAACTGGATTAGAAAAACAAATATCACCTCCTATTATTTCATCATATAAGATTGGAAATGTAGATTTCGATAAGGGAGTTATAAACTCTATTCTTGACGTTCTTTCATTTGGGGTATATGTAGATGCCCGAGATTATGCAGAAAAAATGTTTAAAAGATGGCAAGATAACACATATAGTACATTACTATACGAAATTAACGATAGTAATCAAAAGTCAATTCAAAATATTGTTGAAGACTTCGGGGTACAGAATAATGTTATTGTAGATAGCATTGGCGCTAAACTTGTTGATGTAAAGAATAGTATTATTAAAAGACAAAAAGATAGAGAAGCCTACAATCATAAAATAGAAAAGATGAAGTCAACTTTTATTAAAATAAGTAACTTTAAGGGGAAAATTAAAAAGCAAGAAACTGATTTGTACAGTTAAAAGATCAATAAATGAAATTAAATTACAAGTATGATGAAGGGTTAGAATTTATACAATTTTGTTCCAATGAAGAACTAAATTTCCTTGTTGAGTTATATAGAAGTGAAGCTAAACGAACAGAATCATTAACTTCTCAAACTGAATATAAAAGATACAGTCCAAACCATCACAGATATTGGAAGTTAATTGTAGCTGAGTTGCAATATTTTGGCGGAAATACAGTTTCAAATACTGCCAGGGGCTACGGTGTTTTATACAAGCAAATATTATGTGATGTTTGCTCTAAAGAACTTATTAGTTATGATAAAAATGCAGATGTTTCTCAAATTGAAAAAGTATTGATTTTTGAATATATAAATAAAAGTATTGAACATATGGATTTGTCCGAGTATCAAACTTTCAAAGAAAACTTTAACTTTACACAAGTTAATAGAATTGACGTTATAAATGAAATCAGAAAAAGAATTTTAAACGATAAAGAATTTTTCAAAAATATTATTTCGATTTTAATTGTAAGCTTAGGAAAATTAATATTCAAGGATATTGTGAAGAGTGTTCTTCCTTTTATAGTTAATAAAACAGCAGCTCTTCCTGTGAGTATTGCTCTTAATCTAAAGGCAATATCAGATCCTGCTTTTAGAATTACATTACCAAGTGTAATATATATATCATATTTAAGAGAACAGCATAAGACAAATGACTTACGATTTAGACGTAGATTTAATCCAGTGATTGGCTCCATACTTAGGACAGAATTGATTAAAGGTGTAGCAGATCATAGTGGAATATATATTGGAGATAATCAAATTATTGAAATTACTCAAGAAAATGGTTTTGGTGTAGTGAACATTACAGACTTAAATGACTTTGTTCATAGCTCATTTGCAAGAACTGGTACTACAATTTATATTGCAATTGATAGATTGTCTAAAGACGTTATATTCAATAAAAAAATATCAATTATCGCGAAGAAACATATTGGGAAGAGAAATCATTATCAGCTGATGGAGGATAATTGTCATTCATTTGTTCATAAATGTATAATAAATGAAGATTTTGTTAAAATTACTTCAGTTTGGAAATTCGAACAACTAACTGAAAGCATCAGCAAAAATTTAAATAAGAAAAGATTGGTTGAATGGGTTGTTTGTGATATAAATCCACTTGAATATAGAAGAAACAAAATATGGAAAATAGAGGATGAAGTAGTATGATAAATGTACAGAGTAAAATTGAATTATTAGGTGAATCAAGTAAAACTCATGAAATATTAAAAGACATACAAAGTTTAAGTGATGTACTTGGCAATGATGAAAAAATAAATTTGAATATTATTTGTGATAAATTTCATGATTGGGATGTAAAACTATCTGATAATAGGTATAGAGTTGCAATAATTGGGACAGAAAAAGCAGGAAAATCAACTTTTGCTAATGCACTACTTAGAAAAGATTTTCTTCCCGAAGATGAGGGAAGATGCACATTTACAACCACTACCATAGAATCTAGTAAAACAGAAGATAATGCTGTAATCGAATTTTTTACTAAGCAGGAGTTTATATCCAAGTTTCACTCTCTGTGTGAAGAAGTAGAATTTAATTGTAACTATACTACAGTAGCTATGTCAGATCTAAATGAGTTTTGTGACAAAACCAATAGTGCTATTGCAACAAGTAATGCAGTTGATGATATTAGAATTATTATTGAGAGTAAAGAACAAATAGAGAAATATTTATCAGGTCCCGTAAAAACTTTTAGTGGTCAAGATATAGATAATATTAAATCATTTATAACTGATAAAATAAAAGCAAGAGCAGTAAAAAATATAACCATAAAATCAACTCAATTTAAAGACCAAGAAAATCTTATTATATATGATGTTCCAGGTTTTGATTCACCTACAAAATTGCACCTTGAACAAGCTAAATGGTATATGAGAAATGCGGATATTGTGATTATGCTTGTATCTATTGCAGATAAAGTTGATTTTGTAAAAGCACAAGCTGATTTTTTAAACGATACAAAAGATAGATATGGACAAAAACTATCAAATAAATTAATCGTTGTAGCAAGTAAATTTGACAAGCATATAGTTGATGATAAAAACTCATCTGATACTAAAATAAATAAGTCTTATCAGCTCTTATCAGATGAATTGGTAAAATTCGGGCTATACAAAGAAAATAACCTTTTTAAAGCTTCTTCTCTAGGGTTTTTAGAAAAGGAAAATATTGTAAATACTCAATATGCATATCCCAATTTAAAGAAGCATGAATATCTTGATGGTATTGAAATTGTGGAGACAAGATTAGAAGAATTTTTAAACGGAGAAGCATTAGAGATATTAAGTGATAATTTTAATATTGACCAACTAGAAGCACAAACATTAATATATAACTTCAAACGAGACTATAATCCTAAGAGAGATGCAAAGAAAAAGAGAAATGAGGAAATATTACTTATTGATCAGAAATGGGATTTGATTAAAAAAAATATTAAGTTAAATCTGACAAAGTATCAAGAAGAAATTAAAACTATCCAATTTGAGTTCAATAAGACTATTTCAACTAAAGTAAGTAACGATTGGATAAAGGATCTGATAGATGAACTTCCAGATGATTTAGAAGAAGCAAAATCTGAATTAGTAGGAGGAAGAGCTTCTGTTGAACAAGCAACAATAGTAAATGATAAAATCAGAGCAAAAATTTGGAAAAAATCTCTTGATAAAATAGTGAATATTTCAACAAATACTATTACCATTGAAAATAGTAATAAAAATGATGAGATCATAAAAATAATATCTGAAATCGTATTCGAAACTAAAGAAATGACTATTGAAGAAAAAACTGAGTTATCAAATAATCTTAATTTAATAACTGATGACTTTAAATATGAAGCGAAATCTTATAGACCTTTAATCTTAAGGTTTTTAAATAATGTTTTTGAAATTTTAATTTTAAATAGAATTACCAATGATGAAAATGATTCAAGAGTAGCACGATTTAAAGCTCTAAAAACGGATATTGAGGCTTTATTAAATTACAGTGATTATGACGATACTCTAGGCTTTTTCAATCAACCTTTTATTAAACAATTGTTGATACAAGATACTACTTATTCTGTAAAACAATCAAATATTCAAAATCTATTAAATGGAGCTAAAATATCCACTCAATATGATCAAGTAATTACTGAAATAAGCAATGATTTAAATGCGTTAGGTGATATATTTAATAATATTTTACTTAAAGCTATCGATATAGAATCTCCATTTAAAGCATCTTTAAATGACCAAATTCAGGCAATACTAACTGATGTAGATAAAACTAGTGAGTCGAAGATAAGAAAATTCTTAATAAATAATATTGAGAGTATCGCAATAACAGAATATAGTCGATTAGCAATTGATCAGGAATTGACTAAAAAAATCGATAGTATCATTTCTAAGATATAGTATTAAACATAGTTATTTGCTCATAAGGTTGAGGGGAAGTTGAATACTATAATTCAAATTAACTGATTCCTTTACGAGTTTTAATTTAAAATCAATTTGTACAATAAGCAACTTCAACCTGTTATTGTGCTAAACATTAATAATAAGCTTTCTTTACTAATGGCAGTTTAGGTTCTTGGATAGATAACTGAAACTTTCATCTACCATCAATTTGTCTGTCTAATTCCTTTATTCATTATTCTATTAACATTCAAACTTCACAGTATCTGACTTCATTTATACGTCTTCCATTAAACTGAATAATTTAACTCTATAAACCACTATATTTAATTGTCTAATACTTAATATATTTAATAATATGTGCAATTAAAAACACAATTTTATCTTTTATAACTTAGTTAAATAATTCTATTGCGGAATCAATAAAGCTCTTTTCCTTTTTTTCTACTTGAATTTCCTTTTCTCGTACTAGCAAACCTGTTGGGCTATGCAGTACAGTAAAAAGTGTGTTTTGTTTTATATTTTTATACACAGACGAACCATAAGTAGTGTCAAAGAAAAAACCGAAATTTTCAATTAAGTCGTGTTCTTCCAGTTGATATGATTTATGAGTTTTTGAATTTTCTTCTTTAATATCACTATACCTACCCTCAAATCTATTCAATGTATACTTTGAGTCTAATCCTATTATATTTCCAAAATATGACATTTTAATAAATCCAGCATCCATTCTCCATTGGTCACCATATATCTTATATTCACCAATTTCATTTTCACCATCATCAAAAACTGTTGCTATATAAATTTTATCTTTATCATCAATTGTTTTAAATTTTATACTTGCTACAAGATTTTCTTTAGATAACCCATTATACGTTACTGCTAATAATAATGCTAAAACAATATTCATAATAAACATTACTACAAACCCAATTACTGGTATTCCTAATATATATTGCATTTACTTTCCTTGAGTTAAATTTTTATCTATTTGTAGTCTTAGTAACTTTTGTAATATGCCTTAATTGATAGCAAATAGTTAAGAAACTATAGGTATTACTTTATTTATTATATAGCGAAGTCACTATTTACATGTCCTTTAATTGTTTGTTTTAAAGTATTTCTAACTTCATCTCTTGATTGTTTATTACTACAATCAATTCTTTGAGAAAAACTCCTTCCATTTTTCACTCCAGAAATAACTACATTCCAAGACCTTTCTTTTCCCTTTAAAATTCTAGTATATCCATTGGCCACATTTTCTATTTTTTCTACTTTGTAAGTACGCCTTCTATATAATCCGGTTATAGGATTAATTGTAATTAGGTC
>MAAB01001284.1_pt1 | contig 38357 bp, 28 predicted proteins | sample 1115991 | NCBI WGS metagenome assembly MAAB01 (sample SAMN04961124, study PRJNA320927) | seawater metagenome | isolation source: sample BD02T18 sea water enriched with oil for 18 days | place: USA:Gulf of Mexico | collected 2013-07-27 | reverse complement strand
AGGTATTCTCACTAAACTTGCCGTACAGTTTTCATTTTTAAACACTGATGCTGTTGCGAAGGAGATTGGTATCCCCGAAATTCAGAGGGTATGGTTTAGGCCCAAAGGAGACTCTGCCGATATTACTTTGGCCCTAGATGTGCAATATGCAGAGTAGGGGTACTGATGTTATAAAAGCCCTAGGCCCGGTGATGAGATCGCCGTTGAGACAGGCGTTGCTTTCGGAAAAAATGGCGCATTCATGCGCCATTTAGTCTGTAACGTACTTTCCGTAGTCTTATTTCCCGTACATAGTTACCACTACCGAACCGCCGATACCAATGTTGTGCTGCAACGCAAGCTTAGCATCTTCGACTTGTCGCTTATCGGCATTGCCGCGTAGTTGATTCACTAGCTCATAACATTGTGCCAAGCCAGTTGCTCCAAGTGGGTGGCCTTTCGATAATAAGCCGCCAGATGGATTCACAACAAACTTTCCACCATAGGTGTTGTCGCCGTCGTTAATGAATTTTTCGGCACAGCCTTCTTCGGTTAAACCAAGTGCCTCATAAGTAATAAGTTCATTGGCGGTAAAGCAATCATGCAATTCAATAACATCCATATCCTGCGCGCCAAAGCCAGCTGTTTCATAAACAGATTTTACTGCGCGCTGCGTCATGCCATAACCGACCACGCCATACATGGTTCCCGCGAAGCTATCGGGCGAATCCGTTTCCATATGTTGTGCTAAAATTTTCACGGCATCGGCTTTGCCAATTTTCTTGGCGTATTCTTCGGAACACAATACCGCTGCGGCAGCACCACAAGTAGGAGGGCAGCACTGCAATCTTGTTAATGGGCCAAATTGCGCGGGTGAAGCTAAAATTTCTTCAACCGTTAAAGCCGATGAAAACAGGGCTTTAGGGTTGTGCTGCGCGTGTTGGCGGGCTTTTACTTGAATCTTCGCGAAAGTCTCAGCAGTAGTGCCGTATTTTTCTTGATGCTCAACGCCGGCGCCACCAAACATCTGTGCTGCGCCCGGAACTTTTGGGTCGAAGCCTTGCTTCTTAAACATTGCCTTACCATGCAACGAACCAGGCATTGTTCTATCTGGGAAATAGGTTGCTAAAGCGCCCTTTGCCATTTTTTCAAAGCCAACAACAATAGCAACATCGACAGACCCAGATTCGATTGCACGCCGTGCGCCAAATAGTGCTGTAGAGCCGGTTGAACAATTTGAGTTGTAATTAAAAATGGGGACGCCTGTTTGGCCTACTTCATAAGCCGCGCGCATACCACAGCAAGAGTCTCCATATACATAACCTGCATGAACCTCTTGCATATCATCGTAGGAAACCTCAGCATCAGCCAATGCAGCTCTCATCGCATCCGCGGCTTGCTTGTGATAATCGGGTGCGTCTGGATCACCAGGTTTGGTGAAATTTGTCATTCCTACGCCAATAACATGAACTTTACTCATATCGCTACCTTTGCTTTTATGTTTGCATACTTTCGTTTTCTTGAAAAAGTGAAATTTTAAGAACCGGTTCAATGACTAACTGATGAGCTAGGTGGGCCTATAAAACCACTAATTGGGGAAGGTTTGTATTGTCTTTTTTAGCGGTATGTAAAAAGCAATATGCCTAATGTTTCGTTTCTGTAGAAACGTTAAGATAAAAAAGGGCGCTGAGAATTCGAGCCCGAAGAATGCATGTTTGAGTTTACTGACGCACAGCTTTAGATTTATTCATATGAGCAATAATGGATTTGCTCGAATCGCTTATTTTTTTTGGGTGCGAGATATTTGTTTCAAAGGCGCTAAGCTCCTGCCAGATGTCACGAACATTTTCTATATCGAAATCACCATCTAAACATTGCTCGCTGTATTCATGCCTCACTTTTGCTATCCAGCCGCCAGCGGCTTCAATTACAGCTCCTGTGTCGGGGCAGGATTCGTGACACAGCCATGCCGCCACTGGGGCGATTTTTCTTGGCGTTAAATGATTCTTAATTTCCTCCTTCATCAAACCGGCTGTCATGTCGGTATGCGCACCAGGGCAGATAACATTCACCTTTATGTTGGGTTTCTTGCCTTCGATAGCGAGGGTTTTAGTCAGCCCGATGACTCCACCTTTTGCCGCGCTATAGTTGCTTTGACCGAAGTTACCGAAGATCCCGGCAGCCGATGATGTGAATAAAATCCTGCCACCGCCCATTTCTATGAAATGCGGCCATATAGCCTTAGCGATTCGAAACGAGGCTTCGAGATGATTTGTATAAATGCAGTCCCAGTCTTCCAGTGAGAGGTTTTTGAATTGAGCGTCTTTGACAATGCCGGCGTTATTGATTACGGCATCTATTCGAGAAAATTGCGAAAGCGCGTGTTGAATGATTGCTTCGCCGTGCTCCACCGGTGCTGCGATACCGCATACCTTACCAGCGAAACTCTGCAAAGAGTCGACAGCAGCGCGTACATTATTCTCGTTTACACCATTGATAAAAATATTGGCACCGAGCGACGCAAGATATTGAGCATAGCTGTGGCCAATACCTCGTGTGCTGCCCGTGATAACAATCGTTTTTCCAATAAAACTCAGTGCTTCGTTATGCATAAGTGTCAACTAAATTCTTGTAAATCGTAACGGTAATCCATCTGTTGGGAATGTTAATGGAAGGCTCGTAAATTTATATCTTGTCATTTTCGGGTGTTTACTTATGCGATAGTTCTTCAATAAATGGAACAAGAACATCTTGCTCTGCACTTGGGCGAAGTGCAAGCCAAGGCATTTGTGCGCACCGCCGCCAAAGGGAACGTATTGGTAGAAATCCTTTTTATATTCAGCGCGTTCTGGTGAAAATCGCATAGGATCAAAACGGTAAGGGTTGGTCCAGTACTCTGGCATATAGTGAGTAAATAGCGAAGAATACACAATCGGTGTGTTGGCAGGAATTTTATGACCCTCGTACTCAAAGTCTTCAAGTGCGTAGCGAGCTGCTACCGCTAAAGGGGGGTACATACGTAATGCTTCTTTGATCGTCCAATCTGTTTTTTGCATTTTATCAATATCGTCAAATTCGATATCATCTTTGTCAAGACTGTGCATTTCTTGGCGCAGTTCTTCTTGCCACTGTGGATTTGTGGCCAAGGCATAAAGTACTGCGCTAAGCGCACCAGTGGTAGTGTCATGAGCAGCAAATAGAATAAAGAGTAATTGATCGCGTATCTCTTCGTCGGTGAATAGATTCCCGTTATCATCTTGCAAATGGCAAAATTGAGAGAAAAGGTCTTTTGTTTGATATTTCCTACGTTCAGCGATATTTTTTAGCATATAGTCGGATAGGGTTTTTCTGCCTTTTATGCCTTTTGCAAAAGGCGTAAACCAAAGTTGCTTTATATGTAAGAGATCGGCTGTTCCAGCAACGATATCGGTGAACGCCTTATTAATAGAATGTATTTCCGGTCCTGGCTCTACACCCAAAAATACGTTCGATCCGGTACTGAGTAATAACTCTTTAACATAATCCATGGCCTTAATGGTCTTGCCACTAGGCAAAGTCTTAATTCCATCTTTCAACATAGGATTCATCATTTCTATGTGGCCTTCGATGGACTCTCGTTTAAAGGCGATTTGTAGACTCTTACGAAGTTTTTTGTGGTCGGCGAAATCCCGTTCGAGTAGGTTGTTATCGAAGAGATCTCGTAATGAATATTCCCATGCTAGATAGTTCGAGAATTTTTTACCTTCATTTTTGAAAAGTAACTTATTCGCTTCAGGGCCAAGTAACATTACGCCATCGAGGGTTGGGATTTTCACCCTAAACACCTTGCCATGACGTGATTGTTGGGAGTTAAGCCAGTTTTGTAAGTTGTAGATCATTGGCAGGGCGTTACCTATCAAAGGTAGGCCGCTGTTCCCGGGTATATGGTCGAGATTCGGCTTGTTAATAGACTTCTGATGTTGGCGGACACTTGGTACATCAAAGTTAGACAAGGCCTGCCTGATGTCTATTGTAGAGGTGTCTATCGAAGAGGTATTTGTTAATCTTCCGAGTGTGATTTTTTTCATGCTTTTTCTCTCGAATTCACGTTAGTGAATTTCTAAATTTTATTAAACTTCAACGGTAACCTGTCCGTAGGAAATGTTAACGGAAAGTTGTTGTGTTTAAATTTAGTCATCTTTGGATTTTTGGTTATCTTGTAGTTCTTCAAAAGGTTGTACAAAAACATTTTCCCCTGAACTTGTGCGAAGTGCAGGCCAAGGCATTTGTGTGCACCGCCGCCAAAAGGAACATATTGGTAGAAATCATTTTTGTATTCAGCCCGCTCGGGTGAAAAACGCATGGGGTCGTAGGTATACGGATTAGTCCAATGCTCTGACATGTAATGGGTAAAGACTGCGCTTCCCATTACAGGGGTGTTTGCCGGAATATGGTGGCCTGCAAGCTCAAAGTCGCTTAATGAATATCTCGGGAACAAGGGTACTGGCGGGTACATTCTGAGCGATTCTTGAAGTGTGTAGCCAATGTTCGTTAGCTTGTCGAAATCTTCAAAGTTCAGGTCCTTTTTTTCCATAGCCAATATTTCTTGGCGAAGCTCTTCCTGCCATTCCTGATTAGAAGCTAATGCGTAAAACGTTGAGCTCAATGCGCTGGCAGTCGTATCATGGGCTGCGAATAATAAAAATATAGTTTGGTTGCATATTTCTTCGTCAGAAAAATATTCGCCGTCTTCATCTTTTGCATTACAAATCTGTGAAAAAATATCAAGACCTTCTTTTTCGGAATTTCTACGATTATTAATATTACGGTATATGAAATGCTCCATATTTTTCCTGGCCTTGAGTGCTTTTGCATAGGGAAAAAATGGAATCCATTTGGCTCTGATGAAAGAGGCGCCACCTGCTAAAAGATCGACAAATGCCTGATTCATCATATCGGCATCGGGGCCTATATCCAGGCCTAGGAATACTTTGGCGGCAGTATCGAGTAAGAGTTTTCGTATAAGCTCGGTAGATTTAACCGTACGATTAGCAGGCCATTTTGCAACGGCTGTTTGTATCATGGGGTTCATTAATTCTATATGGCCTTCAACGGCTTGGCGTTTAAATGCAGCTTGCAATGTTTTTCGCGTGGTTTTGTGGTGTTTGAAATCAAGTGCCAAAACATTGTCGTCAAGAAGGTTTTTGATGGTTGGGCCGTAACCAAGGTAATTTGAAAATCCTTTGCCTTCATTTTGAAATATTAGGCGGTTGGCTTCTGGCCCAAGTAGAAATACAACTTCTTGGTTAAATACTCTAAATTTAAAGACAGGGCCAAATTGCGCATGCTGGTCACGCAGCCACTTTCTAGAGTTTGTAGCAAACCAATACATATGGCCAAATATGGGCATGCCTTTGCTTGAGGGAAGATGTTCTATGTTGGGCCGTATTCTTTCTTTTAGAAGACGTTTGATTGCGCTTTTATCAAAACAGGAAAGAGCATCAGTGATGTTCATTTCATCTGAAATATCGGTGATGGTAGGGTCCATGAAAATTTCCTCGCAATGGAATCATGATCGTATCGAGTGCTGTAATAAAAGGGAAGGGCGATAAACTTTCCTTTCAGAGAAAGTGTAAAGTGCAGGGTGTAAAGTGAAAACAGCAGTAGGCATGCCGAGAAAATACTCGGCATGCCTGGCTGCTTTTACAACTGAAATAAAATCTAGGGCTCGTCGTTTTATTCCTTTTTCTTAATTACTAATAAGAGGGTCGCGTGGCATTCCCAAAATGCGTTCTGCAATCTGATTGCGAATAACCTCCGAGGTGCCTCCAGCAATGGTTGCCGCTCGAACGCTTAGCAGCATCATGGTAGGAAACATTCCATCTCCACCAATTACCGCCGTATTTTCGCCGACAATACGACAGGCTAGTTCGGCCGTGTTAACGGCGTTCTCGGCACTCAGTAGTTTGGTGATGTTTCCTTGGTTGCCTGAATCAACGCCTTCAATAGCGCGCGCAACGGCTCTTAGATTAATTAACTGGACCACCACGCTGGTCGCCGTGAGAGTGGCTACTTCACGTGCTAGACCTTTATCATCTCCACCGTATTTACTGAGAAGTTTAGGAAGCGATACACCTGACATCTTGGCGAAATCCATACCGCCGCCAATGGAGACTTTTTCGTTGCCAAGAGTGGCTCGCGCGACTTTCCAACCGCCATTAATTGGGCCGACTACGTCTGCATCGGGAACGAATACTTCATCGAAAAAGATTTCATTAAAATGAGATATCCCCGTCACTTGTTTAAGCGGCCGAATATCAACGCCTTTAGCTTTCATGTCGATTACCATCATGGTAATGCCGTCGTGTTTCGCCGCTTTGGTGTCGGTACGAACTGTCATAAAACCGCGATTCGATTCCATAGCTCCACTGGTCCAAACTTTCTGCCCCGACACCAGCCAGCCACCTTCGACTTTGGTGCCGCGAGATTGGATTGCAGCAGCATCGGAGCCTGCATTCGGCTCACTGAACAGCTGGCAAAATTCAAGTTCGCCATCCAGTGATTGTCTTACCCATCGATCAAGCTGCTGTTGTGAACCATGTTGTGCAATCGTTAGGGTGTTCCAGCCACTAATGGAAAGATTCGGTACATCGACTTTTGCGGCTTTGAATTCCTGATCAATCACCAATTGTTCGACTGGGCTGGCTGCAAGGCCCCAAGGTTTAGGCCAATGCGGTACCAGGTATCCAGATTGCGATAATGCTTTACGATGCTCCGTAGTAGGCATAGTTTTGATTTCTTTAATAAAATTCTGAACCTTACTGCGGTATTCTTCGGCCTCTGGTGGTAGCTCAATGTTATAGCTACGTTTTACCCTGCCCAAGGAAAGGGCGGCTAAATCTTCTTTCGCGCGATCTGCATCAAATATTGCACAAAGCGCAGAAGAGCGACGGATGTATAGGTGTGCATCGTGTTCCCAGGTATAACCAATACCACCATGAACTTGCGTGTTTAACTGCGAGCACATTCTAAATGCTGGCATAGCAAGGCTCGCGGCTACGGTGCTAGCGAACTCGGCTTGTTTATCTTCCGTTTCAGCGCGTGCAGCGTCCCATACTGCAGCGGTCGCACTGTCGGCGCCAACTCGCATATTGGCACAATGGTGTTTGACGGCTTGGAAGTGGGCGATAGTGCGACCAAATTGTTCTCTTATCAGGGCGTATTCAACGGCCATGTCGGTACAGGCATGAGCACCACCGGCTGCTTCTGCCGACGCCAACGTGCGGCCAATACGTAAGGCTTCTTTATAGGCGCCCTTGAGTACACGGTTAGATTCAACCTTTACAGCACTGCATTTTATTTGAGAAACTCTGCGGCTTGGGTCGATGTTCATCTGTTTAATTACCGACACGCCTTCTTGGTCGCTATTGACTAAAACAATGTCATTGCCTGCTTTTAACAAAATAAGCTTAGCGAGTTCTCCGCCCAGTACCAGGCTTGCATCACCGTCGACAGTGTTGTCATCAGACAACGACAAGTTTCCGCCAATGCCTACTGCGCCAATTATTTCGCCACTTGCTAGCCCCGGTAACACTTCCGATTTCAACGATTTATCAGCGAGCTGATTGATGAGGGAAGAGGCCCATACCGTGGGTAAAAACGGACCAGGCGCAAGCCAATAACCCATTTCTTCCAACAGCACCACCAACTCTAGTAGGCCCGCTTCGCTGCCGCCGTATTCTTCGGGCAAGTGGATGCCAGTCCAGCCTAAGTCACATAGCTCTTTCCAGAATTCTGGAAGTGCATCTTGCGAAGCTTCCAGCAAATTGCGAGATGCTGCTCGAGCATTTTTTTTCGATAAAAAAGCACGAGCAACGCGCGCCATTTCTTGATGTTCTTCTGTGATTGCAATAGCCATGTTGTGTTTAAGCCTTCTGTTCGGTGATGTTGGGGGTTTCGAATATAAGTATAGGTTTCCATCGTAAATGGTTGGCGTTGAAAAGCATTTTACGGACGTGCAAAACCGACAAATGCCGGCAAGGTCGAGGTTGTTTTTGTCAGCGGGAGAGTTGTTCCACAAAGTCTAATCACTTGCGACAAGGCCGCCTGCGACATGGCCACCTCAAGATAGCCGCCTGACACATAGGGACCTAAAACATAAGTGCTTGAAACATAGATATTTGAAACATAGATATTTGAAACATAGATATTTGAAACATAGATATTTGAAACATAGACGCTTGAAATATGGACGCTTGAAATATGGACGTTTGAAACGAAGACACGGAAGAACAGGCGGGCTTAGTGTACCCCTGACGAAAGCGCAAAAAGAATGGGTACGTTTAAAAATTCTCAGTTGTTGGCGATTGTCTTGTTACCCATGCTTTTACTGAGTGTTGTCTTTTGTATCCATTAGGGTGCTAATTGCCGCGTCGAGCATTGGGTAGCCCAAATTAATAACGTCATCGGTGGAGATGTCGCTTTCATTGACTATCCATTCCTTTAAAGGAAAGTGCACCGCTCCAGCCATTTGCAAGGCGATAAAATGAATGTGTAGAGGATTCTTCACAGTAATATCTTGGTTGCGAATAACGCCACCGAGCATACGTTTTAAAAACGCGATTGATTTTCTGATAAATAATTTTTCAACATCGTTTGAATAGAAGCAGCGTGCGATATCAATATCATTTTCCAATGCTTCCATCATATTGGAGACTAACGATTTGCTCATGGTTTGATAGTCGTCGATGTTAGGGTTGATTTTATAACTGACCATTTTCAGGTAAAGGCGATCAAAGAATTCCTCAATGACATCCTTTAGCATCGTTTCCTTAGATTCATAATAATAATATAGGTTTTGCCTGGTCATTCCGCTAGCACTAGCGACTTCCTTAAAGGTGGTTTTGCTATAGCCTTTTTCTCTGATCAATTCTAAAAAATTACTGCGAATTTTCTCATATGTGATTTCGTTTGAATTAGTCATTGTTGGGCTACCAAGCGGAGAGATTGAGGTCCATCTTATCATTACTATTCGATAAATCAGCTAAATATTCAGGGAGTTTTACACATGGAATAAAACGCAAAATGTAAAAATGGTGGTTTGGTGGCAAGCTTGTTCTCAGTTCATAAGCATTCGATATTATTTATTTGGAGACCCCTATGGAAATGTACACTGGCCCTATATTTGACGCGGATCAACACTACTATGAAGCGATTGATGCATTTAGCCGTCACGTGCCTAAAAAAATGCATAAGCGCTGTGTTCAAATAGCTGAAATTGATGGCAAAACACGCCATATGGTTGCTGGCAAGGTCGATAACCAGGTAGGCAATCCGAGCTTTAATCCCATCTCGAAACCGGGTGTATTGCGCGAGTTCTTTCGTGGAAACCCTACTGGGAAAACCATGATTGAGCTTATACGTTCAGAGCTAGAACAAATGCCTGCGGAGTATATGAATAGAGATGCACGGATTGAACGCTTAGCAGAGCAAGAGCTAGAGGCTGCGTGGTTATTTCCTACCCTGGGTGTTCTATATGAAAACTCGCTCGGCACAGATATTCAAGCAGCGACCACTCTATTTGAAGGTTTTAACCGTTGGTTAGAAGAAGACTGGGGTTTGAGCTACCAGGATAAACTTTTCTCGGCGCCATATCTTCCACTTGGTGACGTTGATTGGGCGTGTCGTGAGCTCGATTGGGCGTTAAAAAAAGACGCAAGAGTGATATGTGTGCGCCCGGCATCTGTGCAAACAGCGAAAGGGCGGCGTGCATGTACCGATCCACAGTTTGACCCATTTTGGGCACGGGTAAATGAAGCTGGCATTACCGTTATCGCTCACGTTGCAAACTCAGGTTACGACTCACATGGATACGGCCATGGTAGTAGCCTAGAAGCTTTGGGTGGAGGTAAGCCGAGCGTTGCAAGCCTGGGAACAGAACGCGCCATAAACGACTGGTTTCTTAATATGGTTTATGACCGATTCTTCGAGCGTTTTCCCAATTTACGAGTGGGTTCTGTAGAAAGTGGCTGTAGTTACCTTCCTAGCATGATGAAAAAAATCGAAGTTTCAAAATCCCGATCAAAAGGATATTACAAAGAAGACCCCGTTGAGTTGTTCAAAAAACATTGTTGGGTTAACCCTTTTTGGGAAGACAATATTAAAGAGTTAGTCGAATTGATTGGCGCCGATAGCGTTATCTTGGGTTCGGATTTTCCACATATGGAAGGTATGGCAAACCCGCGTGATCTGTTGGAAGAACTCGATGGTATTAGTGTAGCGGATCAAGAAAAAATACTTTACACCAATGCTGTTGGTTTGAATCAGTTGCAACCTGCTTAATCAATTAGGGCGGTCTTATGTCAGCATCAAACTTTACCGAAAGCACAGAGCAAGCAGAGTTTAGAGCGCAGTGTGCTAAATGGTTTGCCAATAATGGGCCAGGAGTAGCAGATTTCGATATCCCTTACTTCTGGGCCATGCTCAGAAATAATGACCAAGTTGATTACTTTCGTAACTGGCAGAGAAAGTTATACGAAGGCGGGATTATTGGTTGTGATTATCCGGTTGAGTATGGCGGTGCCGGGCTGAAAAAATGCCAAGCCATTGCGAATCAAGAAATGAAAAAGGTGGGTGCGCTTTACACCGTGAGTTATGTGGGTTTGGCATTGGCCGCCCCCATGTTGCTCTTCCATGCGCAAGAGGAATTAAAGGCCGAGCTACTACCAAAAATATTTTCGGGAGAGCACCTTTGGTGTCAGGGCTTTAGTGAACCTGATTTCGGTTCCGATCTTGTTAGCATGCAAACCTCTGCAGTGAAAGAAGGTGATAAATGGCGTATCAATGGTCACAAAGTCTGGACCTCTATGGCGCAATATGCCGATTGGATGTTCGTTGTTTGTAGAACCGATAAGAACGACAAATACGGTGGTTTAACATTCTTTATCTTACCGGTTAAAGAACATATCGATAAAGGCGTCACAATTAATCCGCTTATAAAGATTAGTGGTGAAGCGGGTTTTAATGAAGTGTTATTCGATGACGTTATTATCCCCGATCGATATCGTATCGACGAAGTCGGCGCGGGCTGGAAAGTTGTGCAAACCGTATTAGCACATGAACGCGGTAGCGGAAAAATGCAAATGCCGAGTTACGATACTCAACCCGGCGAGGCAGCAATATTTAACTCACCTTATTCATTGCTCAAGCTGGTGAAGGAATCAGAACGATATGGTGTTAAAGCAAGCGAAGATCCGATTATACGAGAGCGCCTAGCAAAACTTGTAATGAAACAAGTTGCGTTTAGAAACTTACACCGGCGTGCAAGAGTGCAAACACTTTGCGAGAACCCTTTACGACTCACTTTGCAAATGAAAGTTAATATGACAGAGATGGTGCAAGAAAGCGGAGCCTTAGCTGTGGAAATGCAAGGTGCGACGTCTTCGTTGTCGGTAGGTGATACCAATGCGCCGCACAAAGGGGAAGCCATGTTTAGCTATTTTGATTCTTTTGGGCTCACCATCGCAGGCGGTACCAATGAAATTCAGCGTAATATTTTAGGTGAGAAAATACTCGATCTACCTAAAACCAAATAGTTTGTTAAAAATATAGGAAGCCTGCTATGGGTCAACCCAACAATTACGGTATTACAGAAGAAATTACTCTATTAGCTGAAACGGTAAGGCGGTTTTATAAAGATAATTACACCGATTACAGTTTGCATGAGCTTGTTGCAAGCGACTCTGAAGCTTTTGATACGCCTAGGAACAATTGGGTTAAGCCCCACTGGCAAACAATGGTCGAGCTAGGTTGGAGCGCTGTGTCAATTTCGACAACCATAGACGGCATGGGAATGCCTTTGGTAGCTGCGGTATTGTTAGCGGAAGAAACGGGTAAGGCAGCTTGTCCATCGCCTTTGGTAGAAACGCTTAAGTCGTCTTATCTATTAAATGCATGTTTTGAGCTAAACGGTGGCGGGTCAAGTGAACTTGCGTTAAGCAAAATCTTAGAAGGAGAGGCTGTCGGCTTGGCGGTAACCGCTTCCGATGGATTGTATCATTCACAAAATTGCGATGTTAGCTTAGATGGAAATGTATTGAACGGTACTGCCTACTTTGTACAAGATGCGCTTAAAGTTGACAGCTTTATTGTTAAGGTTAAATCGGATAAGGGGTTTTCTCTATATAAAATATCATCAGAAACCGAGGGCATGACCATTGTTCCTGATGTCATTGGTGATCTTACTCGCGATCAGGCGCACCTTCAGTTTAATGGGGTTGTTGTTAGCGAAGCGGCGTTGCTGGCCAAGGAAAATGACACCGTTACTGCTTTAGTTAACTCAGAACCGGCCATTCATATTCTTACCGCGGCAGACATCGTAGGGTCTTGCGAATGGTTATTGCAAACCACCGCGGAATACGCAAGAACGCGAGTTCAATTTGATCGCCCGATTGGATTTTTCCAAGCAGTTAAACATCCGCTTGTAGATGTGATGATTGCGATTGATGAGGCAAAGTCTCTTGTTTATAACGCGGCCTGCGCTTTTGACCACGAACCACACCTATTAGCGCAATATGCTCATATGGCCAAAGCGTCAGCTGCAGATGCGGCAGATATCGCAACGCAAAAAGCCATACAACTGCATGGTGGAATTGGAATTACCTGGGAATGTTTTGTTCATGTCTTTGCGAAGCGCGTAAAACATAATCAATTCATACTCGGCGATGGTGGTTACCATAAAGCACGCATTGCGGAGTTATTATTAGATTAAGTAATAAATTGAATGTCGAACTAAGTTTGTAGTAGTCGATTATTAAACGAACAAGAGATTAATACGAGGGATTTGGAAATGTCGCAAGAAAAAATTGCAGTAGTGACTGGCGCATCGAGCGGAATGGGTAAATTGACAGCGATTCGCTTGGCTGAAAAAGGCTATAAAGTCGCAGCGTTAGATGTGAGTAAAGATGCCTTAGATGAACTTGAAAAAGAAGTAACGAAAATCACTTCTTTTGTGTGTGATATATCTAATGGTAAACAAGTTGAAGATACCTTAAAAAGCGTAGAAGTAAAATTGGGCCCAGTCGATCGGCTGGTTAATGCTGCCGCTATTATGCCTTTAGGTGGGCTTAATGACATGTCTATTGATTTGATTATTAAGATGATGCGTATTAACTACGAAGGAACGGTTTACCTAACTAAGTATCTTGTTCCAAAAATGGTAGAAAGAAAATCTGGAGAGGTCATCTTGTTTGGTTCTGTCGCGGGCGATATTCCGTTGCCAGCATCTGGCGCTTATAGCGCTTCAAAAGCAGCAGTGAACACCTATGTAAATCACCTTAGTCACGAAAACAGAAACAACGTTATAAAGATCCTTTTGGTTTCGCCTCATGTTGTTAATACACCTTTGCTAGACACCTCGAAAACGGGAATGGCGATTACCATGGGAGGGGGTAACTCAAAACCTTCTGCAATGGATAAGCTGGTTGCACAACCTGAGTTCATTCTTGACTGTATTGATAAAGCGTTGGTGAAGAATCAATCAGAAATACATCCTGGAATATTTCCTAAGGTTTCTATACTCATTTATAAATTATTTCCCAAGTTATATTGGAAGTTTGTATCTGACGCGACCGATAAGATGATAACGATCTCGAACAAAATTAAGGCCAAACAAAAAAAATCGGATACGTCAAAAGTTAACGAATCAGTAGAATCGAATTAACAGTAATAAACACAGCAGGATAATCTTATGAGTTCGCTTAAAGGAAAAGTTATTTTTATAACAGGTGCTTCAAGAGGCATTGGTTTGGCTATTGCATTAAAGGCAGCGAAAGACGGAGCTAAAATATGTATCGCTGCCAAATCAACCGAAGCAAAAGGTAACCTGGAAGGCACTATTTATACTGCCGCAGATATGATTCGAGAGGCCGGGGGCGAAGCGCTACCTATTGGCTGTGATATACGTTCAGAAGAACAGGTGAATAATGCAGTCGACGCCTGCGTAAAAGAATTCGGTGGCATCGACATTTGTATTAATAATGCAAGTGCCATTAGCCTGACCCCAACGCTTAAAACAAGCATGAAAAAGTACGATCTTATGCATGAGGTCAATGCACGAGGAACTTTTATGGTTTCTCAAGCCTGTTTGCCGCATCTACTCAAAGCAGAGAATCCGCATATTTTAAATATGTGTCCACCAATCGATTTAGACTTGAAAATTTGGTCAACCAGCCAGGCGTATTTTTATGCCAAAACCGGTATGAGTTTTTGCGTACTGGGTATGTCGAAAGAGTTTGCAGAACAAGGTGTAGCGGTGAATGCCATGTGGCCAGTTGGTATGGTGGCGACCGCTGCGGTTAGTCATTTGGCTGGTAAGAGAGGAATGCTAAAAGCAAAGAAACCAGAAATGATCGCCGATGCGAGCTACATTGTATTAACAAAACCGAGCAGAGAGTTTACCGGACAATTTTGTGTTGACGACGATTTACTGAAGAATCATGGGGTGGCAGATACTTCTCTTTATGATATTACCGAAGCGGATCTAAATGAAACAGGGCAATACTTGCAAGCGGGTTAGTGCCGCTGACATGCCACTGCCTGAAATTTCGTGGTACGGTATTCCGTGCTTTTTTCTTGCCGTGTGCAGTGGCATGTTTAACTACTTATCTTGGGTCTTTCACCTCCGCCAATCCAGCGTATTAAGCTTTCTTGAGCTACTGAAGCCACCAACCGATTATTGTGGTAAATACTACCGCGATTGAGGCCTCTTGAAGAGCTTAATACCGGGCTGTCCATAACGTATAAATGCCATTCATTAATATTAGATGAATGATGGAACCAGATGCTGTGATCTAAACTGGAGAATTGCCAATTACCGGAGTAACCCGATAGGTTGTGCGGGAGCCCGCAGGTGCCCGCTAAATTAAAGTCTGACGCGTAAGCAATGATCGATTGATGTTGTAACAAGGGGCCTTCGAACTCACCTGCTGCTTTGAACCAAATATACTGACGCGCCTCTTGTTTCTCAGGGTTCAATAATTTATCTGCATCAACAAATCGCAGCTCAATAGGTATTATATTCTCGACGTGTAGCCGAGCAGTCTTTAAAGGTGAATCAGGGTAGTTCCTAAAGACTATAGTGTTGCTTTCTAATTGTTCGGGGCTAGGCACATCCGGTATTGGTTGCTGGTGCTGCTCGCTTGCCTCGGGAATATGAAAGGATACGATGCAACTTAAAATGGGTTTCGCACCTTGATGAGCGACTACGCGCCGTGTCGAAAAACTTCTTCCATCGCGAATTCGCTCTACTTCGTAAGTAATGGCTTTAGTGCCATCACCGGGTCGTAGGAAATATCCATGATAAGAATTGCAAATTCTCTCATCGACTACTGTTAACCCTGCGGCTTTTAAGGATTGCCCCAATACATGCCCTCCGAAAACCCTGGGGCTGCCCAAGTCTAAGCAGGGGCCGCTGAAGCTATTTTCTGTCTGCTGCTTCAGTTCTAACGCGGATATAAAATTTTCAAATACGTCATTCATCGTTTATCCTACGCCAAGTAGACGGTTTATTGCTGCTTACATGCCGCTGGAAAAATCCTGATGATTCGTTATACCGGTGTCTCTCACTTTACCCAATGCAGCAGCATATTCTTTAAGTACTTTAAGAGACCAGGTGATTCTTTCTCGGAAGTATGTATCGGCGATTTCGTTATTTTGTGTTGCATCGTCGTTTAATACCGACTCTACATTTCTTACAATAATTTGTTCGGGGATGTAACATAAGCGACTATTTTTATAGCTGCTCATACGTAATTCGGCTCTTGCGCGTTATTTACCGATTCGCTTAAATTGTGCTTTTCTTTTTTCCATAAAGGATTTAATGCCTTCTTTGAAGTCAAAGGTCTTAAGCGTTGCTTTCATGATGTTGTGAGCTTCCTTGAACGATTCTGTCGGTGCTCTATGTAAATCACGATATGCCTGGCCTTTCATGGTTGCTATCGAAGAGGGCGCGCAGCTTTGGGCTAGGGTGTTTATGTAGGAGACCGACTCGTTAACTAATTGATCATCCGCATAAACTCTTGTTGCTAGTCCTAGTGCTTTCGCTTCGGGGCCATAAATTTTTCGGCTGCTCCAAAGAATGTCAAAAGCATTATCGAGGCCCACAAGTTTAGGCAAAATCCAGGCGCTACCCGCTTCGGCAGATAAGCCGCGTTTGGGAAAACTCGACGCAACATACCCAGATTCGGCAAAAAACCGCATGTCGCAAAATAGAATAAGCGGTAACCCGACTCCAGCAACAGCTCCATTTACCGCAGCAATAACAGGTTTACTGATACTGGCAAAGTACGAAAAACCGCCTTTAATAAACCCTTCAGGTAGCTCAAGCTTGCCGGGGTTAGCGCTTAGGTCGACTGCATCGCCATCGCCTTTAACGAATTTTCCGGCATCTTGCATTTGTTGTAACTCGCTCATGTCTGCGCCGGCGCAAAAACCTTTGCCATTGCCGGTTATAACAATACCGAATACCGCTTGATCATCTTCAGCTCTTGCAAGCGCGTGTCTTACCTCTTTAGCGAGGTGAGAGCTCCATGAATTCATTTGCTTAACGCGATTAAGCCTGATAATTGCGGTGCTACCATCTATTTCATAAATGATATCGGTATAATTTATAGTACTCATCATGATTACCTTTGAAGGTGAAATTGGTTTGGTTATTTGATGGTGCACTTACCATTGTTAATACAGACCACGCCGCGTTCTTTAATGGTTGAACGAAACGAAATCACATTGCCATCTTTCCACATTTCAACTACCTGAGTTTCTCCTGGGTAAGCTGGAGCCGAAAAGCGTACGTCAAATCCGGTCATCGAGGCTTGGTCGTAATCAAGCATGGTTTTTACAACGGCATGACAAGCAATACCATAGCTACATAAGCCATGAATGATGGGTCTTTCGAAACCAGCCTGTTTCGCCATCACAGGGTTTCTATGGATAGGGTTTCTATCACCGTTAAGTGCATAAATAAGCGCTTGATCAATTTGGCCTTTCATTTCGCAAACCGCGTCGGGTTTTCTGTCTGGAATAGGGTGAGCTACGGGTGCGCCTTCTTCACTACCTCCAAAACCGCCATCGGCTCTAAAAAATAGCGACGAGCTAGTGGTAAATAGTGGTGAGCCATCTTCCAGCTTTACGCGTGTTTCCATGGCAATAATGGTGCCTTTGCCTTCGCCTTTATCGAAAATACCGGTTACACCAGTAGAAATGAGTGTTTTTGCTTTTGGTGGAATGGTTTGGTGTATCTCAAGGCGCTGCTCGCCGTGCAGCATCATCATAAAATTCATCTTCGTCATCAGAGTGGCGAAAGGATTGTTTTTGGGTCTTGTTGCTGGTTTGCCTAAAACTGAAGCGACAGTCGGTAGGACATTTTTACCGCTCGACTCACAAACGTAGGTGAGCTCTTGTGGGTCTAATGGATCACGCCCCATACCAACAGAAACAGCGTAAAGAAGCGTGTCGGTATCAGTATATTTACCAGGTAGTTCTTCCCACTCTTGTCCGAGTAAGTCTTTTGCATCTTGTAGGGTAAATGGCATGGGTTTTGTCCTTCCTTTCATATAAGTGTATATAGGTTTGTAAATATGTTTACGGTCAAATACTCGTTTGACGATCTGATCATGATTCTAAATATATTGGGTTTCATCTCCAATTCATAATTTTGAGCTTGACGTTTTTGGCATAAAGAAAAAACTCGAGGCAGACCGGGATACGCCATTTTACGTTCCTTTACAGACGTCAATATAAAATGAAAAAAAAACAGGTTGGCAACGCCTAATACATCACCCAATATCATAAACGTTACTTTCAATATGACGGATCAATCAGAAGGCAGAGCTAGTTCGCTCAACTTCTAACATGGGTCTTAACCCGGGTGCTCCCAAGGTGGGCGCCAACAATGAATTCAAACTCGATCAGAATCGAGAGACATGAGAGACGTTATGACACAACAAAAAACAGAAGTTAATTCGGACGAGCCGCAGGTTCGAGCCGTAATCAGTTTGGTTAAATTACCTGAAAGTGGAGACCCTTATTTGGAGGGTCTGAAATGTAACTCATGTGACACGGTCTTCACCACTAGGCGAGCACATTGTCCCAGTTGTTTTGCTAGAAATTCCATGGAGCCACAAAAATTGGCACATACCGGAGTTATCCATACGTACACCATTATTCGCAGAACCTTTCCTGGCATAGAAGTGCCCTTTATATCAACGATTGTTGATCTGGATGGCGGCGGTGTGCTTAAAGGAAATTTAATTAACGTAGAAGCGGAACCCGAAAATATTCCTTTTGGCGGTAAAGTAAATGTTGTATTTGGGGATGCATTGGGTAGAAAAAATAAGAAGGGCGATAGCTTCATTAGTTACTTTTTTGAATTGGCTTAGTGCTACAGAAAAATATGATTATTAAATATTAAATATTAAATAAAGCATAAAAGGTTTTGGAGAATAAAATGAACAACGTATATATAGCGGGCATCGACATGATAAAGTTCGGTCGCTTTCCCGATAAAACCGTACCGCAGTTAGGGGGTGAAGCAGTTCACTTGGCACTTGATGATGCCAATATGGGTATGGAAGATATTCAGGCCCTATATTGTGGAAACGCCGGCCAAGCCAGTGGCATGGTTGGCCAAAGAATTTTGAAGGAAGTCGGGCAAACCGGCATTACCGTTGTCAATGTATCTAACGCCTGTGCTACCGGCGCTACCGCATTCAGAGAAGCGTGGATGGCTATTAAGTCGGGGGTATGCGATATCGTTATGGCTGTTGGTGTTGAGAAAATGGGTAAAGGTATGTTGGGTGGCGCCGGAGGCGGCGGCAGCAGTATACCGAAAGAAGGTTTGTTGGGCTCAGGGTCAATGCCTGCTACTTTTGCAGAAATTGGTATGGAGCATTCAGCAAAATACGGTACTACCTTTGAGCAATTTGCGAAAGTATCGGTAAAAAATCATCACCATTCCACCATGAACCCTAAAGCGATGTATCAAATTGAAACGCCGTTAGAGGAAGTGATGTATTCGGAAATGATGGCGTACCCCAATACCAAGTTCATGTGTTCGGTTAACGTCGATGGCGCAGCGGCTGCCATTTTGGTTTCAGAGAAAAAAGCCAAAGAGTTGGGTATGAAGCGTGTTGTGAAAGTTTTAGCTTCAGCATTACAGACCGACCCTTATCAACAACGTAATCCTACCTTGGCCGATGTAAATACCTGTACAAGAATGGCCGCAAAGACGGCTTACGAGATGGCCGGTATCACTGCCGACGATTTGGATTTGGTTGAACTGCATGATTGTTTTGCGACAGCAGAAATCGTGCATTACGAAAATCTGGGCTTATGCGAAGACGGTGAAGCAGGTCGATTAATCGATGAGGGAGAAACCAGCTTGGGTGGAATAATCCCGGTTAATGTTTCTGGCGGTTTGTTGTCGAAGGGGCACCCCATTGGTGCAACGGGTATCGCCAATATTTACGAGATTTGTACTCATCTGCGCGGTGAAGCAGGCGAGCGACAAGTACAAGATGCCAAAATTGGCTTAGCACATGTAATAGGCTTAGGCAGTTGTTGCGGTATTCATATTTTAGAAAAAGTTTAAACAGGAGAAAGAAAAATGTCAGAAGTTAGATTTGATAATCGAGTTGTAATTGTGACCGGTGCCGGCAACGGAGTCGGTAGAGCGCATGCATTGGCTTTCGCTGAACGTGGCGCAAAAGTTGTTGTAAATGATCTAGGCGGCAGCATTAGTGGCGAGGGTTCGGACGCCAGAGCGGCTGATGTTGTTGTTGAGGAAATTAGAGCTGCGGGTGGTGAGGCTACTGCTAACTACGATTCAGTAACAGACGGTAAAAAAATCATTCAAACAGCTATCGATGCTTACGGCGGGATAGATGTGTTGGTCAATAATGCCGGTATTCTTCGTGATGCCGCTTTCCATAAAATGGAAGATAAAAACTGGGATGTTATTTATGACGTCCACGTAAAAGGCACATACTCCCCCACACGAGCAGCTTGGGATTTGATGCGTGAACAGGGTTATGGTCGCATTATATTTACTGCATCGGCATCAGGAATTTACGGCAACTTCGGCCAAACAAACTATGGCGCCGCAAAAATGGGGTTATACGGGTTTGCCCAATCTTTAGCGATTGAAGGTAAAAAGAAAGGTATTTTTGTTAACACTATCGCGCCTATCGCTATATCCCGCTTAACAGAAAACCTGATGGGCGGTGCAGCTATGAAAGATTTGCTACGTGCCGACCTGATTTCTCCATTGGTTCTTAAGTTGTGTCATGACGGTTCAACTGAGACGGGTGGTTTATTTGAAGTCGGTGCAGGTTGGTTTGCGAAACTACGTTGGGAAAGAACCATGGGTGGCCGTGTCGACCATAAGAAGGCAGTGACGGTTGACGATGTGGAAGCTATTTGGGACAAAGTTATTGATTTTAGTGAATCAGAGCATCCTCATAGCCAACAATCAGCAGCAAAAACACCTTTTGCACCGCTAACAAGTGGTTAAGTTATTGCAAAGCTAGATTATTGGTTACGCTAAATATTTGGCGTAACCAATAGAGTGTAAAACCAAAAAAAGGCGGAAGATTTAAATATTTCGCCTTTTTTTGGTTTTCTAAACATGTTGATAATGTTTATTTTACGTCGGGTTCATCAACAGAAATCATGCTGTCGCCAAATGGCTCATCGCGTTGTTGGAATGCCGCCTTTAAGCCGCTTTCCTTTGCGGTGCGTGTGAACACAGCACCGGCGGGGGCTTTGTGCCCTCGGGCATCCATCTCGCCAGCGAATCGTTGCAAAGTCTTGGCGCCCATTAATTCTAAACCCATGTTCAATACGCGTTTATTGCAAGAAAGTACGTGATGATCGATCAGCGCCATTCTTTTTACTAGGTATTGGCATTCTGCATCGAGTAAATCTTTGGGCACAGACTTTAATACCAAGCCAATTTTTGCGGCGTCTTTACCATTAATTGTGTCGCCGGTTAGAAAAAGCCGTTTCGCCCATTGTGGGGAAGTATGGTATAGCCACATGTTAAGAGGTAGGGTGCCCATCCCGCGGGCGGCAGGAAAACCAAAAATCGCATCGTCGGCACAAATGACCATGTCACACATCAGCGCTAGATCGGTTCCGCCGGCTAAACAATTACCATGCACCTGTGCAACAACAGGTTTGTGCATATCAAAAATAGACATCAAGCGCGCGTTACTGCGTTCTATATGCCAGCTATCATCATCAATCTCGCGGCCTCGTCGGTATTGCGCGGATTCATCGAGCCCGGTGTTGTAACCACCGCCGCTAATATCATAACCGGCACAAAACGAACGTCCCTCGCCCTTTATAAGAACACAGTGTACGGCGTTATCATTGTCAGCTTCCCATATGGCGGCTTCAATTTCTGCCAGCATACGGGAAGACATCGCATTGTGTTTTTTAGGTGCGTTTAAGCTTAGATTCGCGACGCCTTCTTTTACTTCGTAGATGATATCTTCAAATGGGTTCATTTTTACCTCTTCGTATCTTGGGGTTGTCGGCAAATAGTAGTTGAAAGGTTACGCTGGAAAAATGCCTTGAGACGTCGTTATTCTAGCATTGATGTTACTGCTACTAATTTTACGTATTACTGCGAGCGACAAACGAGAGAGAATACGTACCAGTGCCGGCTTCTATATAATTTTGTCTTGCATAAGATGCGTTATTTGCTCGGCGCTATATCCAAGTTCTGACATGATTTTTGAAGTGTGTTCACCTAAAAGCGGCGGCCTCTGCATGTTCTTCGCTGGTGTGGCTGAAAGTGTAAAAGGAGGTTGTGCAATTTTCGCTGGTTTTTCCAAACCCGGAAACTCCATATCGATAAATCGCTCTGTAGCGATAATGTGTTCGTTTTCCAGTGCCTGTTGTGGCGTGAGTACTTCAGAGCAGGGTAGATGGGCCGCTTCTAACTTCGAAATAATTTCTTTATTGGTAAATGCTAAACACCAAGTTTGCATGACTTCGCTTAAAAAAGCGCCGTGTTGCCCGCGACTATCGTCGTCTCTAAAACGATAGTCGTCTACGAACTCTGGTTTGTTAACGAGTTGCGTCCAGCGTTTAAACATAGTCGGGCCAATCACTTGTACCAGCACCCAGCCGTCTTTAGTTTGAAACGTATCAGCCGGCGCGGCTTGCTGCGTTCGATTGCCAATGGCTACTCGATTGGTATTAAGTTGCGCTTGTTCCAAAATGGCGAGGTTGCCAACGGTTAAGGCCGTGTTTAATAAAGACGTTTCTACATGCTGACCGGTGCCACTTTTTTTCAACTCATAAATGGCCGCTAATGTTGCAAAAGCGCTTAAACTGGCGGTTCCGTAATCAACATAAGCCACGGAGGTTTTCATCGGTTTGTCTGGTTCACCCGAAAGATGCATGGTTCCGGACATGGCTTGGGCAACGCCATCAAAACCCACTTTATTGCTATAGGGGCCGCCCTCGCCGTAGGCTGTCGTGGTGGTGAGAATAATATTCTCTTTGATTGCTTTAAGGCTTTCGTAATCCAACCCTATTTTTTTTAGTACGGGCAGAGGAAGGTTTGCTATTACCACGTCGGCAGTTTTAATAAGTCGGGTTAGAATTTCTTTTGCTGCATCGGTACCAAGGTTTAAAGTCATCCCCGATTTGTTTCTACCCATAAGCAGCAACAGTGAGCCGCCTTCGTCGGAGCCCAGTGGGCCCAGGTGCCGATCTTCTCCTCCGTCTGGCTTTTCTATTCGAATAACTTCTGCGCCCAAATCACCGAGTAATGTGGCGCAGTAGGGGCCGGCTATATAGCGGCCAAAATCCAAGATCCTTATTCCTTCCAAAATGCCGGCCATAGTTACTCTCTACTCATTGGTGTCTTGTGGTTGTGGGTCTTATGGAGTTCGTTCTACAACGAGTGTACTTGGCTAGGCTCACGTACTCACTTGACGATATCATCAAAAAGAAAATGCCTATGTTCAGGACCTAACACGTGTCTTAGATAGGCGAAATGTCGAGGTTTTACTATTTGCTATATACGACAAGGCTTGTGGCCTACAAAACATATAACTCCAGCATGTTCGGTGGTAGCCTTTTAGCGGTAATAGAATAGATAAACTGAAATTTAGCAAATCGACGAAAAGGCAGAAATATGAACGAAGTACCTAATAACGCAGTTACCTTTGAGGTGGAAAGCTTTATTGCGGATGTGCGTTTGAATCGTCCGGATAAATATAATGCCTTAAATGCCGATTTATATCGGGGTCTGTCCAGTATCATTGAGGAACTACAAACACGTGAAGATGTGCGTGTGGTGGTGCTTTCCGGTAATGGCGGTAACTTTTGCGCAGGTGCAGACCTCGAAGTCATCTCTAAACTCTCTGGAGCGAAACCGTCTTCGAAAAATAAAACTGAAAAAGAGCCTTCAGCGCAGAAGACTCCTAAAGAGCTGTTTCCGCGTAGTAAGAGTTTCCCTAATAAAAATCAAATAATGGCCACCGCCTGGCATGATTTATCGGTGCCAGTCATCGCTGCAATTGAAGGCATTGCTTATGGCGCTGGCATTCAAATGGCATTGGGCTGCGATATACGTTTTGCCACGCCGAATGCAAAATTAAGTATCATGGAAACCAAATGGGGGTTAATCCCGGATGTTGGCATTACACAAACGACTCGCCATTTACTAGCAAGAGATGTTGCTTTAAAACTCTGCCTCACCGCTGAAGTTATTTCTGGTACAAAGGCCAAAGAACTAGGATTGGTAACAGAGCTGGCAGAAAATCCATTGCAAGAAGCAATGGCGCTGGCGAAGGTGATCGCGAGCAAATCTCCAGACGCAACTTCTTTGACCAAAGCGCTGTTTAATTATTCTTGGGAGCACAGTATCGACGAAGGCCTGCGTATGGAAGAGGAGCTTATACTTACCGTAGGAAGACAGTCCAATCAATTAGAGGCGGTAAAAGCAAACATGCAAAAACGCGAACCTAACTTCAAGCCACGAGTGGTGAAAGATATTTCCACAGTAGGGCAGCTACTAAAAGATAATAGCTAATCAACAAAAGATTGGTGGAAATAAAAAGAGTCTCCTTAAGCGCAAATTAGCCCGGCTAAGATTAGGGGTCAGAGTCAAAAGCCGGAGCTAAATTAATGGCAGAGAGTGATTAACGTTAAATCTGCCGTTGCTCAACAGCTACACGGTAAATGGCTGCTGATCGATACGAGAATAGATAACTTTACTAAACAGACTCTTAAGCGAAAAGCGTTTCAGCTATTTTTGCTCTCTGATAATAAGCATCACCTAAGATAAGCTGGCTATGCATTTGCCGTTTCATATACATGTGAATATAACATTCCCAAGTAAAACCAATACCACCATGTAATTGCACCGACTTGCTGCTTCCGAAGATAGCCATTTCATTGGCGACTGCTTTGGCCATGCGTGCGTATTTCTCTGCTAGTTCGGGTTCGTGGTCGATTGCGCATGCGGCGTTATATAAGTGTGAGCGAGCTTGATCAAGCCCAACCATGAATTCAGCTAAAGGGTGTTTAACCGCTTGGAAAAAACCAATAGGTTTGTCAAATTGTACTCGCGTTTTGGCGTATTCAGCGGTGGTTTGTAATTGCCATTCTGCCGCGCCACACATGTCGGCGGTTAGTAGAACCAACAGTGCGGGTGTTGCTGCTTTAAGAACAGGCGTAGCTGTTCCCGCATTTGCAATGATTGCTGACTTCTCTATGCTTACATTGTCAAAATGTAGCGTGGCCTGATCTCTTGTTAGATCGTAAATGGTATCGGGGGAAATCGTTAAACCCTCAGCGTTGGCGTGCACAAGGTATAACCCGGTTTCACCGTTGGTTTGCGCCTTCACTAAAAAGTAATCGACTTTTTTCGCGTCTTGTACAAAGTAGGAGCAGCCATCTAACGCATTATTTTCTACCACGGCATCCGTATCTTGGTGTTCCCATGAACCTTGTTGATTACATGAAGCGTAGCTAATCGTTTTGCCGTCTAAAATGCTTCTTAAAGCATCGTCTGCATTCTTATGATCGCTATTGCTCTCACATGCAGACAAGATGTAAGTGCTGCTTAACGTTGCGAGCAAAGGGCTAGGGAAGGCTGCTAGGCCGGCTTGCTCGACTAACGAAGCAACGGCAACTACAGGCATGCCTAAGCCATCAACGCGTTCAGGAACTGCCGTCATTAACCAGCCGAGTTCGATTATTTCTTGCCATAGGGCTTGGTCCCAGTTGCATTCTACTTTTCTGTCAAGATCGCTGTTTTTAGCGACCAAGTTGTGCAGAGTGTTCGCTGAGAATTTATCTCGAAAGAATTTTATCGCTACATCTTTTAGGGCTGCGGCGTCTTCGTTAAAGCCGTAGTTTGTTGGTTGTGCCATGACATCACCTGAACTGTATTATGTTTACGTTTGTAATAGCCGATTATTGTCTCGGCTCTGAACGTATTTTTTATCTGATTAAGGGGTGTTTTCTACTTCGTTTTTGCTAAACCCAATACGCGTTCGCCAAGAATGTTTTTCTGAACTTCGTTGGTTCCACCTGCAATGGTGAGCCCGAAGGAACCCATATATTCCAGCGGCCACTTTCCACCTTCGGGTGCTTTTTCATCGCCCACATATAAAGTGCCACTTGTGCCGCTAATCTCTACGGCGAGTGCGGCTACATCTTGAATGTAGCCGGAGCCCAGTAATTTATCTGGAAGTGCATAACGTTCTGGGTTGTCGATGAGTCTTTTGGCTGTGCGCATTCGGCGTAGTTGTTTAAGACCTGTTTGACGAATAACCGCTTGAACAATTTTGTCCGCCATAATGGGGTCTTCAGAAACCGGTTTTCCATTTCTAACACTATTTTTAGCCAGAGTGACAAGAGCATGCACACCTTTTTTTCCGCGCTTTTTGGCATGTTTTTCATTTGCTGCTTGACCACCCGACATGGGGGTTTGTAATTTTCCGGCACCGCGTTCATGTTGTAGTGTCGTCATGGCAACTTTCCAGCCCGCGCCTACTTCATCTAATCGCATGTTGTCATCAATTTCTAAATCATCGAATAGGACTTCGTTAAAGCCCGTTTCACCGGTGATTTTAATCAGTGGTTTTACCGTGACTCCTTTACCAAGCGCAGACTCAATAGGCACTACGAAATAGGTAAGGCCGTTATGTTTTTCGCTTTTATCTGTTCGTGCCAGCAAAATCATCCATTGTGAATAATGTGCGCATGATGTCCAAACCTTATGGCCGTTGATTATCCATTTGTCACCTTTTTTCTCGGCGAAAGTTTGTACACTCGCCAGATCTGACCCGGCGCCAGGTTCGCTAAATCCTTGGCACCATACCTCTTCACCCGATAACAATGTCGGTAATAACCGTTTCTTTAGCTCTTCCGATCCGTGATATAAAATGGTTGGAGCTGCCATACCTAAACCTATAGGGTTAGACATTATCGGAGTCTTGGCTCTTCGCATTTCCGCATTGGCGATAGCCTGCAAGCCAGTCTTGCCGCCACCGCCATATTCGACAGGGTAGTCGGTACCGATTAAGCCGGCATCATAAGCAGCTTTATTCCATGCCGCGCAATAATCTATCTGCTCTTGGGTCATAATTTCAATGCCCATTGCTGGCATACGAAAATCAGGCGCCTCAGGTGTGTTTTCTTTTAACCAACTTTGGCAATGAGCTCGGAACTCGGCTTGCTCAGCGGTATCTACTTTTTGATTCTTAGTCATTTCTTTACCTTTTATGCCTGATGGCGTTTTACAAATTCTAGTCGTATTTACGTTGCTTCGAAGTCAAATGGTGTGGCTAAATAACTGACGACTCGCGATTTCTCCAGTATTTTTCTTTTAGCGGCTTTTTATAGAGCTTGCCGGTTGGAAGTCGAGGAAAATCAGTGACAAAATCGATACTTCGGGGGCATTTATAATGTGCCATTTTTTCTTTTGCGTAGGTTATTAGTTCTTTTTCTAGTGTGTCACTAGAGCTAATATTTGCCTCCAGCTGAACCACCGCTTTAACTTCCTCGCCCATATCCTCATGGGGAATACCAAATACCGCTACGTCGGCAACTTTTGGATGCATGATCAATGTGTCTTCAAGTTCCTGTGGGTAAATATTGACGCCACCGGAAATAATCATAAAGTCAGCGCGGTCGTTGAGAAATAAATAGCCGTCTTCGTCGAGGTAACCGATATCACCCACAGTGCCCCAGTTATCATATAGGGGGTGTTTACACTTGTTGGTTTTTTTATTGTCGTTGTGATAGTGAAAAGCCACGTTTTTCATTTCAAAATAGATATGCCCCGATTCACCAATAGGAAGTTCATTACCGGCCTCGTCGCAAACATGAGGAATGCCCCAAAGGGCCTTACCAATTGTTCCGGGTCTTGCTAGCCATTCTTTGGAGTTCGAAACAGTTAGGCCTAGGCCTTCAGTTGAACCGTATATTTCGAAAAATATAGGCCCCCATAAATCGATCATTTCTTGCTTTACTTGTTTAGGGCAGGGCGCTCCGCCATGTACCGCAACTTTCATGGAAGAAATGTCGTATTGCTTTTGTTCTGCTTCGGTAAGTTTAAGAATGCGAGAAAACATTGTCGGCACCCAGGTTGCGTGGGTGATTTTATATTCTTCGATAGCCCATAGTGCTTCTAAGGCGTCAAACTTTGGCATCATCACAACGGTGCCACCTAGGCGTTGTGTTGCCAGTATTTGGCCTAATGGAATGGAGTGGTAGCTAGGTGCGGTTGAAAGGTAGATAGTATTACTATCAAAATCGAAAAAGTGTTTTTGTAGTGCTAGCGCCTTTTCTGGATAGTCTTTTAGCTGGCGATCCGGTAGCGGTTGTACAATACCTTTCGGCTGACCCGTTGAACCAGAGCTATAGATCATGGGCGAACCTTCGGGTTCGTTTTCCAGTGGTTCGCTAGAATGTTTATCCAGCTCTGATTCATAGGCTTGATACGAAGGGCTTGCTCCATCTGTCATCAATAACGTTTTGCAACGAGCGACTTTTTTAGCCAATTCTTCAGCAACCGCCGAAAGGTAGGCCGAGGTGATTAAAACTTTTGCTTCGCAATTATTGATGATGTACGCCGTTTCGTCTGCACTTAAGTATCGGTTGATTGGCGTGATATGTAGGCCTGACCTTAGTGCTGCCCAAAGAACTTCGAAATAACAGATGTTGTTTTCCATAAAAAGAGCAATATGATCACCCTTGCGAAGCCCTTTGGCGTAAAGTAACTGAGCGAGCTGGTTCGATCGGTTGTTAAGCTCGGTGTAGCTGATCGATTCACCTGTTTCGGAATCGATCGCCGCTGCTTTTTCGCCTTGTATTGTTGCCCAATGCCCTGGATACATAAGTTATGTCATCTCGCTTAAGAAGGTCGTTGAAAGACTTAAGATTGCCACGGGATAAGCCAATACGCATTTTACAAATGAACCTAAAGGTAAAGCGTAGATTTCTTATACGACACAGCTTTCCTGATCCTGCCAATATTGTTCCTTTAGAGCCCTTTTATATAACTTGCCTGTGGGTAATCTAGGCAGTTTGTCGATAAACTCGATGCTTTTAGGGCATTTGTAGCGAGCGATATTCTGCCGAGAAAATTCCATTAATTCACTAGCGAGCTCGTCACTGTGCTCCAACCCTTTTTCTAACTCAATAACCGCTTTTACTTCTTCACCCATCTCTTTATTGGGCACGCCAAAAACGGCGACATCCGCAACGCTTGGGTGTATTAATAGAGCATCTTCGATTTCCTGTGGGTAAATATTGACGCCACCTGAAATAATCATAAAATTGGCGCGATCATTTAAAAATAAATAGCCGTCTTCATCGACATACCCGACGTCGCCAATAGCGGCCCAGTTTTCGTGAAATGGATGCTGCGTGTCTTTCGTTTTCTGTTTGTCATTGTGATAAGTAAAGGGCAGCTTCGGCATTTCGAAATAAAGTAGCCCCGATTCACCTTTTGGAAGTTCGTTGCCTTGCTTGTCGCAGACATGCAAGGTACCAAAGATGGGTTTGCCAACCGTGCCTGGTTTGTTTAACCATTCCAGGGTGTTTACATGAGTCATGCCGACTGCTTCAGTCGCAGAATAATATTCGAAAATAATCGGGCCCCACCAGTCGATCATCTGCATTTTTACTTGCTTGGGGCAGGGCGCGGCTGCATGTATTGCAACCTTGAGGCTTGAAAGATCGTGTTGTTTACGTTCATCTTCGCTCAGTTTTAGCAGGCGACTGAACATCGCTGGTACCCATTGGCTGTGGGTAATCTTGTAGTCTTCGATGGCTTTTAATGCATCTAAGGCATCGAACTTTGGCATCATAATAACTGTCCCACCTAAAGCTTGGGTTGCCGTCATAAAGCCGATAGGTGCCGAGTGATAATTTGGCGCGGTCGATAGGTAGCAAGTATTTTCGTCAAATTTCCACAACATTTGTTGCAGAGCGGCTCCTCTTTTATGGAAATCCTCTATGCCATGTTTAGGTAGCCGTGGCAGAATTCCCTTGGGTTGGCCTGTTGTTCCTGAGCTGTACAACATAACTGCGCCACAAGGTTGTTCGCTTAGCTCGACGGCCTTATGGTTTTCTAGGCTTGTTTCGTAAGCGTTGTATCCATCAATAACACCGTCGGTCATAAGCTTCAGGAGGTCGTCACTCACTAAAGGTAAAAGTTGTTCGGCTGTTTGACTCATTTCACAAGACGTGACGAATACCTTGGCCCCACAATCATTAACAATGTATGCGGTTTCGTCGGCAGTGAGGTAACGGTTAACTGTAGTGAAAAAGAGGCCAGAGCGTAATGCTGCCCAGATGAATTCAAAATAACGAAGGTTGTTTTCCATCATAATTGCCACGTGATCGCCTTTGCGTAATCCATGGGCGTACATTAGCTGCGCCAGTTGATTTGAGCGATCATTCAGCTGGTTGTAAGAGATGGATTCACCTGTGGCAGAGTTGATGGCAGCGGCTTTTTCGCCGTGGACGGTAGCCCAATGACCTGGATACATAGCGTTTTCCCTTTTTTCTCGAATTGAATCGTTTTCCGGCGCGAACCCCTGTTAAGGCTTCTGCGTTGTTGAATGAGGAATTTATCATTATTAGGAGGTAAGTATTCGGTTTCTTATTTTACCTTTTATTGGATATGCAAAATGTGGAGCGCCATGGAAAAGAGTAGTATTTTTTCATACCAGTGGTCGTGATTGGCGCGGGCTTACAAGCAGTTTATGTTAGTCGAGGTGCTGCTTATGGCTACCGTTGGCAAATTTAAAACGGTTCTCGAATGCGTGCTCTTAATCAAGGTTTCCATAAGAGGCGTGCTATTGGTGGTAGAGAAGCGCCGCGTTAATAAACATTGGATGGATTTATGAATACGCCAGTTGCACAAAGGCAGGAAAAAGATACTCAAGAAACTATTACAAGTGCCGGTACAAATGCTGATGCTCATATGTTGCGCTCAACTTATGACAAGCAAAAAGCGGCATATATGAAAGAGCCTGAAGTTTCTTATGAACAGCGTATGAACGATCTTCGAACCTTAAAGCGAATGCTGATGAAGCATAGCCGTGAAATCAAGGCGGCTATCGCTCAAGATTATGGCACAAGAAGTAATTTTGAGACGCAGCTAGGCGAGATTATGACTAGCGCAGGATTCATTAAGGATATAAGCAGCAAATTGAAGAAGTGGATGAAACCACAAAAACGGCACGTGAATCACTTGATGTTTCCGGGAGGAAAAAACAGGTTGATACCTCAGCCACTGGGTGTGGTGGGCATTATTGTGCCTTGGAACTTCCCAATATATCTTGCATTTCCCCCAATAGCCACGGCCTTTGCTGCGGGTAATAGGGCAATGGTAAAGATGTCCGAGAATTCTGCCAATCTAACAAACGTCTTGATGGAGATCACGCCTAAGTATTTCCCTGAAGAAAAGCTGGCGTTTTTTCAAGAGACCGGATCTGTTGGCATTGAGTTTTCCAAAATCCCCTATGATCTATTAATGTTTACGGGCTCTCCTGATACGGCCAAAAAGGTCATGGCGGCCGCGGCTAAAAATCTTACACCGGTTATTCTGGAATTGGGCGGTAAGAACCCGGTGATACTCGACCCCGAGTATCCATTGCAGAAAGCAATCAATCGAATCGTTTTTGCAAAACAAAGTAACGCCGGGCAAGTTTGTCTTAATGTCGACTATGTTTTCGTTCATGAAAATAAACTTGAGGAATTCATTAGCCTAACAAAAGCAACGACTCAAAGAATGGTTCCCGACATAAATAGTAAGGAATTTACCTCTATCATCGATGATGCCTCGATGGACCGTTTAGAAAACACCATGAACGATGCTGAAAAAAATGGAGCTCGCGTTATTAATATGAGTGAGCAGGAGATAAATCATGCCGATAAAAAGTTTCCGTTCTATTTGGTGGTGAATCCGACGGCCGAAATGGAGATTAGCCAAAGAGAAACGTTTGGACCAATGATGACGGTAAAAACCTATAATGATTCAGATGAAGTCATTCGTCATATTAATGCTGGCGAACGACCCTTAGGTTTGTATGTTTTTTCATATAATAAAAAACTCACAAGTAAATATATTGCTAAAACCTTGTCAGGGGGCGTCACAGTAAATGATATTATGTTGCACCTAGCTCAAGACGACTTGCCTTTTGGCGGGGTCGGCAACAGCGGCATGGGGAGCTATCAGGGGTTCGAAGGCTTCGCTGCGTTTTCTAAGATGCGACCTGTTTTTTATCAGCCAAGATTTAGCTTGGTATCGTTACTGACCCCGCCTTATAAGAGCTGGGTTAAAGATCTAATCAATAAATAGAGAGTTTTACTTGCGAGCGTAATACCTCAATTCATTGTGTTCGCTGCTGTGTAACTAAATTTTATAAGAAGGAAAAAATTATGGGGCCGTTATCGGGTTTGAAAATTATTGAGATTGCAGGTATTGGCCCGGGGCCATTTACCGGCATGTTGTTAGCCGATATGGGCGCTGAGGTGATTAGCATTCATCGCCGTTCAACTGGGGGTAATGAAAAGAGCGCAGCTATTAATATTAGTGAACGTGGTAAAAGACCCATTGCACTTAATTTGAAATCAGCGGCAGGGATCGCTACCGCATTAAAGTTGATTGAATCCGCAGATGCCTTGTTTGAAGGATTTAGACCCGGCGTGATGGAGCGTTTGGGTTTGGGCCCTGAGGTGTGTTTAGCAAAAAACCCTAAATTAGTTTTTGGCCGTATGACAGGCTGGGGGCAAGATGGGCCTATGGCGCAAGCTGCAGGCCATGATATTAATTACATTTCGCTTTCGGGTGCTTTGCATGCGATGGGGCGTAAGGGGCAGCGGCCACAGGCACCGCTTAATTTGGTAGGCGACTTCGGTGGTGGCGCTATGTTTCTCGCCTTTGGCATGATGTGCGCCATTATCGAAGCTCAACGTTCTGGAACAGGCCAAGTAGTCGATGTGTCTATGGTCGAAGGCTCTGCAAATTTAATGCATATGATGTATAGCATGAAAGCCATGGGCGCGTGGAGCGAGAAGCGTGGTAGTAATTTGTTGGATACCGGTGCTCACTTCTATGACACTTATGAAACGAAAGATGCTCAATTCGTATCGATTGGTTCGATCGAGCCGCAGTTCTACGCCTTGTTGATAGAAAAGGCCGAGCTGGATAAAGAAAAGTTTGCTATGCAGATGAATCCCAAAAAATGGGACTCTTTAAGAGCAGAGCTTGATGATGTTTTTAAACAAAAAACGCGCGATGAATGGTGCGAGATTATGCAAGGTAGCGATGTCTGTTTTGCGCCGGTTTTATCGATGGGAGAAGTACAGGAGCACCCTCATAACCAAGCTCGCGAATCATTTTTCGAGATGAACGGAGTTGTTCAACCTGCGCCAGCGCCGAAGTTTAGCCAGTCTAAGCCAGCGTTGCCCGCAGCGCCTAAACCTGCCGGTTCTGAAACATTGGCCGTGCTTAAAGAAGCTGGTTTTTCGCAAGGCGAAATTGATTCCTTAGATAAAGAAGGGGTGCTTACCTAGTAGGGTCTACTTAATCTGTTTTACCCAGGTATCGCTACAAGCTCAATTCCAGCGAAGATGGGTTTCGGTGTGTGGCGGCCTTTGAAGGTGGTGTAAGGTCTGCGCTGAGTGTGGTGAAGAAACTGCTAGCAGTGTAAAGGGTTAGATAAATCTATTGGCGCTAATTAGATACTTCGCGCCAATAGATAATTCGGTCATGGCCACGATACTGGCCAAAAATGGCCTGTACCTGAGGGTGCTTATCTACGTCGTTGTCATTATCCCAATCAAACTTTAACCACGGCAGTGTGTCAAGATTTACATCAATATCAATTGTGCCCGTATTTCCAGCCAAGGGCGCGCTGAATGAGAAATTCTCAGAGTCTCCGGCAGATAACGGTGAATTTAATGTCAACGAACTGCTTCCTCCGCCTACAACAATATCGTCAAAAATAGTTGCGCCGGTACCTGTTGGTGTGAGAGTGATGTCCGTGGAACTGAACGCGGTACAATTATCATCAACATTGAGTTCAAAGCGATTACTTACAGAGAAGTGTTGCGCGTAGGTTTTTAACTTCAACGCATGTGTTTCGGGCCCATAAGCATTTTCCATTTTCCAGCGACCATGACGTAAAAATTTCTGGTTGGTGGCATTTTTGTTTCCGGTGTCGGGGTCCCCTGAAAACCCGATATTCGCAAGGGTTTGTGTCCCAATTACGCCATCCTCATCACTTAGCTCTATTATTAATTGCACGTCGGCATCGAAAGGCACCAGGTTACTTCCTACGGGGCGTTGATATTGAAACTGATCAGTAGGCTGATTGTGTAGCGTCAACGTAACTTCACCATTGATATTCGTTAAGTCCGCGCCATAGCTCTGCGCTGAATTTGGTCGACTTAAGCTAGCCAAGCCCGAGACATTATCGGTATAACAAAACCCCTTTGTTGACCCTAAGCCACTACAGGTACTCTGTTCTTGTAAGTTTGCGCCTAGTTTCCAGAAATTACCCTCATAGTTTTGCGTCAAACCCCCCGCGCCATTTAACGCGTTGATAGTCACCGTGGGCGCGGTATCAAATTGGAAGTCTTGATCTAGATAGGTAAAGAGTGAATTACAAACCTGATCAAATGTAGCATCTGTAATTGTCAGCGAAAAACTCGCGGGATAAAAGCGCCCTACATTGGCCGCCGTGGTGGCGATGTCTGCCCCGGTATCCGCCAGATAATTATTGAGTGTGGCGCCGATATCAATGATGCCCACCTCATCCCAATTTAACGTAGTTGTGGCAGTACCCCCCGTAAAACTGGATGTCCCTCCACCTGCATTGAGCGTCGTCGCAGAAAAGCTACCACTATCCCCAGTGGTAAGTGTGGGTAAAACCAAGGTGTGATCAATCACCAAGGTGTTAGCGCTAGTCTCCTGTCCAAAGTTAAATGCTGTCGAGTTACCGGCCGATAGATCGGCGCCGTTATCCGGTATGCCATCATTGTTAGCATCATCGCCAGCTTGCCAGTTGACGGCTGTTACTTGCATGTCAAAGTCACTGCCCGCGGTTTTAAAAGCCGACCCATCATGATCAACAGCGGACGAATCGGCATCATTAAAATCAAGGTTAAAACCAAACGGGCGAGTTACCAACGGATTGCTGCCCCCGATGAGGATAAATTCAGGTTCTGGTGAATTCGCCGCCACCGTTTTTTCGACGTGCAAGGTGATTTTCCCTGCATCTGCAAAGTTAAACGAAAACGGCGCTTCACCACTCGCATCAAAGGTCATGTCGACAAGGACATAGGTTTTACTGACAGTCCCATTATTATTGCGACTAATGGTTGCACTGGTCGCACCCGTAAAGGTTAATAGATTATTCGCAGTACAGGTAGTTGGATTATTGCACTCATAAGCAACGTTAACGCTGGTTGTGCCTTGCAAGGCCGCCTCACAAGCACCGGTATCAGTATTGGCGCGCACTGCGCGTAACGTTAGACTTTGCGCACCTGGAGCCGTATCAGAGCCCTTACCTGCGATTTGGGTACCAATGTATGTTGCACTGCTTCCATTGGTATAAAAACGGAATGCGGTATCCAAAAACTCGATGACGGGATCCTCTGAGCCGGCATCATCCAGGTCACTGGCACTACCGTCGGTGACATCAATATCGATATTACTCAACAGACTACCCTGATTAAGATAAAGCGATGTCGAAGAGTTACCTGCAGTAATGGTTGCCGGTGAAGAAACGATACTGTCAACCACGGGAGAGGTCGTAATGGTCAGATCGGTATCGGCGACAACACTCACTAAATTATGGGAGGCATCGTGGGCAGTGACCGTTATTAATGACGCTTCGCAGGTTAATCCTGGTGTGGCATGACTAATGGCATAATGGTCAACCCCTGCAATAGGGCAGGGCGTGACAGTCATAACCAAGTTTCTGATTTCCTGAGCTGTGAGAGCCCGGGTATAAACCCGCACATCATCAATGAGACCATGGAAAAAATATTGGTCAGTCCCCACTCGTTTGCTGATATTAAGTGGGTCTGAATTTTCTTTTAATGTTGTAGAGGAAAAGGTTGTACTTGCGACAGCAGTACCATCAGCGTATAGAATCAAGGATGTTCCATTAAACACCATCGCGATATGCACCCAATCTCCATCCACCAGCGGTAACGTTGTGGAAATGTCATAACGCCCATTTAAGGTCTCGGCACGCCCTTTTAAAACACCACCTTCAGAAAACATCCCCATCTGGACACGACCTTGTCCACCACCGTGTACAGATTTTGCCATTATCTGATTATTGGTTACCGACCAAGAGTCTGGGCGTACATAAGCCATGTAGGTTAGAGCGTCACTTCCGTTTAGTGCTGGGTCGTGAGGTATTTGCACATAATCATCCACACCATCAAACTGTCCATATCGGCAGTTGCCCCCGCCTGTGGTGTTGGCGCCGTTATACGCAGTGCCATTAAAGCCGCTTTGACTGTCAAGCACTGCCCCCCATGAGGCTTCTTCCATTTGGTAATGGGCAGCCAGCGGTGATGTCGCCTTGATTTTAGTGGTAAAGTAATTGGTATTATGGTCGTTATTATTCGATGACCAGATCCATGTGGCATTCGCATCTACATCAGAGCGCAATCCCCAGGGGCTCACACCATTTTGACCATAGCCGCTAGCACTCTGGTAGCTAGACCATCCTGACCTGCTGACGCGCCAATTGCTGGTATCTGTCGTTAAACTCGTGCCTCCATTTTCAAATCGATGTGAGCCGCCCGACAGCGTGCCACCTGATAGTGTGAAGTCTCCCAGGAACCCGGCTGGCCCCCCGGTGTCTTCGGCATAAATATGTAAATAGTAATCTTGACCTGCGACTAAATTAGTCGCCAAAGACTCTGTTACTGTCCAGGTGCTACCGGAAGCTATCAGTGTTCCCTGAACGCTATCACTTGTCGATATATAAGCCGAAAAACGATTATCTATATTCACCATTCCGGTTAATTGACTGCCCTCATGCACAACGATATTGCTATAAAGACTGTTGCCGGTTGGATTACTATCATCGTCATTCATAAAGAACAGGTATTGGAAATTACCGGTATAATACTCCCCAACAGGAATTGAAAAGTGGGTGATGCCGCTACCGGTGTACGTCGCAAAGTCAGACAGCCCCCAGTTTTGAGTGCCGTATAACTTAAAACTCAGATTAGGACTTATCACTAAATCATTATCGAAACCTAGCCCGTGAATCTCGCCTTGATCCGTGCTTTGAAAGTCGAATTCGATGACAGTATAGGGGGTCACCGTGTAGGGGAAATCAATCTTCTGCCAACGATTACCCTCAAGGTATAGACTTAAGTCTGCGTCTTTCACCTCGACCGTTCCGCTCTGGTCCTGAGCGCCGCCATAGGAGGAAACCTCATAGCCTTGGCTAACATCCCCTGTCGCGACAGATAATAGCCCGTCATCAGCGGTGAGGCGGATATTATCAAACTGGGGTTGAAGAGCGCCATTGGTGCTGAGTCTGATTTGCAGGGTTTGCCCCAAATTGGCATGACCGGAACCTGCAGTAAATACAATTTCATCTGTTTCAGAAAAATCGGATTGGGTTGGCGTGCCAGTTGCAGTCCCTAGAACCGTAGAACCGGCCAGTAATTCAACGTTATAATTACCCCCTAGATCATTTCGCTTAGCGACGTTAACGCTTAACGTATAAGTAACATCGGCGGTCAGAACCGCTGACAAATTACTGCTGGTAGTCGTAAACGAACCACTATTTATCCAAACGACTTGCTCACCATAAGGTGTGGTTAACCAGCCGGAGCCTTCATCGATCACGCCCCCAGCACCACTTGGCCCCGAAGCGGGAAAGTTAACCGTGAAACTGTGTGCGTTGTTATCGGCACTATAATCGGTGCTACTAAATAAGAGGGCACCGTTGTTATCATAAAAATATATATCGTATACATCTCTATTGGAGCAGCAATTTGTTCGCCCCATAATCGTTAACGAATCAAGCGTGCTTGGCGTTGCTAAGGTTATCTTTAAAAACTCTGAGGCGCTTGTACCATTGGAATGATAAATGTTGGGGTAGGCACTCGGGCCAGTTCCATCAATGGTTTTATCAGGGTTGCTGCTGGAACTATAATTTCCACTACCGCTGGCCGTGGCTCCCGCAGATGCGAGTGCTAAATCACTCCCTGACCCAGTTTCAGTTGCAATGACCTCTGAAATTTGAAGATATGTAGGCTGTGAGCTTCGAATTTCAATAGAGGCAACATTGGCCAGTATTGCGGGTGCCTCCCCAGTCCAACCAGAAGGGGGTACACTCGAATGGGTAGGTGCAATATCTGGCGACTCAAAACTATCATAAAATAACTCGGCCGCATGTATCTGCGGCACACTGGCAAATAAAATCAAGGTGAGTCCAAGACGTATTCGCCGTATTTTATTATGCCTTATTGACATAGGCTCTCGCGTTATAAAAACATATTTCTAGGAGCAATATTCTTAGGAGCAATGTTCTTAGACGTTATACTCTTAATGTTATCGGGGACACCCTCCTTGTTTATTACCATTTCATCTACTGGCCCGAGATTCAATTATAAAGGAAATTAACGCGGGTTTTTATAATGTTTTATTCCGTGAGTTACTGTGCATAGAACATTTGATTGAATTATTTCCAGTCACTAACGCCGTAACGATTTAGGATTTTTGCTAAAGTGCCATTTTTTCGTAATGCAATAATGCCTTCATCAAAAATCTTGGTGTATTGCTTTGAAGCTTCCAGCTTCGGAGAAAATGC
>MAAB01029222.1_pt2 | contig 38392 bp, 33 predicted proteins | sample 1115991 | NCBI WGS metagenome assembly MAAB01 (sample SAMN04961124, study PRJNA320927) | seawater metagenome | isolation source: sample BD02T18 sea water enriched with oil for 18 days | place: USA:Gulf of Mexico | collected 2013-07-27 | reverse complement strand
CGAAGTCAACGACTACGTAAAAAGTTGAGAGTTGATGAGTTTAAAGAATTAGGTTTTGATGTCGCTTGGAAGTTAAATGAAGACATAACTAGCGATGAACTTGATGCGTTTATTGATAAATTTTTCAACGAAGTTATTCAGCCAAGTGGATTAGGCTTTGGCGGTGAAGGTGATACTTTGTGGCACGGTTTAATTTGTACTCAAAAGCTAGGTTCGTGTTCGGATGAAAATAGAGCAGCTGTTGAAAAGTGGTTAACTGATAATGGCGCTAAGTCAGTAGCAGTAAGCGAGTTGTACGATGTGTGGTGGGCTGAATAATATTACACGTTACCAATGAACTTTATACCGCATTGTCAGCAATGTTTTTCTCATTACTTATGTACCATAAGCTCAGATAAAAATATTTTGACGGCTTTGCCTAAAGCCCATTGATTTAGTGTAATGTATAATCGATGAATTTTATGTTCGATGCCAAAAAATCATTGAGTTAATGTGATAAGTTAAATTGTAAATATAAGATATGAGTATGACTGAAAAACAAGAAGGTAAGTACATTCGAAAAGTACGTAGCTTTGTGAAACGTGAAGGTCGCTTAACCAAAGGTCAAGAACGTGCTTTAGATGAGCATTGGCAAACCATGGGGTTAAATCACAGTGATGGTTTAATTGATGTTAAAACTCTTTTTGGGAATGAAAATCCTGTAGTGCTAGAAATTGGTTTTGGGATGGGCAAGTCATTAGTTGAAATGGCTAAAGCTGCTCCTGAGCTAAACTTTATCGGCATTGAAGTGCACAAACCCGGTGTTGGAGCCTGTATTTCTTTAGCGTCAGAGCAAGGTGTAAAAAACTTAAAAGTGTTTGAGCATGATGCTATTGAAATATTAGCTGATTGTATTAGTGATAATAGTCTAACAACAGTACAGTTATTTTTCCCTGACCCTTGGCATAAAAAGAAGCATCATAAACGCCGTATAGTACAAGCTAGCTTTGTTGAGGCTATTCGCAATAAATTGAAAGTTGGTGGTATCTTCCATATGGCTACAGATTGGGAAAATTATGCTGTGTGCATGTTAGAAGACATGCAAAGTGCTCAAGGTTATAAAAATATTTCAGAAACTAACGATTATGTGCCACGCCCAGATTCAAGACCGTTAACCAAATTTGAAAGCCGAGGGCACCGCTTAGGTCATGGTGTTTGGGATTTACAATTCACTAAGTTGTAGTTTGTCTATTGCTCTGTATTGCTTTAAGTAGGTAAGTACTTACTCTCAACAAAAAATAAATGTTGTGCATTACGTAAGTTATCTGAATCTTTAAGCCATTGCTCTGTAATTATCTCTCTTTGTAACGCCGCATGTAATATGCGGCTTTTATATTGGCACCAGTAATATATTGTTGCTTCTTGATGGCATTCGTTATTTGGAAACGCAGCACTACGGTTGTCACGTAATTCTTCAATAATGCTAGCAATAACTTTCTCTTTTAATTCCGCTTCAATTTTTTGTTTGAAACGAGTATACCTTTTAGCCTTAATCAATTGCCAGGTTAGCCACGCCAACGAAGCGAGTGCAAGTACCGCGATAATTTGCATTTATTTTCTCATGTAACAATTATAGGGAAATGATAACAATTTTTAATGATAAAATATCTGATTATTTTTCTGGTATTAGTTAGACTAACAACTAATTTTAAATAAGGATTTTTTAAACATTATGCATATCACTAAAATACTTGTACTTATCGGTTTGAGTTTTATTACCGCTTGTGCCAGTGCTGAAAACACGATTCAGAAACTGTATAAATCAGTTAATCCTGCAGTTGTTGAGCTTCACGTTAAAGCATTAGCCGATCCAAAGCCGGGACAAGCCACTTATAAAGCAAGTGTAGCGGGTTCTTTAGGCTCAGGCGCACTTATTAATAAAAAAGGACGTATTTTAACGGCGGCACATGTTGTTGATAAAGCCACTGAAATTGAAGTGATTTATGCTGACGGCACTAAAACTACAGGTCATGTGGTTTGGGTTGAGTCTATGATCGACCTTGCCATGATCCAAGCAGTTGATGTACCAGATCACATTGAACCATTGAAGTTGGCTAAAACTAATGATTATCAAATAGGTGAGAAAGTTGTCGTTATTGGTGCTCCTTATGGGGTAAGTCATAGCCTTTCTGTTGGTTATTTAAGTGGTATTCGTGATGGTAAACAAATTCCAGCAACGGATATAACCCCGCGTTTATTGCAAACAGATGCGTCTATTAATGTTGGTAATTCAGGCGGCCCAATGTTCAATAGCAAAGGGGAAATTATTGGGATTGTTAGCCATATTCTATCAAAAAGTGGCGGCAGCAATGGTTTAGGTTTTGTTGTATCTATAGATACAATTCATGACATTATGGATAGTGACCCTGGAACTTTTTCTGGTTTTATTCCTTTTTTGTTAAACAAAGAACAGTCTTTTGCTTTAAATAATGCTTCAGGCCATGGCATGTTAATACAGCATGTAGTACCACGAACTTTGGCTGATAAACTCGGATTTAAAGGTGGCAATATAAGTGTAACTATTGGCCACACCTCTATTTTGCTTGGGGGGGATATTTTATTAGCTATTGATGGTTACAAAATTACAGATATTGAATCAGCTATTAAAATTAAACAACGAATGGCGAGCGTGAAAAAGGGCGATGAAATTTCTTTTACTTTTCTTAGGGCGGGTGAAGTGAAAACCGTTTACTGGCAAGTAGAGCATCTACAATATTAGGTTCGTAATACTCTACATAGTTTGCCATTATCATTTTCTAAATACCCCTACGTAGTTAATGGCAAATCTACGTATTTATTTTACTTGTTCAACCCATTGCTAACACATCAGATGATAGCTTTTTAGCATGCGCTTAAAGCATACCTGTCAAATGATGAATGACTACACAAGTTTCTCTTTTCAGCTTGTTAATCTACGCTTTTTCATCGATTAATATAGTTAACTAAAGCTGAATAAAAATACTATTTTCGGACAAACCTTAATCTTTTATTCATCAAGTATTAATCTGACATCGTGTAAGTTGTATTTCAATAAAACTCATCTATTTGTTTATTTTTTAATTATAAATCAGGTTATTTTAATAATTCGTCAGTGTTTTCTAACATTAAGTAAGTATTTACCACTGCTACTGTACTATAGTGCTAACTGAAATATACAATAACAATAATAAGTCAAAACAAATAAATACATTAATAAAATAAAAACAATCCAATTCTTATTAGGGGAAGTTATGAGTCACCAAAAGCATTCAAATAAAACGAGCAAGAAAATCAACTTAATAACGCAAGCTATTATTTCAGCAATTGCTGTTACACCACTTTGGTTAAGTGCCGCTGAAGAAAATGTAAATAATAGCGACCTTGAAGTTGATGAAATAATGACGGTTACCGCGCAAAAGCGTGTGCAAAACATCATGAAAGTCCCTGTTACTGTTGACAGTATTTCCAATGAAGATATTAAGCAGTCTGGCTCAGTAATGCTGGACGATATCGATAAGTTTATTCCTGGTTTTGATTTTAGTGGCGGGCAAGTAACCCAAGCGGGGGTTACCATGCGTGGTGTTTCAAGCCCTAATATTAGTGTTGGTGGTGACCCTTCGACAGCAACATTTTTTGATGGCGTTTATTTGCCACGTGCTGCACAAAACGTTTTGTTTTCTGATATGGAACGCATAGAGGTATTAAAAGGCCCGCAAGGTACTTTATTTGGTAAAAATGCAGCGATGGGGGTAGTTAATATGATCCCTAACGCACCGAGTGAAGATTTTGATGCCTTTGTAAAAGGTAGCTTTGGCACTGATAAATTGCAACGCTTTGAAGGTATGGCTAACTTTGCTATTACAGATAGCGTTTATCTTCGTGTAAATGCTTTAACGAATACTCAAGATGGTTTTAGTGAAAATATGTCTACTTCATCATTAAATACGGGTGAAAAGGTCTGGAATAATGGCAACAAAGACCACCAAGCAGCTCGTGCTGCCCTTAAATGGGAAATAAGCAGTGAAACCAATATGCAACTTTCTTATGATTGGGATAAGTTAGGTCAAGCTCCCGTTGCTGCTATTGGTTTGAGCGAATATTCTGAAAATCCGTTAAACCCTTTTGCAGGTACCTTTGCTAATGATGTAGTGAACGGCGGAGAATCTCGTGATATGAGTGCTGTCACTTTCAAATTGAACCATGAGTTTAATGATCAATGGTCGATAGCTTTTACCACTAGTTTCCGTGATTGGAAAACTAATAACCGCATTGATGAAGATGGCACTCAAGATATAACACGTTATTTAGATACTGATAACCATGAAGATTCAGATATTTTCTACAATGAATTACAAGTCAATTACAACACCAGTAAGTTTAATTATGTCGGTGGTATCACTTACTCAAAAGAAAATGTTCATCAAACTACCTTTATTAGTACAACAACAGATACCGCAGCCAGGTTAGTTACAGGCCAGTTGAACGATGAAATTCATGGCGGCGTTTCTGCGCAAATCGCGGGAATGATTGGCGGTGATACTGATGAGCATGCAGAAGCAGCTTTTGGCCCTGGTGTTACTTTTGATGGCGCAGTTGATGCTTTTTACACTTCTTTTGGCTTGCCTATGGATCATTCATGGAATGCTGATGAGTGGGCCAATGCATTGAATGTTATGGGTGTTGCTGATGATATTATGGATTATCTAATCAACGTTGGTGGTCTTCCAGTTCCTCCTGGTACACCACTTACCGAAGAAATTGTCGCTATGACAGGCGATGCCACCTACGATATTGTTGCGGCCCAAATGGGGATTGCTGAAATATTTGGTCCAGGTTACGGCGGTATGATGTGGTCAGAAAACTTCATTAACAATGGTGAATTTACCAGTTACGGTATTTACTCAGATTTTGATTTTCAGTTAACTGATCAATGGAACGTTTTTTTCGGCGTGCGTTATTCTGAAGATGAAAAAGACTTTTCTTGGGAAGTAACCGAAACCAATTTTGCTGAAGTTCGTCCAGGTATCGGTAACATACTTTTTCCTGCAAGAGATGAGTTGTGGCAATCTAAATCTTGGAGTAAAACCACCGGACGTTTAGGTACTGGCTATATTATCAATGATGATCACATGGTATTTGCCTCGGTAGCAACAGGTTATAAAGCTGGCGGCTTTGATTCACTTAATTCACCACATGATCCAAGTAATGGTGACATCATTATTGATCCTGATACTGCTAAAGTATTGGATATGTCATTTGCACCAGAAGAAACGCTTAATTTTGAAATGGGTTATAAAGGGCTGCTTTTTGAAGATATCACCACCACACTAGCTGTATTTCATACCGTACTTGATGATAAGCAGACAAGTAGAGAGTCAAAACCACCTGGACAAGCACAAGCATTACCAACAATTGTTAATGAAGATTGGGAAATTGATGGTTTAGAGTTGGGCATGAACTGGACGGTAACCGACACCTTTTCTACTGGTTTTGTCACAGAATTGCGAAGTACCGATAAAACTACAGATGCATTCTATAATGGTAGTGGTGAGTTAATTGAAGCTGATACAAGTTCAAGTGACAGTAATATGTCTTACACCTTAGTGGTTGATTGGATGCCAGATCTTGGCACAGGGTTTACCACATTGCATGTTGATTATGTTTTTAGAGAAAACGATAGAGCCTCAATTATTGGAGCACCGGAATGGGTAAAAGATATTCCTAATTATTTTGATGATGAAAAACTGTTAAATGCACGATTCTCTTGGATCAACGATGACGAAAATATAGAAATTGGACTTTGGGGTAAAAACTTACTCGACAATCGCTACACTGGCAGTGCTGGCGGTCGTACTCAAGATATTTTGGGCACGCCTTACACCAGCGTAAACAGAGGACTTGAAGCTGGTATTGATATTCAATACTCGTTCTAACCCTCATTTTACTTATACCTAGGTAACGTTAAGCAAGAATAATAAAGCCTCGAATAAATCGGGGCTTTTTATTGTCTCTATTTCACTTTAAAATTAATTGAAAATGTTTTCAAAATGAAACCAGTATCATTTATTTACATTAGTGTTTAGACTGTTTGTCATAATAAGCTTTTGAAATATTTTTCTTTTTTGTCATGACTCTATTTTTTTTCCATCTCGCCCTGGCACAAATGATTATGTGCAGTTTAATTCTGTTGCCTTTATGGCAAAAGAATCAATCAATTCGTTTGTATATTCTATTAATGGTTTGTGGCAGCGGTTATGTTTTAGGAGAAATATTTAGTTCCCAGATCGATAATTCGATTATACAGTGGCTTGCCTTTATAGCCGGAAATGCTTTACCTGGGGTTTTTTGGCTAGTAAGTTTGAGCGTTTTTAGCGATCATGTTGTCTTAAAACGTTGGCAATATGCTGTTGCCTCATTAACGTTAATGGTGCCTTTGTCATCGAGAATAGCACAACTGATTTTTTCTTTTGAGCTTAGTAATTACGAAGCCTTTTATGGTTTAATCAAATATGGTGCAATGTTATTAGAGTTGGTATTAATTAGCCATGCGCTCATTATTGCCGCCCAACAATGGCGTGATGATTTAGTACAAGAACGTCGCTATATTCGTGGTGGGGTAATCACTGTTTCTGCCATGTACATATTCTTGGTGATTATTTTTGAACAGCTATTTAAATTGCAATGGGCTGGTTTGTATTTATTACAAAGTGTTCTGGCTGCACTGCTTATTATTAGTATAAATTTTTTCTTATTTCGGTTACGTAAATCCAGTTTATTTGTTACGGTCAATGACAGTATAAAATCTATTTCGCAAATAAAAACGCCTTCAAAAGAGTTAGCTCGGGTTATCAAGGCAATGGTTGAAGAAAAGCTCTATCAAACAGACGGTATTACTATTTCGAGCTTTGCCAAACATTTATCTATTCACGAATATAAGCTTAGACAACTTATTAATGGCGAATTGAATTTTCGAAATTTTAATGACTTCCTTAACTTCTATCGTATTAAAGAGGTCTCTGAAAAATTAATTGAAGCTGATTATATTCAAACACCAGTCTTAACGTTAGCATTAGAAAGTGGCTTTAGGAGTTTGAGCTCATTTAATAAAGTGTTTAAAGAAACCCATCAAATTACACCAACACAGTATCGTAAAAAATATCAATAACAGACGTTAACGCTAACACAAGCTGACAAAAGCTGAGTTATTTTAGAATCCGTCAGCTTTTTTTTATAATTAACAAGCATTTCTTAATACGAATTTCTATAGTTAAGCACATCCTGTTCTTATTTTTAGAAAGTAGTTTGCTAATGATTAATAAATTCGCTGGTTTTATTGCTAGCACTTGTCTTGTTTTTTCTTTTCATAGTTTTGCTTTTGATAACAGTCAAGCAGAGTCAAATGAGTCAAAGGAAAAAGGTAAAGTTTTATACCAACAATGCGTCGCTTGTCATGGGCAAAATGGTGAAGGTAATGAGACACTAAATACACCGGCAATTGCAGGGCAATTCGATTGGTATTTAACAAGGCAAATTAATAATTTCGCTAAAGACATTCGTGGTGCACATGAAAAGGACACATTTGGTTTGCAAATGTTAGCCGTGGCGAAACAGTTAGATCCACAAATAGATATTCCACAACTTGTTGCCTATATTCAATCACTGCCGGTAGTAAAAACACAGTTTACTGAATCGGGAAATATGCATAACGGTAGCCGCTATTATCAAGGTAAGTGTGGCGCTTGTCATGGTGGAACAGCTCAAGGAAACAGTTCGTTAAATGCGCCTAATTTAACAGGGTTAAGTAAAGCCTATTTAGCGCGTCAAATGTCAAATTTCTCAAATGGCATACGAGGTACTAAAGCTGAAGACAAACTTGGAAGACAAATGGCAATGATGGCTAAAACAACATCAGGGCAAGAATTAAACGATATTATTTTCTATATTCTTTCACAAGAAAACATTTCCCAAAGTAATAGCTCGGCTAGTAAGTAGTTGTGATGAATATACCACTTAAAATCATACTTGTTTTGTTACTAGCGTTTAGCAGTGTATTTAGCTTTGTTGTAAATGCGACTACCAATGAGACAAGCTCATTTACATTAGCGACAAATTGCCCGCCAAGTTTTGAATTGACAAAAAAAGGTGTTTGCCTTTTAGTTAATCAATACCAGTTCTATGACTCAGTACAAAATCGCGGTTTAGGTGGCACACAAACCTCGCTACCAAAACACCGAGATGGCTTTACACCAGAACAAATTGACCTAGGCCGATATTTGTTCTTTGATCCGGTATTGTCAAAAGATGGTTCAATTTCATGTGCTAGTTGCCACCAACCTGATAAAGGCTTTAGTGATGATCTAGACCGTAGTATTGGCATTACCGGTGAAAAAGTTGGTCGAAGTGCACCTACATTATGGAATGTGGCATTTTTGGATAAGTTCTTTTGGGATGTGCGTGCAAACTCCTTAGAAGAGCAAGCTCAAGGGCCATTGTTTGATGAATTAGAAATGGGGAATACTCCTGATAACTTATTAAAAACACTTAAAGAAAATAGTGAGTATGTGGCAATGTTTTCCCAGGCTTTTCCAGATGAAGAACAGCTGAAGCTAGAGCAAGTTTATATCGCTATTACCGCTTTCCAGACTTCGTTGATTTCGTTAAATAGCCGTTATGATCGTTATGCTCATGGCTATCATGAGGCCTTAACAAAAAATGAAATCGCAGGATTAAATGTGTTTCGTTCATTCGTCGCTAGATGTGCAGAATGTCATCAACCGCCACTTTTTACCAATAACCAAATTGCGGTAATTGGTGCGCCGGAGCCTGAAGGAAGAGCATTTGACATTGGTGCAGAGAAAACCTACCGCAATTTAGAATATTCCGAAAAATTACGGGGTTCATTTAAGGTACCTACCTTAAGAAATATCACAAAATCTGCACCCTATATGCACTCAGGTCGCTATGATAATTTACTTGATACCGTTAAGTTCTATAACGACGGTAGAGGTAATGCGGTACCAGAAGGAGAAGATTTATTATTGCATTGGCATATTTCAGAGCCTGATTTAACCGATGAAGAAATGGATTTAATCGTGGAATTTTTAGGAACATTAACGGATGAAAGCTTAACTCCTGTTATACCATCAAGGGTTCCGTCAGGCTTAACACCAATAGATAATAATTATCAAAAAAATATAACAAAAGAATTAACTAATAGAAGTGGAGAGTAATATGAGTTCAGGAAAGGTATTAGGTGCGATTTTGATCGTTGGTGCATTTGCCACAGGCATGTATTTTGGCGGTAGTCAAAAGAGTGCTCCGGTAATTACCAGTTCTCAAGGTGGCGCAAGTTACGGTGGAGGTTATGATAAAGCTGGTGATAAAGATGTGACTTCTCATAAAAGCAAAGGTGCTGCTGCAGAGCGCACTGTTGAAGGAAAAACTATTGTTGTTAATGATGGTGATGCAATCATGGCGGCAGTACAAGCGGCCAACCCAGGTGATACCATTCAAGTGATGCCCGGAACCTATCATGAAACCGTGTATGTTGATAAAGACGATATTCGCATTATTGGTGTTATTAAAGACGGTAAGCGTGCCACTCTAAATGGTGAAGGCAAGTTAAATGATGCTTTCTTGTATTCAGGTAATAACTTTGTTGTTGAGAATTTTGTAATTACCAAATACAAAGGTAATGGCATTATGGGGCAGGCAGGTAATAATTTCGAAATTCGTAATAATATTATTGTTGATACCGGTGTTTACGGCATTTTTCCACAGTTAGGTAAAAATGGTATTGTTGAATATAACGTTATTTCAGGTATTGAAGATGCGGCAATATACGTAGGTATGAGTGATAATATTCACGTTGCTTATAATGACGTATTTGAAAATGTTGCCGGAATAGAAATTGAAAATTCACGTCATGCCATTGTTGAACATAATAATGTTTATAATAATACTGGTGGTATTTTGGCCTTTATTACCCCAGGTTTACCAATTAAAACCACTTATGATGTTATTATTCGAAATAACTTTATTTATGATAATAATCATAAAAACTTTGCGGCAGTAGGCTCTACTGTTGCGGGTATACCATCGGGTACCGGTATATTGATTATGGCAGCTGATGATGTTGTTGTTGAAAACAATATTATCAGAGGTAATAAAACCGCGGGTATATTAATAACAGATCATAATAATGCGCCAAATACTACGATTGATCCTGAGTCAGATCCAAGTCCTGACGGTGTTAAAATACTCAATAATTTAATGCTAAATAATGGCTACGATACGGCAGATGAAGTGAAACTGTTACTCGCATCAGAGTTGAAAACAGGTAACCCTGATATTATCCGAGTGGGTAGTAGTAAAGATAGCTGTATAATTAACCGTCATCGCTATGTTACTGCTGGTGTTGATGATTGGAAAGAATGTGAATTTACTAATACCGATTCAATTGTAACTTATTTATTAGATGAGCCAGTGCCACCACGTGTTATTGATCCAAAAGATCGTGGTAAAATTGCTTATTTAGGTATTTGTGCGGGTTGTCATACATATACAGGCCGAATGATTGGTCCTCCAGTGCAAATTATTCAGGCACTTTACATGGATAACCCACAAGGGATTGCCGACTATATTGCTAATCCAACTAAGGTACGTGATGACTATCCTGAAATGCCACCGCAAAACTATTTAGATGAAGAAACACGTTTAGCCGTTGCTAAAAGCATGTTGCAAATCACGAGATAAGTTTCTCTTTATAGAGAAAATATATAGGTTTTAAAAGAACTATAGCTGATGTTGGCTATAGTTCTTTTGTTATTATTTTTGAACTTTTTCAGGGGGGAAATTTGCGAGCAAGCTATTAACTGTAGCATTGACTGCTTGATTTGTTTGTTCCATTGATAAGTCAGCTTCTGCTTCATAACTATCACTGCCATGCCAAACCGCTTGGTTTGCATAGTTCATGTCGATGATTATCTTAGTAACAATGTCTGCGTTATTATTGATTGGTACACTAGTATTAACCCCAACACTTGATCTGGAATTACCGCCCATTCTTGATGTACCTAAGCCAATACTAAATGATGAATTATTCTGTTTTTCTTGTTCACTAAAACTGACCTGAATAGTTATATCAGCGCTATTTTTGTCAATAAATGCATGTTTAGTTAAACCCTTTGCAGCTAGGGCCGCGTCAATTGCTGTTTGAATACGGTTAATCATAATAGGGTTTGAATCAACAGAAATGGCAGTTTCTGGGCCATACTGATAGCTAGTGAATTGTTGAAAATTTATATTAGGATTGAAATCAATATAAACCGTTGGTTTGCTGCTGCAAGCAGTTAATAAAGTGAACAATAAAGAAATAAAAAAAAGTCGTTTCATAAGTAAGTGCCAATAGGTTTACTGTAAAATTGGATTATCTTATACCCAATCTTTTCTTTTATAAACATAACATTGTTAAATTATTTCTTCTATTGTTAATGGTCTGTTAATTATGGCTATTTGAGTTGACTTTTATTCCTAACACGCCTTAAATGGTTCTTTACGGATGAAAAGTAATCATGTCAATGAGCAGCATTAATGAATAAAGCAATCGAAATCAATGACAAACTTACCAAGCGGTTGTTGCTCTATATATTATTGTGCAGCACATTCGTTTCTGTGTGCTCAACACTCGTTCAGCTTTATTCCTTTTTCCAAGATGATTTAACTCAATTAGAGCAACGCTTTGATAACATAGAGAAAAGTTATATCCCTTCGATTGCTAGTAGTTTGTGGGATTTTAATAAGCCGTTAGTTGCTCAACAAATCCAAGGTATTGTTGATTTACCTGATATAGGTTTTGTTGTCGTTGTGAATGATTTTGATTATCAGCAACAATTTGGTAATGCTGAAATTGTTGCCCAAAGGTTTGTTGAATTCCCTATTGCCTTTGATGGTAAACATGTTGGTAAATTACAAGTGTATGCTGATTATCAAGATATCTACCAGCGATTATGGCAACAAGCTGGATTTATATTGACTACTGAATTTGTCAAAATTTTTATTATCGCTTTTTTCATTATTATTATTGTTGATAGGCTGATCATTCGGCACTTATTTCAAATTACTCGTTATGCTCAGGAATTAGCTAGTCATAATTTAGATGAGAAGTTAGCCTTGTCTAATCGTCCGGAAAAAGAGGATGAATTGGATTATCTTGTCAATGCAATCAATGGTATGCGTATTAAACTTCAAGATGAAATTGTTAAGTTAGAAGATGCTGAAAACGCTTTGCTTGCGCTAAATGGAGAACTAGAAGTTAAAGTTCATGATAGAACGGCAAAATTGGTGGATAGTAATCAGCAATTACAAGACTCGTTCGATAATTTAACGCTAGCGCAAGATCAATTAGTACAATCTGAGAAAATGGCATCCTTGGGTCAGTTAGTTGCGGGAGTTGCCCATGAAGTGAATACACCTTTAGGTATCTGCGTTACCTCAATTACTGCATTAAAAGAAAAAGTTGAGGATTTACAAAACGCAATAGAGTCACAAGAACTAACGAAATCTTTTCTCACAGATACACTAAATTTGTTGATGGAATATGAGCAAATAATTGAGCGTAGTTTAAATAAGTCTGTAGAGTTAATTCGTAGCTTTAAATCTGTTGCTGTTGAGCAACACACAGACCCTGAAGTGAACATTAATTTACATCAGCATGTTTACGATGTAGTTAACACAGTTAAGACACTATTTAAGCAAAAAAAATATCATATCAATATTGATGTAGATGAAGATTTTAGATTAATAACTTACCCTAGTGCTTGGAACCAAATTTTAACCAATTTTTTAATGAATTCTCATATTCATGGTTTTGAAGATCGCATTGAAGGTGAAATATCTATCACTTTTAGTAAAAGTAACGGTTATTTAACGTTAGTTTATACAGATAACGGCAAAGGCATACCTGAGGACTTTAAAAAACGTGTATTCGACCCTTTTGTTACTACCAAACGAGGGCAAGGTGGCTCAGGTTTAGGTTTGAATATTGTTTTTAATTTAGTCAATGCGAAATTAGGTGGCACTATTAAGTCGCTTGAATCAGAGCAAGGTGTTTCTTTCAAAGTGAAAGTACCAATCGTGCAAGCAAAAGAAAAAAAATTGTTTGCTAATGGCTGAGGTTATTTAACCTAAATTTCTATTGTTCAAATGCCGCTGTAAAAACAAGCAAATATTGACTTTTCTCACTTAAATCTATAGTATTCCCGCGCTTTAAAACCTAAGCAAAAAACTCTGTTATCGCCTAAGCTTGTTAGACTTAGGTGGCTTCATAGTTATTAACTTCATGAATACACTTTTAATAGGGTGTTCAATATAACCAATGAGATAAAAATGTTTGAATTACATGCCAGTAAAGTGTCAAACCTGAAAAATGATGTATTGTCGGGCTTAACCGTAGCCTTGGCTTTAGTACCAGAGGCTGTAGCTTTTGCTTTTGTTGCAGGCGTAGAGCCTTTAGTAGGACTATATGCAGCATTTATGGTCGGTTTAATTACCGCTATATTCGGTGGTCGCCCAGGTATGATTTCTGGAGCAACAGGCGCTATGGCCGTAGTTATGGTTAGTCTAGTTGCTATTCATGGCGTTGAATATCTATTTGCAACCGTAGTTCTCACGGGCTTACTGCAAATAATGGCGGGGTTATTTAAACTGGGTAAGTTTATCCGATTAGTGCCACACCCCGTTATGCTTGGTTTTGTAAATGGTTTAGCTATTGTTATTTTCTTAGCTCAGCTTGGTCAATTCAAAGTAACAAACAGTGCTGGTGAGCTTGAGTGGTTACAAACCTCACCAATGATGATTATGGCGGGGTTAATCCTGTTAACTATGGCAATCATCCATTTTCTACCTAAATTGACCAGTGCGGTACCTTCCTCCTTAGTAGCTATTGTTGTAGTGACTGTATTAGTACAAAGTTTAGGGCTTGATACCCGTACTGTTGTTGATTTTTTGCGTGATATGACAAATGATCCAGCAGCATCTATTGCCGGTGGTTTACCACAATTTTCTATTCCAAATGTTCCTTTCGATTTTGAGACATTAAAAGTTATTCTTCCTTTTGCATTAGTGCTTGCAGCTATTGGTTTAATTGAATCATTACTAACCTTAACGTTAATTGATGAGTTAACCGGCACTCGTGGCCGAGGTAATAAAGAATGTATCGCTCAGGGCGCAGCGAACACAGTTACTGGTTTTTTCGGTGGTATGGGTGGTTGTGCCATGATTGGCCAATCAATGATCAATGTTAACTCTGGTGGTCGTGGTCGTGCTTCTGGTATTACTGCAGCATTAGCTTTACTTGGTTTTATTTTATTTGCATCAGGCTTGATTGAAATGATTCCGTTAGCCGCATTAGTTGGCGTAATGTTCATTGTTGTTATTGGTACCTTTGAATGGTCAAGTTTCCGTATTTTAAACAAAGTACCCAAAGCAGATGCTTTCGTGATTGTTTTAGTTTCAGGTGTTACGGTTGCTACTGATTTAGCGATTGCAGTAGTTGTCGGTGTCATTGTTTCAGCATTAGTATTTGCTTGGGAACATGCAAAGCATATTAATGTTAGCCGTAGTACAGATGAGAAAGGCTCAACAGTTTATGAAGTAACAGGCCCTATTTTCTTTGGTTCAGTTGCTACTTTTTTAGAACAATTTGATGTTGATAAAGATAGCGATGATGTTGTTATTGAATTCAAACGTTCTCGTGTTGCCGATCACTCTGCCATTGAAGCGATTGACACTTTAGCTGAACGTTACTTATCAAAAGGTAAAACCTTGCATTTAAAACACTTGAACCAAGAGTGTAAACAGCTACTGAAAAAAGCGGGTGATTTAGTGGAAGTCAATGTTATTGAAGATCCTGATTATCACATTGCAACTGATAAGCTTGCATAAAACAGTCTGTTAAGGTAAATATTAAAATATGCGCTGGTAAGTTATACTTATAGTCAATGCTCAAGTTATCTTGAGGTAGCTTGAGTATAAATTACAGCGCATTTTTGTTAGGTATAATAATGCAGTTAGAATTTTTTGATGTTCCAAGCCCCTGTGTAGGGGTATGTCAATCTGATGCAAAAGGGTATTGCCTTGGTTGCATGCGTACGCGTGAAGAAAGAACAGAATGGATTAACCTTGATAACGATAATAAGCAAAAAGTAATCAAACGCTGTATTCAAAGAAAAAAACGTCAAAAAAATAAAAAGATAAATAAAACGATTGAAGTCATTACTGTTCAAGAAGAACAACATCAAGCAGAGCAACCCTCATTATTAGATCCTCCTAGAAAAGTAATAGTGTCGAATGATAGTGATCTAGATTTCGGTGATTTTGAACTGTGAACCCCTTTTTATTCTATAGGGAAAAGTGAAAAAACGGTTGCTAGCATCGTTGATTCTAGCTATCATACGCGCTCTTTGAAACATCTCTTTGTTGCAAAGTTTGATCAAAAAGCCCCGATAGCTCAGTTGGTAGAGCAGAGGATTGAAAATCCTCGTGTCCCTGGTTCAATTCCGGGTCGGGGCACCATCTTATTCTTAGACGTATCATATCCCACATTCTGAAAAAATATCGTATTTATATTCAGTATTAATGCACGATTATTCAAATTGCTTGATGTATAATTGCCAATTATTATCAATGCTATTTTGTATAACCGTAATTAGAAAGGTACTAAACTTATGTTTTCAAAGTTAACGCAGTTGCCAGCAGATCCTATTTTAGGTTTATCTGTAAAATTTAAAGCCGACATCAACCCAAATAAAATTGATCTTGGCGCTGGTATTTACAAAGATGAAAGTGGTCATACTCCAGTTTTATCTTGTGTAAAAACAGCTGAAAGGTTTCGTCTAGAAAATGAAAATAGCAAAGCCTATTTGGGCTCAGCCGGCTCTGCACTATTCAATGAAAAAATGACCGCGCTTATTTTAGGTGATCATAAGGTTATCAGTGCAAATCGTATTCGTACTATCTCGACTCCAGGTGGAACAGGTGCTTTACGTACCGCAGGTGAATTTATAAAAACTTGTACACCGGGCGCAACTATTTGGGTAAGTAATCCTACTTGGGCAAACCATCAAGGTGTTTTTACCGCTGCTGGTTTAAATGTTAAAACTTATCCATATTATGATTATGAAAACAACTGTTTAGATTTTGATGGCATGCTTGCAGCATTGAAAGAAGTATCTAAAGATGATGCTGTGTTATTACATGCTTGTTGTCATAACCCAAGCGGTATGGATTTGAGTAAAGAGCAATGGCAACAAGTAGCTGATGTAGCCAAGCAGGTTGGCTTCATGCCAGTTGTGGATATGGCTTATCAAGGTTTTGGTCAAGATTTAGACGCAGATGCTTTTGGTTTAAGATTAATGGCTGACACGGTTGATCAAATGATCATATGCAGCTCATGTTCAAAGAACTTTGGCTTATACCGTGAACGCATCGGTGCTTGCTCTATTATTGGTAAAGATTCAATTTCTGCCGATATTATTAACTCGGTTTTACTGTCTGTTGTTCGGGTTAATTACTCTATGCCTCCAGCACACGGTGCAGCAATTGTAGAGACCATTTTAAGTTCAGCAGAGTTAACAACTCAGTGGCACGGTGAGCTAAAAGAGATGCGTGATCGTATTAACGGTATGCGTCAGCTATTAGTTGAACAATTAGCGGCTAATGGCGTTACACGTGATTTTAGTTTTATTACAAAACAGAATGGCATGTTCTCTTTCTTAGGCATTGATAAAGCTCAAGTGCAACGTTTACAAGATGAATTCAGTATCTATATTGTCGGCTCTAGTCGCATAAGCCTTGCTGGGATTTCACCTGATAATGTTAATTACTTAACGCAATCTATTGCTAAAGTGCTTTAATTACTTAAACCACTACATTAAGAACAATATAAAGCCCGCCGTTAATAATGTTAACTGCGGGCTTTTATTTTTAGCTCGATGAGAAAAATTTCTAAACGATCTTGTTGCTAGTAACAATCACACCATCAGTATCGGCATAAAGGTAATCGCCGTGATTAATTTCAATGCCGCCAAATGATAAACTAATATTTCTTTCACCTGACGTTACTGGAATTGATTTTCTAGAACAAGTGCCCAGTGCATATAAAGCAACGGGAATATCGGTTATTTGAAAAGTATCTCTAATATAGCCATTTACTACAATGCCAGCGTAGTTGTTTTGGAGAGCAAACTTCATCAAATTTTCACCTACAACGGCAAAAAACTCTTGGTCTACGTCAACCACAACAACTTTGCCTGAACCATCTTCATCTCGCAGGAGTTTTATTAGATCTGAGTTGTTTTTATTTAATTTTATGGTAACTATTTCACCTTGGCATTTGCTCGCGCCACCATAATTTTTATAGCCTGCGCCTAATACAAATACCTTATCGCTGTGTTCATCACAGATATCTGCGGTAAAAAATGTCATAAATCAGTCCTGTTCTTTTTTATATAGGGTATAAGGCAGTATTCTAGCATTAAAGGAGTGTTTTCATATAAATTTTGGTATTATATATTCAGCAATAATGAATAGTTATACGTTAGGCATAGTAATAATATGAAAGTAGTAACAGGCGTAGTTGGTAACGACATCCATGTAGTCGCCAATCGATTAATTGAACTATCTCTCCAAGCGAGAGGTTATGAAGTATTTAACTTGGGGGTTAACACTTACCTCGAAGAATTTTTTGATGCTGTGGTTGAAACCGGTGCAGATGTTCTGTTAATTTCTTCTCTCAATGGTGAAGCAGAAGGCTGGAGCCGAGAAGTTAAACTACTTAAAGCAAAATATAAGAACCTAGACGATATTATCATGATGATTGGTGGCAACCTAGTTGTTGGCACCGGCAATGCGGAAGATATTGTGCCAAAGTACAAAAATTATGGTTTTGATATAGTTTGTCACCAAGTTGATTTAAATACTGGTTTAGACATGCTTGAAGACTTGATTAAAGATAAAAAGCTAGAAGAGAGAAATAGATAATGAGTTTGCTGCAAGAAGAAAGAGAAATAATTCTGAGCAATGAGTATGTTGATACCTTTGATTTTTCAGAAGTGGCAGAGTTTGTTAAAAACGCCAGCAAAGATTTATTTATATCTCATCATTTTAAGAAAAAAAACAAAATGTTGGTGCAACCGCGAGGGGGCTTTCCAACTTATAAAAAGCAATTTGCTCTTTATGAATTTTTTGTTGATGCCAATGTTGATGTATTGCCGTTAACCATCGATTCTAATACACGTTTAAATGACTATGCCACGTCGAAGAAAATGCTACGTTTGAGTGAAGAAAACGACGTTGATATGCTTAACGGTTATCCTTTAGTGAATCATGGCTATAGAACGACTCGTAAAATGATTACCCACTTTAATAAACCAGTCAGTTTACGCCACGGTACACCCGATGCTAGGTTATTAATTGAAACAGCAATAGCTTCAGGGATTTTTGAAATTGAAGGCGGACCAATTACCTACCTTCTACCCTATTCAAAAAACTTCCCTTTAGATAAAGCCTTCCTTTATTGGAAGTATGTAGAGAGAGTGTGTGCTAACTATTCCAAATTGAATGAGCCAATCAACAGAGAATCGTTTGGCCCACTCACCGCTACTTTAGTGCCACCATCAATTACTATTGTTATTCAATTACTGGAAATGCTGCTTTCATTAGAAGAAGGGGTAAAGTCTTTCTCTGTTTCTTTTGCCCAACAAGGCTCAATGAACCAAGACATTGTTACTGGTGCCGTAATTAAAAAATTAGCTAAATATTATGCCGAGAAAATTAACTGTGGCGATGCGGCAATACACCTAGTTTATCATCAGTGGATGGGCGCTTTCCCTACGAATAAAAATTATGCCGAACAGCTTATAAATATGTCTACAGTAATCGCTTCAATGGTTGGCGCAGACAAGATTATTACCAAAACCAGAGAAGAAGCCTCAGGCATTCCTACCAAAGAAGCTAATGCTAAAACAGTTGCTAATACGCAGTACACTTTAGGCATTTTAAACGGTTTGCCTAATGTGGTTGATGAAGAAGAAGAGGAAATGTTAACGCTACAAGTTAACGCTATTATGGAAGCTGTATTTAACGATCCAGCAGATACATTGTGGCGTAAAGTTTTCAATTCTATCAAAAACGGTATTATTGATGTGCCTTTCTCTCCGCATATTATTAACCACAATAATATGATCACCATTAGAGATGCCAAGAAAAATATCAGAATTATTAAACGAGGCAATGTTCCTATTCCAGATCGCTGTTATGCCTATGATAAAGCGCAATGTGATTTGACTAAAGATACCACCAGCATCGTCAATGATATTATTCACGATATAGGAATTATGCAATGAGCAGTTTAGTGTTAGAAAGTAACGAAAACAAGAATACTCAAACCAATGTAATAAATAGTGTAACTAGTACAAGTACCGAAAAACTGCTAATCGATGTCGGTAGTACCTACTTTAAACTAAGCACCTCAGCGCATATTGAACAGCATTTTAGAGACTTTAATAAAGATATCTTAGACGACTTAATGCATAAATGCGGTAAGACTATTGATAACTACAATAAAGATGATGTCCATATTTGTTCATCTGCTAATGGCGGATTAACAACGTTAATTATTGGTATCACCAATACCTTTTCGTTAAAATATGCCACTAATATTGCCTTTAACTCAGGCATTAATATTATTGATACCGTGCTTTATCAAAATATTGAAGATTATTCACTGCCAAGTGACCTTATTGACGTTGTTATTATTGTTGGCGGCATTAATTCAAATGGTCATGTTTTTTCAGCGAGTTTATATGACTATTTAGCCCAGTTACGCTATTCCAATATTGTTTTTGTAGGTAATGAACTTGATGCTCCTTCAATAAAAGAAAACATTGAAAGTGTTGATATATTGCCAAATGTTATTGACGACAGGTTGCATATTGTTGAAGAGCATTTAAGAGAATATTTAACAAACCTTTATCAAAAAGATATTGAAGGTAAGGAAGATATTAAGCACTTATACGATATTACCTCGAATCAAATATTTCCTACGCCGTACATAGTAAATAAAACTCTGCCATTAATAGATGCCAAATTTTCTGTGGTAAATCCATTTATTCTGCTTGATATTGGTGGTGCAACTACCGACATTCATTATTCAAAAGACTTAGTTGATGACAACCTAGTCACCGAAAATGAATACGATAGATTAGTGTTTAAAAAGCTTGGCGTGTATAAGTCAAAACAATCATTAATTTTTGCTGCTAAGAGTAATGAATTTGTTTATGAACTATTAATGCACTTAAAAGTAACGGAGAATATTTTTGAAGAGCAAAGTGAAAAATCGACAAAAATATTGATGCAGCTAGCTATCTTTTTGGTTTTATGTAAAATTTCACATTATAGAAAAGCCTATATAAATTTAAAGTTACTTGCCATTAACTCTATTGTGTTAACTGGTGGTATTACCAAAGTATTAACGAGCGACGAAATAGAAGATATTATTTCGTTTTTCTATAAAAAAATCCTTAATTCAGAGCATAACCCTGTGACCGTTCTTGATAGTAATTATGATATTTGGACGCTTGGAACAATAAATGGTTAAAGGAAGAGGAAAAAAATTATGTCAATAAACTGTATAAGAACACTCCTTGAAGGAGCAGTACAGGCTCATGGCGATAAAGCTGCCATAGTTTATAACGAAAAAAGCATTACTTATGACCAGTTGTTTACTAAAGTAAACCAAGTGGCCTTTTACTTAAATGAATTAGACCTCCCAAAAGATTCACGCGTAGGGATTTATTCTACTAAAGGTATTGAGCAAGTTATTGCTGTGTTGGCTATTTTGTCTACTGATTACATTTTAGTGCCACTAACAACGTTGCTAAAACCTGAGCAAGTTGAATACATAATTAACGATTGTGATATTAAATGCATTATCACCGATAAACTTAAACTTGAAAGCATTGAAGAAATTGAATTTGATGGTCATATCATTTCATACGAAACAGCCAGTAAGGGGATCTCCTCATTTGAAGAAATTTTTAAATACTATAACAAGCCTTATGCATGCGATATAAATGGTCACAGTAATGCAGTAATTACCTATTCTTTTGGCGTGTCTGGTACACCTAAAGGTATTGTTATTTCACATCGGAATTTAATTGATTCTGCTCGCGTTGTTTCTCAATACTTGAACCTAGAGCATGAAGACGTTATCTCTGGTTTACTCATATTTAACCTTGATTACGGCTTAAATCAAATTTTTTGTACCTTGTATAAAAAAGCAACGTTAGCACTGCACCGATTTATTTTGCCCGAAGACTTTTTCAATCATTTAATCAACGATAAAGTGACTGTTTTACCCCTTATGCCAGTCAACATTTCGCAAATGTTTGATGAAGATATGCATCGGATTCCTAGTGCGGAGCTTTTTTCTGGCGTTAAAACCATTACCTCATCAGGTGGTAATGTTACGGCAAAAATGATTAAAGATTGTAAAAGCACTTTTTCTCAGGCAGATTTTTACTCAATGCACGGTCTTACGGAGGCATTTCGCTCAACTTATCTTGATCCCTCACAAGTGCAAATTAGACCGGATTCAATCGGTAAAGCTATTTCTGATGTTGAACTTTATGTGATTAATGAAGATGGCAAGGAATGTGGCGTTCGTGAAGTAGGTGAGTTGATTCATCGAGGCGGTTATATATATCGTGGTTTTTGGAATGCCCCTGAACAAAATGCAGAGCGATTTAAATCAGTTCAAATCTTAAAAGATGTTATTAACCTTGAAGGTCAGTTAACTGATGAATTAGTTGTTGCCACGGGTGATTACGTTTACAAGGACGAGGAAGGTTACTTCTACTTTGTTTCTAGACAAGATGACATGATCAAAACTCGAGGTTTTAGAGTTTCACCTTTTGAAATTGAATCTGTGGTGGCAAAGAATTTTCCCCAAATAGAAAAGTGTGCAGTTTTTGGTTTAGATAACGAACTTATTGAAGAAGAAATCGTGATGGTCTACTCTTCGATAAGCGAAATAACTGAAAAAGAAATATTGTTCGAGCTAAAAAAACATTTGGCTTCTTACATGATACCAAGCCGAGTTGTTTACAAAAAATCACTGCCGTTGGTGCAAAGTGATAAAAATAAAATCAATAAAGATGAACTAAAGCGAGAGTTATCTGGGAAATAATTTTAAACAGACCGATAAGATTTCTTAGTTGAATACAGCTTATATCGGTTAGACAACTTATTGTAATTATATCTAAAGCCCAACAGAAGTGTTGGGCTTTTTTTTTGCAATTATATTAATCATATACAGCTTGTATTGTTAGAATATATTGCAGCCCCTAACCAATGTACTTGGTGCTATCTAAGATAACAATTTAGATCTTTTTGTTGACATTATTTAACAAAAGTTTATTATGACGATTCGTCAGTGACGAAGCGTCACTTATGGGTAACTTCAAAATAGTATGGTTTAAAATAGTATGGCCCCAAGATTTTTAGATGAACAGGCTTTGCAAACTCGAGAACAAGAAATCATCGATGCTGCTGTGTTATTGATTCAACAGCATGGTATTGAGCACCTTACTATGGATAAAGTGATTGCCAAAGTTGCCTATTCAAAAGGCACTGTTTATAAGCACTTTGATGGTAAAGAAGATCTATTGTTAGCGATAAGTAATTATGCGGTGACAATTCTTGCAGATTTATTCTGGCGAGCACACCTTTTTGAAGGATGTACTCGAGAGCGGATGTTATTGATCAATTTTTCATATTTACTCTACGCTATTTTATACCCTGCTTTATTTCAAACAGTTGTTTGCTCTAAGAGTCCTAATGTATTTGGTAAATCGAGTGAGCAAAGAATTAAAGAGCAGGAACAACTTGAACTTAAGTTGCTTGGTGCTATTCATAGTATTGTGGAAAATGCATTAACAGATAAAAGTCTGTCATTACCAGAGTTTATGGATATTCAGCAATTATGTTTTTCAAATTGGTCACTGGCTTATGGCACTATTGTTTTGTTGTCTGAAGAAGTTGAACAATGTAGTGGCAGAACAAACCTAATAGTTGAAAGGGAGTTATTTAACCAAAATAATTTACTATTTGATGGCTTGCAATGGCTGCCATTAACAAAGGATAAAAACTATAGCGTAGCGCTTAAAAATGCACTGGAAAAAACTTTTCCCCAAGAATTGCTATTGATAGCGAAGAAAGGTCGAGTTCTAAATTTTTAGTTATAGCTAGAGAAAAGTTTAACATTTTAATTAATTCAAATAATGGTGCGGTATTTGTTGTAGTAACAATACCGTATTTTTTAACAAGTAATATGACGATTCGTCATAATGGAGCGAGAAAGTGAGAGATAAACTTTATGGTTTTGTCGGCAAGCACCCTATTTGGGTAATACTAGTGTGCATTGTATTTGCTGCTATTGCTGCATCAGGAGCACAAAAGCTGGTTTTTAAAAATGATTACCGGATATTTTTTGGAGAAGAAAATCCGCAATTAACTGCTTTTGAGTCTATGCAGAAGGTTTATAGTAAAAGTGACAATGTTTCTTTTGTGGTAGTGCCTAAAAATGGCGATGTTTTTACTGCAGAACATTTAGCGGCATTAAAGGTACTTACTAAAGAAAGTTGGCAAGTACCATATTCTACTCGAGTAGATTCAATTACCAATTTTCAATACACCTTTGCCGAAGAAGACGACATGATAGTCGAAGATTTGGTGATGAAAACGCAAGGTTTAACGCAAGCTGATTTAGATAAAATAAAGCAAGTTGCCCTTAGTGAACCTTTACTGCTTAATAAAATAATATCGGGAAGTGGGCATGTTTCTGTAGTGAATGTTACAGTGCAGCTGCCGGGAATAGACCCCATTACCGAAGTACCAGAAGTGGCTGTCAGTGTTCGAGCCATTAAAGATAAATTTTTGGCAGAAAACCCAGGGAGTGAAGTTTATTTATCGGGCATGGTTATGATGAATACTTCATTTGGTGAATCTTCACTCAATGATAGTGCTACTTTAATACCGTTAATGTTTTTAGTGGTTATCATTACTATAGGTTTGTTACTCAGGACCATAACAGGTACCGTGACAACCGTATTAGTTATTATCATGAGCATAGTGACTACCATGGGTCTTGCTGGCTGGTTAGGTTTTTTCTTAACTGGACCTTCGTCATCAGCACCAACCATGATCTTAACTTTAGCCGTTGCTGATTGTATCCATATTTTAACTTCAATGTTTTATGAGATGCGCCAAGGTGCAGATAAACGTACCGCCATTGCTCGCAGTATAAAGGTTAATTTTCAACCTATATTCTTAACTAGCATAACAACAGCGATTGGCTTTTTAAGCATGAATTTTTCAGACTCTCCACCTTTTAGAGATTTAGGAAATCTGGTCGCTATTGGTGTAATGCTTGCCTTTGTATTCTCTGTGACTATTTTCCCTGCTTTACTTACTGTGCTACCAGTTAAAGTGAAAGTGCAAAAAGAAGGTAAGAAAGATGCTATGGCAAAAATTGCAGATTTCGTAATAGCTAAACGCAAGTTATTACTGCCTTTAACCAGTGTGTTGATTATAGTAATTGCCGCTTTTATTCCAAGCAATGAGCTCAACGATGATTTTGTTAAATACTTTGATGAGCGTGTTCCATTTAGGGTGGCGACAGATTTCATGCAAGATAACTTATCAGGCATGATGGTAGTTGAAATCTCTGTTAAAACGGGTGTATCTAGTGGTATTAATAATCCTAAATATTTAAATGCAGTATCTGATTTCAGTGATTGGTTACGCGAGCGAGCAGAAACAGATCATGTTAATACTATTACTGATACCTTAAAACGCTTGAATAAAAATATGCATGGTGATGATCCTGCTTGGTATAAATTGCCTGACTCTCAAGAGATGTCAGCGCAGTATTTATTATTATACGAGATGTCTTTACCTTACGGTTTAGACCTGAATAACCAGTTAGATGTTGATAAATCTGCTTCAAGAATTGTAGCGACTTTTGAGAACATGACCAGTGCTCAATTACTTAATATTGAACAAGAAATGAATGATTGGTTTAAAGAAAATGCTCCTCAATATGACGTTGATATTGCTAGCCCTAGTTTAATGTTTGCCCATATAGGTCAAAGAAATATTGTCAGTATGCTAATAGGTACTACCTTTGCCTTAATCCTAATTTCAATCCTATTAGGATTTGCCTTAAAAAGTTGGCGTTATGGAGCCATTAGTTTACTGCCTAATTTAATTCCTGCTGCAGTTGGTTTTGGTGTTTGGGGGTTATATGAAGGGCAAGTGGGCTTAGGTTTATCTGTGGTGATAGGCATGACTCTAGGAATAGTTGTGGACGACACAGTACATTTTCTAAGTAAGTACTTGCATGCAAAAAGAGAAAAACAGGCCACTACAAAACAAGCGGTGCATTACGCTTTTGACAATGTTGGCCGAGCTTTATGGATTACTACCTTCGTTTTAGTAGCGGGTTTTACTGTACTTGCACAATCGTCATTTAAAATTAATGCTGATATGGGCTTATTAACGGCTATTACTATTTTTATCGCCCTTGTGGTTGATTTTTTATTCCTGCCACCGTTGTTAATGGCAATAGATAAATCGTTAGATAAAAAAACCTAAACTAGTGGTTCTGAAAATTAAAATGTTACTAAGGCTTACATAAGTTAAATCGAATTAACTTTACTAAAATGAATTTGGTTAAAAAATTGGAGAGAAAGATGATTAATAAAAGCGTATTTTTTACGGTGTTTTCGGCATTGGCTTTTACCTTAACAGCTAATGTATCTTTAGCAGCCACACCTGAACAACAAGGATTGGAAATATCAAAAGAAGTAAAAAAAAGAGATTTAGGTTGGAGTGACAGTACTGCAGATATGTCGATGTTATTGCGAAATAAACAAGGACAAGAAAGCATTAGAGAAATTAAAATGAAGTCGCTTGAAGTACTTGCTGATGGTGATAAAAGTTTGACTATTTTTAACAAGCCAAGGGATGTGAAAGGCACAGCTTTTTTAAGTTTCTCTCATCCGGTAGATGCTGATGAGCAATGGTTATATTTACCAGCACTTAAGCGTGTTAAACGCATTTCCTCACGCAATAAGTCAGGGCCATTTATGGGCTCAGAATTTGCGTTTGAAGATCTAAGTTCTTTCGAAGTTGAAAAGTACACCTATAGGTACTTAGGGGATGAAGTTATTAATGGGCTTGATAATTTCAAGGTTGAGCAGTATCCGGTAGATGAAAATTCGGGTTATACAAAGCGTATTGTTTGGGTTGATAAATCGGAATACCGAGTACAAAAAATTGAATTTTATGATAGAAAAAACTCATTATTAAAAACATTGTCATTCATTGATTACAAGCAATATCTTGACAAACATTGGCGAGCTGATACTCAGCATATGGTTAACCATCAAAATGGTAAAAGTACAGAGTTAAAGTGGGCTAACTACGCTTTTAAAACAGGTTTGAAAGATAGTGATTTTAACCGTAATTCATTAAAACGAGCGCGTTAAATGTTATGAAGTTAACATCTAATTTTAAAGGTAATTTATTAGGAAATTTAATCACTAGCATAACAGCGTTGTTGGTTAATTTTAATGCGGTTGCAAGTGAGTTTGAAATATCAGGCAAGTTGGCTATTGAGGAACGGTATTTTTTTAGTGCACCTCAATTCGCCAATCAACTTGATAATTCTCAAGTCTCAATTTTAGCTGAACCTGAACTGTACTGGTCTTGGAATGGTGGCAATGACAGCGTCACTTTTAAACCTTTTTATCGACTTGATAGCCAAGATGATGAGAGAACTCACGGTGATATCAGAGAGCTTTCATATATACATGCTGCAGATGATTGGGAGATTAGAGCGGGTATTCGTAAAGAGTTTTGGGGAGTAACTGAGTTTCAACATTTAGTTGATGTTATTAATCAAACTGATGGTGTAGAAGATATAGATGGTGAAGAAAAACTAGGTCAATTAATGCTTAATTTATCTTTAGTACAAGATTGGGGGATAGTTGATTTATACCTCTTACCTGGTTTTAGAGAGAGAACTTTTGCGGGGGAGAATGGTCGATTAAGAGCACCTTTAGTGGTTGATACTAACGATGTAAACTATGAATCTAGTGCTAAAGATCAGCATTTGGATTTAGCTTTACGTTGGAGTCATTCAATCGGTGATTTTGATATTGGCAGTTATTGGTTTCATGGTACCAATCGTGACCCCCTATTAATGCCAGAAAAAGTGACACCGTCTCTAGTAACGTCTGGACAAGAAAATGCAAGACTAGTACTAAAGCAATATTATAATCAAATGGATCAGTTGGGCTTGGATGTTCAAGCGACTATTGGAGAATGGTTATATAAGTTTGAAACTATTTATCGAAATACTAATGATGGCAATTTTTGGGCTACTCAAGCCGGATTTGAATATAGTTTTATTGGCGTATTTGATTCCAATATGGACTTAGGATGGTTAATGGAATATAGCTGGGATTCTCGGGGCGAGGGTGATTTATTAAATCCAAGTTCAAGTTTTCAGAATGATCTCTTTTTTGGCAGTCGAATTGCCTTTAACGATATGCAAAGCAGTGAGGTTTTGATTGGTATTGGGACTGATTTAGATCACAGTGCTAGTAGCTTTTTAATGGAGGCCAATCGCCGTTTAGGTGATAGCTTTAAAGTGAGTATAGACATCAGGTTATTTCAAAGTTCAGATATCATCGAGCAAAGCTATGCTATTCGAAATGACGATCATATTCAGTTATCACTAGAGTGGTATTATTAGCTTATACCCTATCTATATAAATAAAAAGGAAGCTATGCTTCCTTTTTATTTACTTTGACCACTCTTTTTTATCTTTGTTAACATCTACATCTTCATTAGTATCATACATACCAATAAATCATAAAAAAGTGGCAAGTAGCACCACCTAATACAAATAAATGCCAAATAGCATGATTAAATGGTATTTTCTTTTGTACATAGAAAAACACGCCAAGCAGATAAATTAATCCGCCAACAGTTAATAAAGTGACCGCATCACTTGGTAACACTTTATATAGTTCACCTAAAATTGTAAAAGATATGAGGCCCATACCAATGTAGGTTGCTAAAGATATTTTTTTATATTTATGACCAAGCTTGATCTTAAAAAAAATGCCGCCAAAGGCAATCGCCCAGATAACAGCCATTAAGCTATAACCTAATGTTCCACGTATGCTAAGTAAAAGTAATGGTGTATAGGTACCCGCGATGAGCAAGTATATAGCGCAATGATCCAGCAGCTTAAATACTTGTTTTGCTCGTCCATTTGTCACGCCATGGTACAAGGTTGAAGCAAGAAAAAGTGATAGTAAACTTGAACCATAAATACTAAAACTGATAATGCGTATAGTGTCATTGTTAATTGAATAGTTTACCGCGGTATTGGTAACTGAGTAACTTAGTAATAAAACTAATGCCGCAATACTAAGCAAAGCCCCTAAACCATGACTAAGTGTATTCGCTAATTCTTCATTTTTACTATAGCTTTGTATTTTATCTGTCATACCCAAATCACTTCAAGATGTGAATTTCAGCGTACACATGTAAGCTGTTTTGAAAATAGTAACAGATAGCACTAAAAAAGTGAAGTGATCAGACCAGAGCTTTATACAAATGTAAAAGCTTTAAGTAATTAAAGAGGAGGTTAGCTCTCAGGAAGAGAGCTGAAATTAAACAAGGTGTAAAGGATAAAGCTACAAAGCTAACTCTATAACCATTTCTTTTAATTCATCTTTAGAGATAGAATTGCTATGATTTTTGTCAAAACGATTAAAAATAGACTCACACATACGAATGCCTTTGTCTTGTAACAACACATCAATGAGCTCAACAAATTCTGTACGGCTAATCACACCGTCCTTATCTTCATCAAACACTTCAAATAACTCATCTACCCACTGATTCAATTCCATGAGGGGTCCTTAGATAATTAGAGGGAAATCAATATTTAAACTTTATCTTTTATTAAAGCGTTTGGGAATGAATTTTTATAACTATTTACAAATTGATGGATTTTAAATAATAGTAAAATCTAATAGAATAGTTCTGTTTTGTAACAAAATGGTTAAAACAATAAACTACACGGAAAGATAAAATGACAAATAATTGGATAATCATTTTTTTAATGGCAATATTTACAAGCCATAATACTTATGGTGTGGAGCAAAATTTCACACTTGAAAACTGCCATGTTGATGGTGTTAAAGCTCAGGTAAAATGCGGCAAGTTGCAAGTGCCAGAGAACTACAACAAAATTGATGGCGAACAGATCAGTATAAATTTTGTAGTATTGCCAGCAATAGACAATAGCGATAATAAAACCCCTTTAATGTTCTTAGCGGGTGGACCAGGACAAGCAGCTGCAGAATTAGCATCGGGCTTGCGTCAAGTCTTTAGTGAAGTGCGTAAAACTCGCGATTTGATCTTGGTTGATCAACGAGGTACTGGGCAGTCACATCCGCTTCAATGTGAAGATGCAATAGAGCAAGATATTTACGCATTAACGCCAGAAGAATTTTCAGCGCAAGATATTAAAGATTGCATTGCGAGTTTTAGTGGCGACTTAAGCCAATATAATAGTGAAAATGCTATCCGTGATTTTGATGCTGTACGTGCTGCACTGGGTCATAAACAACTTAATATTTATGGTGGTTCATACGGAACCCGTGCTGGCCTTGTTTACATGCGGATGTTTCCTGAGTCTTTACGCAGCGTTGTGCTTGATAGTGTTGGGCCAATAGAAGTGCCCATTGGGTTATTTGGACAAAGCTCTGCACGATCTTTTAATTTATTATTGGAAAACTGTCAAAAAGAGTTTAGTTGCCAAAAAGCTTACCCGGACCTTGGAGAAGAATTTGAAATATTATTAGCACGTTTAGCACAAGAGCCAGCACAAGTTAATATTGCTCATCCTCGATTAGGAACACAAACTAAATTTGTTATTAGTGAAGCAAAATTTGTGGGTACTTTGCGCATGCAATTATACTCAGTAGCAATGCGTTCATTAGTTCCTTTGGTTATTCATCAAGCTTATTTAGGCAATTATATGCCGCTAGCCGGATTGGTTGCACAATCAGAAGGTGGACAAGGAATCTATATTGGTTTGCTGTTTAACATTGCTTGTAATGAAGACTTCCCTAGAATATCAGTTACTGACTTTGAACAAGATGCGAATAATAACTTTGGTGGTGGTGATAGTCATTTTGGATTTAAAATGGCTTGCCCTATCTGGCCTCAATATCATCCAAGTGAAGAGTTCTACCAAGCAGTAACCGCAAATATTCCAACACTGATATTATCAGGTAATCTAGATCCTGTAACACCGCCAAGTAATGGTGAACACAGTGCAAAATCATTACCAAACAATCATCATATTATTGTTGAGAATGCTTCTCACACCGTTGCTATGAGTACTTGTGCTAGTGATATCATTAATGAATTTTTAACAAGCCTTAAACCAAAGGAATTGGATGAATCTTGTTTAGAGGATGTTCCCAGTGAATCTTTTATGACTAATTTAAATGGTGGGATTTTACTTGGTGAAGCAAACAAAATAGATACAACCAAACAAGGAGGTGAGAATAATGATACAAGTAAATAATTTGCATAAAACTTTTGGTGGTGACAAGAAAAGTTTTTTTAGTCGCATCAACAGTAGTAAAGAACACAGCCCAGTTATTGCCCTAGATGGATTATCTTTTACTGCTCATGATGGCGAAATTACGGGGATTTTAGGTCCTAATGGCGCAGGAAAAACCACTTGTTTGCGTACGCTTTACGGTTTACTAAAAGCTGATGAAGGAAGCGCTACTATTGATGGTATTAACGTAGTTGAAAATCCATTGGCTGCAAGAGCACGTTTAGGCATATTTCCTGATAAATTTGGATTATATGAGCGCTTAACTGCATATGAACAAATAGATTACTTTGCCAGTATTCATGGTTTACAAGGTGATGTTAAGCATCAAGCAATTGAAGCAGTAATTAAAGATTTAGAGATGACGGAGCTAGCTCATCGGAAAACAGTAGGCTTTTCTCAAGGACAACGAATGAAGGTAACGTTAGCGCAAGCTCTTGTTCATCAACCAAAAAATTTCGTTCTTGATGAACCAACACGTGGCTTAGATGTTATGAGTACAAGAGTGTTACGTAACTATTTAGCTCGCTTTAAAGAAAAAGGTCACTGTATTTTATTTTCTTCACACGTAATGCAAGAAGTTGCAGCTTTATGTGATCGCGTGATTATTGTTGCCAACGGTAAACTTGCAGCAGAAGGCACACCAAATGAGCTTTGTGAGTTAGCAGGCGAGACACATCTAGAAGAAGCCTTCGTTAAAATTATTGGTTCAGATGAAGGAGTCGCGGCATGATCCAATTTAAAGCACTGCTAACCAAAGAGCTAAAGGAAGCGTTTCGTGATAAACGGGCGGTGTTATCTGATGTTAGCGCCATGATGATTTGTTCGACCTTGAATTTAAGCAAAGGAGAGCGTGCATGATCCAATTTAAAGCACTGCTAACCAAAGAGCTTAAGGAAGCATTTCGTGATAAACGGGCGATGATGATGGCTATGATGATGGCGGTGATGGCACCAGTAGTGATTTTTGCTATGTCAAAGTTGATGATCAAAGAAGCAGTAGAAACCCCAGCTATATATTTGAAAGTGACAGGTGCAGAACATGCACCTAAACTAATAAAAGCGCTTAATGATGATAATGTTTTATTGTTTAGTGATGTGCCGAGCGAAATAAAGGTTATTTGGGATGATCGTAATCTCAGGCTAGTTATTCCTGATAGCTTTAATCAAGACATGTTAGAAGGTAAACCAATTGATATTTATTTAAGCGCTGATTATAGCGAGAAAGCTAACATGTCTCCGGTACGTAGCATTAAAAATATTATCAATAATTATGCACAAGTTATTGGCTATAACCGTTTGTTAGTACGTGGTATTGACGTACGTTTGTTGCAGCCAATAAAAATTATTGAACAAGATACTTCTCTGCCAAACTCAAATGCAATGATTATTTCGATGATGCTTGGCCTGTATTTATTGATGGCTGCCTTTATGTCAGGCCTTCCTGTGGCAATTGATGCGAGTGCTGGCGAACGAGAACGTAATGTTTTAGAGATGCTATTATGTCAACCGGTAAGTACGACTAAAATTGTTGCAGCTAAATTATGCTGTGCCAGTTTAATTGCTTGTATCGGAGTGTTGCTAACGTTGAGCTTAACGACCTTCTCTGTCAGTTTTATTGATTTAACTAAAATTGGAGCCAGCTTTAGCTTAGATGCTTATACTATCACAGCACTATTATTGCTGTTGTTACCTATTTGTTTCTTTGCATCAGCCTTACAACTTTTCGTTGCATTTCAATCTAAAAACTTTAAAGAAGCACAATCAATGGTTTCTATGATTATTATGTTGCCGGCGATGGTACCTGTGATCATGATGATTGTTGATGATACGCCTAAGTGGTTAGATTGGTTACCTATTTCTGGTCAATCACTTATTATGGAAGATCTTTTCAAAGGCTTGCCCGTATCTTGGGCGCAATTAGGATTTACGGGATTAGTTACTATAACTATGACGGCCATATTAGTGTTATTGATGGCAAAAAAACTACGTTCTGAAAAAGTTGTCTTAGCTTTGAGTTAGTTTGAATTAGCTCTGATATAACTATCATTATTTTTTAACGGCACATTTGTTTTGCTTTTTTACTCGATTAAGTTTATATATCTGTTTTAAATTCAGGTATTATCTATTTTGTTGTATTTTATTTGTTGTAACTTGTGTTTTTATTGGTTATATTCATTTTAAAATAGAGTGATGTCAAAGCTGAAAGTTTTTAGGGTTACTTTCTTTTCCAGCATTTATAGGTAATTTGCTATAAATCAGGCATAAGACAAGACAAAATGAACTAAAACCTAACCGTTTTAACATGTACATTTTGAGCTAAATCAGGCAGAATACGCGGCATTATTTTTAGTACTTTTATTGAACGGACTCTTAACAATATTGTTAAGAGTACAGTCAGAACATGCAGCCATTCATGGTTGCTTATTTGAGGAAAAAACATGTTTACACGTGATATGAATATTGCCGATTTTGATGCGGAACTTTATCAAGCAATGAGCAACGAAGTTGTTCGCCAAGAAGAGCATATTGAATTAATTGCTTCTGAAAACTACTGTAGCCCGCGTGTACTTGAAGCACAAGGCTCACAACTAACGAACAAATATGCTGAAGGTTACCCAGGCAAACGTTATTACGGTGGTTGTGAATATGTTGATGTTGCTGAACAATTAGCTATTGACCGTGCTAAAGAACTATTTGGCGCAACTTATGCCAATGTTCAGCCACATGCTGGATCACAAGCAAATGCAGCAGTTTTTCAAGCGCTTGTTACACCAGGTGGAAAAGTTCTGGGTATGAGCTTAGCCCACGGTGGCCACTTAACTCATGGCTCTCACGTAAACTTCTCAGGAAAATCTTATGAAGCTTTTCAATACGGTCTTCACCCTGAAACTGGTGATATTGACTATGAAGAAGTTGAACGTTTAGCAAATGAACACAAACCTGAAATGATCATTGGTGGTTTCTCTGCATTCTCAGGTATTGTTGATTGGGCGCGTATGCGTAAGATTGCTGACAGTGTTGGTGCATACTTCTTCGTTGATATGGCTCACGTTGCAGGTCTTGTTGCGGCTGGTCTTTATCCAAACCCTGTACCACATGCACATGTAGTAACAACTACAACGCATAAAACATTAGCGGGCCCTCGCGGTGGTTTAATTGTTTCAGGCTGTGATGATGAAGCAATTTACAAAAAACTAAACAGTGCTGTATTTCCTGGTGGCCAAGGCGGACCATTAATGCACATTATCGCTGCGAAAGCGGTAGCATTTAAAGAAGCATTAGCGCCAGAATTTAAAGTATACCAACAAAGTGTTTTAGATAACGCCAAAGCTATGGTTGCCGTATTACAAGATCGTGGTTATAAAGTGGTATCAAATGGCACAGATAACCACTTATTATTACTTGATCTTATTGATAAAGATATTACGGGTAAAGATGCTGATGCTGCTTTAGGTAGAGCTCATATTACCGTAAACAAAAACTCTGTACCTAACGATCCTCGCTCTCCGTTTGTAACCAGTGGTTTGCGTCTTGGTACGCCAGCTATTTCTCGTCGTGGTTTTGGTGTAGAAGAAACTAAAGCGTTAACAGGTTGGATGTGTGACATTTTAGATGACATCAATGATGAAACTGTTATTGCGCGTGTACAAGGTCAAGTTAAAGAGTTGTGTTCACGCTTCCCTGTATATAAATAGTCATCCAACTTGTTGTTGTAAGTTACAATTCAGGTGTTAAAAGTACTCATAGACTAGCGTCAACTCCGTGCTTTTTCCTTTGAATATCAACCATACATTATAAAGTTGAATAACTCTTAGTATCGTTTGGAAAATTCAAAAACTAATTTACTAATCACAGTAAATTTATATTAAAATGGTCGCAATTAGCGACCATTTTTGATCTTACTTTTTGAAATTCGAAACTTGTCGCATGCAACCTATATCTTACCTAAGGTAAATCATGTTTTGTCCATTTTGTAGCGCACAGGAAACCAAAGTTATTGACTCGCGCTTAGTTTCCGACGGTCATCAAATCAGACGTCGCCGTCAATGCTTAGCCTGCCATGAGCGTTATACAACCTTTGAAACAGCTGAATTAGTGATGCCCCGTATTATCAAGCGAGATGGTACCCGAGAACCATTCAATGAAGACAAAATGCGCAGTGGTTTAATGCGAGCATTAGAAAAACGTCCTGTAAATACTGAACAAGTTGAGTTGTCGATTAATAAGCTAAAATCTCAAATGCGTGCTACTGGCGAGCGAGAAATTACCAGTGAAATGCTTGGTAATTTATTGATGACTCAATTGAAAGAGTTAGACAAAGTAGCCTACCTCCGTTTTGCTTCAGTATATTTATCATTTGAAGATATTAGTGAATTTGCCGATGAAATAGCTCGCTTAGGAAAAGAAAGCCTTAGCAGAGGAAAAAGCGGTAAGAAAAAGACTGATAAAAAATAGGACAAAGGAAATAAAGTGTTTAGCGAACAAGATCATCACTATATGGCGTTAGCTATTAAGCTAGCCAAACAGGGGCATTATACCACTTCACCAAACCCTCGAGTAGGATGTGTTTTAGTTAATCGTGTTCTCGTCAACGGTGTTGAAGAGAACACGATTATTGGTTCAGGTTTTCACCAAAAAGCAGGGCAGGGGCATGCAGAAGTTAATGCATTACTTGAAGCTAAGAATAAATATCCACACTTGGTAAAAGGTGCCACAGCTTATGTAACTTTAGAGCCATGTAGCCACTTTGGCAGAACACCACCTTGCGCTCAAGGTTTAATTGATGCGGAAGTAAAACGTGTTGTCGCTGCTATGGTTGATCCTAACCCAGAAGTTTCTGGTCGCGGTTTGAAAATGCTTGAACAAGCAGGGATTCAAGCAGAATTTGGTATATTAGAAAATGAAGCTAAAGCTTTAAATCCAGGTTTCATTAAAGTAATGCTTAAGGCTTTACCTTATGTCCGAGTAAAACTAGCCGCCAGCCTTGATGGTAAAACAGCCATGCAAAATGGCGAAAGTAAGTGGATTACATCAAGCGACGCAAGGGGCGATGTTCAAAAACTTCGAGCTCAAAGTTGTGCCGTTATTGCAGGTGCAGATTCAATCTTAACCGATAATGCTAAAATGACGGTACGTTGGTCTGAACTTGGTGAATTAAAAGAAAGCTATCAAGAAAAAAAAATTCGTCAACCGGTAAGAGTGGTAATAGATAGTAAAAACCGCCTTACGCCAGACTTAGGTTTTTTTAGTCAAGAGTCACCTGTTATATTAGTTCGAGGAAAATTAGCTAAAATTAGACTTGAAAATACCCTCCAATGGCCTCATTTTGTAGAACAGGTACATCTCCCTATGCTTCAAACGAAGGGGCGTGGAGAAAAAGTTGATTTATTTGCGCTATTAACATTACTAGCACAACGAGGGTTAAATGATGTTTTGGTTGAATCTGGCGCTCACTTAGCGGGTGCATTTATAGAACAAAATTTAGCTGATGAACTTATTCTGTATCAAGCGCCCAAGTTAATGGGCGGTGATGGCAAAAATTTACTAGAAATGCCAAGTGTTAGTACATTATCGCAAGCAAAATCGTTATCAATTATAGATGTTCGTATGGTGGGTTGTGATATTCGTATTACAGCTAAGCTGGCAAAAACATCTAAATAGACAATATGCCAAAATATACAATAAATGAGAGTTACTATGTTTACCGGAATTATTGAAGCTGTAGGCACAATTAAAGCTATTAATATCAATGCTCAAGGAGCACGTTTAGTCATCGCTACCAATAGCCTTAATATGGATGATGTTAAGTTGGGTGACTCAATTGCCACTAACGGAATTTGTTTAACTGTGGTTGATTTTGATCAACATAGTTATAGTGCTGATGTTTCAAATGAAACATTACAGCGTACAGGTTTTGCTCATTACAATGTTGGTATGCAGGTTAATTTAGAAAAAGCCATGCTGGCCAGTACCCGCTTCGGTGGTCATATGGTTTCAGGCCATGTTGATGGAATTAGTGAAGTTTTATCAATTACTAATAATGGCAATAGTATTGAATACTGGCTTTCTATGCCAACAGATTTGGCTCATTATATTGCAGAAAAAGGTTCTGTAACTATTGATGGAACAAGCTTAACAGTAAATGCACTAAGTGATGATAAGTTTAGGTTAACCATAGTGCCGCATACTGTAAAAGAAACTGTTTTTGCCTATTATAAAGTAGGCACTAAAGTTAACTTAGAAGTGGACTTAATTGCTCGATACTTAGAACGCTTACTAACAAAAGAAAACACTGCACAAGCGTCTGTTCCCAAGTCAAACGTGACAGAAGCCCTACTGCAGAAGTCAGGCTTTATAAAGTAAATACTTTACATGATAAAGAATCATTAAAAATAAGCGTTAACAAATATTATCAATAAGATAGCAGAGAGAATCTAATGAATTTAAATACCCCACAAGAAATAATCGACGATATCGCTTTAGGTAAAATGGTTATTTTAATGGATGATGAAGATCGAGAGAATGAAGGTGATTTCATCATGGCTGCCGAAATGGTGACTCCCGAAGCCATTAACTTTATGGCAACTCATGGTCGTGGTCTTATTTGTATGCCAATGACAGTAGAAAAGTGTCAAAAACTAAACCTGCCATTAATGGTTGAGAAAAATGATGCGCAATTTAGCACCAACTTTACAGTATCTATCGAAGCAGCAACAGGCGTTACTACAGGTATTTCAGCCGGAGACAGGGCCACTACTGTACTTGCTGCGGTAGATAAAGATGCAACTCATTTGAATATTGTGCAACCAGGACATATTTTTCCGTTAATTGCTAAAGATGGTGGCGTATTGAATCGTGCGGGACACACTGAAGCGGGTGTTGATTTAGCTCGTATGGCGAATCTTGAGCCAGCAGCGGTTATTGTTGAAATTTTAAATGAAGACGGCACCATGGCTCGACGTCCTGATTTAGAGGTGATTGCTGAAAAACACGGTATTAAAATGGGTACTATTGCTGACTTAATCGAATACAGAAATGAGACAGAAACGACTATTGAACGTATATCTCAGTGTATATTACCAACCGCCTTTGGTGATTTTGATTTAACGGTATTTAAAGACACTATTGATGGTCAAGCTCACTTCGCCTTAACTAAAGGTGAAATTAAGGCTGATGAACCGACCTTGGTGCGTGTACATTTAGAAAATACGTTTAGAGATTTATTATTTAGCCAACGTGAAAGTGTCGCTAAATGGCCAATGGCTAATGCCTTAGAAAAAATTGGCAAAGAAGGTGGTGTTTTAGTTTTATTAGGTAAACATGAATCACCAATGGAGTTGATCAACTTAGTTGAAAAATACGCTAAAGTTGATGCTGGCGAAACAGTGAAAGAAGTTAGTCGTCATGTTGGCTCACGCAATGTTGGAGTTGGCTCGCAGATACTCTCTAATTTAGGTGTGAGTAAAATGCGCTTGTTAAGCTCACAAACTAAGTACCATTCATTGTCTGGCTTTGGTTTAGAAGTAGTTGAATATATTGCAGAGTAAAAATTAGATGGTATATAGTAAAATGCGGCTGTATTTATATAAAGCTCAC
>MAAB01001282.1_pt1 | contig 38522 bp, 27 predicted proteins | sample 1115991 | NCBI WGS metagenome assembly MAAB01 (sample SAMN04961124, study PRJNA320927) | seawater metagenome | isolation source: sample BD02T18 sea water enriched with oil for 18 days | place: USA:Gulf of Mexico | collected 2013-07-27 | reverse complement strand
CTAGCGACAATAGCGACATGGTCCCACCTGATCCCATTCCGAACTCAGAAGTGAAACGTGTTAGCGCCGATGGTAGTGTGGGAGTTCCCATGTGAGAGTAGGACATTGCTAGGCTTCTATTTTGATTATTCAACTTATTGTTGGATTTTCGGCCCCGTGGAGGGGTTCCCGAGTGGCCAAAGGGACCAGATTGTAAATCTGATGGCTCAGCCTTCGGTGGTTCGAATCCACCTCCCTCCACCACTTTTTCTTCAAACTCCCCCTATATAGCAAATATTCTTACATTAATTACCTAACTAGATTTCCTTTAAATTTTAATCATACTCTGCAGAATTAGCTTATAGTTTTCATTTAACTTACGAAAACGTATATAAGATTCACTATTTGGTTCCAGATTTTTCAATTCAGTGATTAATAGTTCTGCTTCCTGTAAATTTTTTACTCTCTCTAAATTCTTTTCAACAGTTACCAGTAATACTTGTAGTAAGTTTAGTTTAATTCCTACGTGATTAGGAAAGTGAACTAAGGCTTTCCTAAGCTCAATTATCGCTAAAGTATACTGCCCATTACGATATAAATTAACACCCACCTCTAAAGCATTTTGCGCGGTTATTGTGTGATTTCTTCTTGATGAAATACTACACAAAGAATCTATTTTATTGAGTATATTAGAGTTGTTAATATTTGTTTGAGCTAAACTGTCGAGCAAATCATTTGCATAAGACTTTCTGTCTAGGGCAATTAGAGATTTCGCAATGGACAATGTACCCGAATCTGACATTTGGAGTTTAAACTGATTTAATAACCTTTCAGCGTCCTTTAATGCTTCTTTAGAAAGTTGTGGGTCTTTTATTTTTTTATGCAGTCTAGCTGATAATAATTTAGTGCGAATCTTTACTTCTGCTGAATTAAAATCTTTAGCCATAACATTCATTGCTTTAAATGCTTTATAGCTAAGTTTTCGTACTTCTAACGAACTTAATTTTTGCCCATATTCGAGTAGAGCCTCCACAAAATGTAAAGTGTTTTCAGGTTTTTTATGGACAGAATGATAAGCAAGATCTGTTGTCTTAGAGAATGCATAAGTTGCTTTATCGAAATTTTCATTATCCACACATAAATCAGCATATTTTTCTAAACGTGCTACAGATAGTGGAGAAACTAATAATGCTTTCCCTAAAGTTTCTTCAGCTATATTGGACTGTTTATTAAGTTGATACGCTTTAGCTAGCCAATCGTAAGCAGTTAAATAAAGCGGATAATCTTTTATTACTTCGCTAAAATGGCTGATTGCAAGCGGATAATCTTTTTCTTCAATCGCTATTTTTCCTAACCCAATAGCAGCCCATTGACAGTTTCGTGCTCCATTATACGAGTTATATATGTCTCTGGCTTTTTCAAACTGTTTCAACTCAAAATATTGTCTAGATTTGATACCTAAACATTCAGTTTTATAGATAGAGTTATCTGAAATAGCATTTTCGCACAATGAAAGCACTTTTTGATAGTTGTTAGAATCCATTGCGTTGTATATATCCAGCATAGCAATCTTCTTTTGAAAACTACGCTGTAACCGGGTACTAAGATCATTAAGTGTATATGGCTTAGCTAGATACTCATCAGGTTTATGCTCAAGAGCCGCTAACACCATAGCTTGAGAAACTTCTGCAGTTATCATCACGATAGCACATTGACGTGATATCAGTTTCTTAGTACGTAATTCTTCAAGGATTTGTTGTCCATTTTTCTTATCATCCCCAAGGTCATAACCAAGTAATATCACATCGAATTCAATATTCTCACAAAGTGATAAAATATCGGGAGCGTGATGGCTCGTATCGACCTTCAAGGCACCTAGAGTGTTTGCGAATACTTTCAATGTATCACGTGATTGATTCACATTTTCAACGACCAAAAATCGTTTATTGCTGTATTCAATCTTATGCATAAATTCCCTTTATTATTGTTCCTACTACACAGGCTTTTTAACTGAAATTATTACACTTGTCTAGCTTAGAAAAGAACAAAGGAAGAATAAAGGCATATATAGGTTATTAACGAGGTGATTCCGCTACTCGTAATTGCACTTATAATAGCTATACTGTATTCTGCAACGCCGCTGCACATTGGCTAACTTCCACTTTATATAAAGAGATTCACCTATGAGTTTTACCTCGTTGGGCTTAGCTGCTCCAATTCAAAAAGCGATTGCCGAAAAAGGCTATACAGAACCTTCACCGATACAAGCACAAGCTATTCCTGCAGTTCTCGCTGGTGAAGACGTAATGGCAGCAGCGCAAACAGGTACGGGTAAAACTGCGGGGTTTACATTACCCATTTTAGAAAGGTTGTCTGGTGGAGAACGACCACGTCCACACCAAGCTAGAACACTAATTTTGACACCAACACGTGAATTAGCCGCTCAAATCTATGAAAATGTAGAAATGTATGGGAAATATTTGCCATTAACTTCTGCAGTTGTTTTCGGTGGCGTTAAAATTAATCCACAAATTTCTCGTTTACGACAAGGGGTAGATATTTTAGTCGCCACTCCAGGTCGTCTTCTTGATTTATACAATCAGAAAGCCGTTAGCTTTAAGCAACTGGAAATATTAGTGTTAGATGAAGCTGACCGTATGCTAGATATGGGCTTTTTACGTGATATCAAAAAGGTTTTGTCATTATTACCTAGACAACGTCAGAACCTTTTATTTTCAGCAACGTTTTCAGAAGATATACGATCCCTTGCACGCGGTTTAGTAAACAATCCGGTTGAAATCTCTGTTAGCACAAGAAACACCACAGCAGAAAGAGTAGAGCAGGTTATATACCCGGTTGATAAAAAGAAAAAGGCTGGTCTATTAACGGCGTTAATTAAAGATAATCAGTGGCCGCAAGTTTTAGTGTTTATGAAAACTAAACACGGATGCAATAAGTTAACTAAGCAATTAGAAGCAGAAGGTATTAAGGCCGCAGCTATTCATGGTAACAAAAGCCAAGGTGCTCGAACGAAAGCCTTAGCTAACTTTAAAGATGGTACTGTTAATGTCCTCGTTGCTACAGATATTGCTGCTCGCGGTATAGATATTGACCAATTACCGCAAGTAGTTAACTATGAATTACCAAACGTAGCTGAAGATTATGTGCATCGAATCGGTCGAACTGGCCGAGCAGGTGCTAGCGGAAAAGCGGTTTCTCTAGTCTGTTCAGATGAGATTGATTTATTAAATGATGTCGAACACTTAATTCAAACACATATTCCTCGAGAAACAATTCCGGGTTTTGAACCTTTTAATGTCTTACTGGAGTCTCGTCCATTAAGACCTTTAAAGGCTAATAAACCCAAAAAAGCGAAAAGTGAACACCATGACGGGCAGCGTTCGGGAGATAATGCTCGCGGGCATAAACCTAAAAGTGCTAATCCTCGTCATAGAAGTAATAGTAACGCGAATAAAAACTCAAATGCAGGTGGTCGCCGTAGAAATCCAGCGGGCACAGCCCCAAAGAGTGGTGGTGATCCATACTCAGCTACACGCTAATACAATATAAATAAGGCTCTTTAAGAGCCTTATTTTCTTTTAGCTAATAGCTTATCTAGATTATTTGCAAATGCTTGTCTGTCAGCCTGACTAATAGGTGGAACACCTCCTGTTTGAATACCACTAGAGCGAAGGTTATCCATAAAGTCTCGCATATTCAGTCTTTGTTTGATGTTACTCTCGGTATATAGTTCACCTCTTGGATTTAAGGCAAAACAACCTTTATCTACGGCCTCTGCCGCTAAAGGAATATCAGCTGTAATTACTAAATCATGCGCTTCGGCTCTATTAACAATTTCGTCATCAGCAACATCGAAACCTGAACTCACTTGAACGAAAGAAATATATTTAGAAGGTGGTATTTTTAAGTAATGGTTAGCGACTAAAATAGTATCAATTTCTGCCCGTTCAGCTGCACGAAATAAAATATCTTTAATCACCACAGGACAGGCGTCAGCATCGACCCAAATTTTCATATTATTCCCTATTACTATTCATTTTTGGCACTCATTAGGTGCAAACTATTACTATTTTAATATGATGATTACTGGTATACCTAATAGATTCTGGATATTCATAAAAATATAAAGCTGGAATGATATCTGCTTATTACGACAAAATATTTAATAAGAGAGTTAAAAGATGAACAAGCCACAAAGAGATATTACCTTAAGATTTTTAGCTGAACCACAAGACGTTAATTTTGGCGGTAAAGTACATGGTGGTGCTGTAATGAAATGGATCGATTTAGCCGCTTATGCTTGTTCTGCAGGTTGGAGTGGACGCTATTGTGTAACTGCTTATGCGGGAGGGATACGTTTTGTCGCGCCGATTCATGTAGGCAGCTTAGTTGAAGTTGAGGCTAAAGTAATCTACACAGGTAATTCATCTATGCATATAGCATTGGAAGTAAATGCCTGTGACCCTAAATCACTTAATCGTCGATTAACAACGCATTGTATCGTAATTATGGTCGCAGTAGACCAGAATGGACAATCAGAGCAAGTACCACAATGGGTGCCTGAGTTGCCCGAAGATATCAAAGAGCATGAATCAGCAAAAAAACTGATGGAAATGCGCAAACAAATCGGCGAAGAGATGCAAATTTTTGTAGAATAGGCATGTTTACTCTATATACCGTTAAGTAGGAAAATATCATGGCAGAAAATCTCGACGAACAACAAATCAAGAAAGTGTTAGGTTACGATGATGCCCAACGTGCAAGCTACTTTCTTAAGGAAGTTGTCAAAAATAATGAGATTTGGATATTAAAAGATGAACACGGCTGTGTAATGCTTAATACCGAAGATGAAGATTGCGTACCCGTCTGGCCAAATGAAGCCTTTGCACAAGATTGGGCTACCGATGAGTGGCAAGAATGTCAGGCCGAATCGATTTCATTAAGTAAATGGTTTAGCCGCTGGTCACATGGTTTAGCAGATGATGAATTAGCCTTAGTCGTTTTTCCTAGCCAAAGTGAGCAAGGGCTTGTGTTCTACCCAGAAGAACTTGAACAAGAAATAAAAAGCAAACAGAAAAATCACACTGCAAAAGGTCAGCGTTAATAATATGAGTTTTACTTCTTTAACATTAGACAAAACGTTAACCGACGCCGTTAAGGGGCTAGGTTATACAGAAGCCACTCCTATTCAGCAAAAAGCAATTCCAGCTATTTTAGCTGGAAAGGATATTATGGCTGGAGCGCAAACAGGCACAGGTAAAACGGCTGCTTTTGCTTTACCTATTTTACAAAAGTTGATGGCAGAATTACCAAAAAATCGTCCGGTACGCGCCTTAGTGTTAACGCCGACTAGAGAGCTTGCTCAGCAAGTGTATAAAAACTTTGTCGGTTATGCGGAGAACACTGAACTTAATATTGCGGTTGCTTATGGTGGTGTGAGCATTAAGCCACAGATTGCCGCATTAAATAAAGGTGCAGACGTATTAGTTGCGACACCAGGTCGATTGCTCGATCATATTATCAATGGCTCACTGTCGTTAACAGAGCTTGAATATTTAGTGTTTGATGAAGCCGATCGTATGTTAGATATGGGCTTTAAAGATGAGATCGATCGTATTTTAAATCGTGTGCCTCTCAAACGGCAAACATTGTTATTTTCAGCGACCTTTGACGATGCTATTTTTAAACTAAGTAAAAATTTATTAACCGATCCTGAATTAATCGAAGTAAGCGAGCGAAATACAGCGGCATCAAGTGTTGAGCAAATTCTTTATACCGTCGATAGTAATCGTAAACGAGAACTCACCTCATTTTTAATCGGTTCAAAAAATTGGCAACAAGTACTTATATTTACACGTACCAAGCAAACGGCTGATGACCTAGCAAAAGAAATGTGTAAAGACGGCATTAAAACACAATCGATTCATGGTGATAAATCACAAGGCGCCAGAGAAAAAGCCTTAGCAGAATTTAAAGCAGGTAAAACCCGTGCATTGGTGGCTACCGATGTGGCTTCTCGTGGGTTAGATATTGCACACTTAAACTATGTGATTAATTACGAACTTCCATATATCGCCGAAGATTATATTCATCGCATAGGGAGAACAGGTCGAGCTGGGAATGAAGGTGTAGCCGTATCATTAATGAGTCCAAGTGAAGAATGGTTACTTGAAGCTGTAGAGAAAGTACTTGATACACGTTTACTTCAACAGTGGTTTCCCGGTTATGAGCCTGATTTAACCAAAACAGAGAAACCGGCACGAAGAGGTAGTCAAAAACAGCGCGACAGAAAAAAAGCGTTAGGCGAAAGTGGTCGAACTAAAAAGCGTACCAGCACACAAGAAAAATACGGTCGTCGTTAGTATTTACTATGTTAATTAGCTTAAAAACTAACTCACAATAGGCCAAGTCATTAATATGTTAGCGCCAACAATGGCGCTATTATTTTGTCTGTTTTCTACAGTCAATTGGCCGTGATGATTCTTTATTATTTCAGCGCATAGCGATAAGCCAATACCAGAACCTTCACTTTTAGTGGTATAAAATGGCGTGAGTACATTGTCTAAATTCGCGAAGCCAGGGCCGTTATCTTCAATTTCTATTAGCTGATAATCTTGTTGATAATACGCTTTAATTACTATTTCAGTTTGATTGCTGTCATTCGCTTCTTGAGCATTCTTCACTAAGTTTATAATGATTTGAGCGATTTGCTCGACATCACCAAAGCATTGTTCGTTACCATGAAAATCAATAGAACAAAGGTGTTCATTAACGGCTAGTTTTGCTTCGTCAATTATCTCTGTTAAGTTAAACCAGGTAAGTTTTGGCGCGGGCAATTGGGTTAATTTACTGTATTCACCTATAAAAGATAACAAACGATTACTGCGTTTATGAATGCGTGACAATACTAAGCGTGTTTGTTGTTCATTTAGCACATCTGCAGACAATAGCGTGTCTGTCATTGAAGCCATTGGCGTTAAAGAATTACGTAACTCATGCCCTAATACACGTATTAAGTTTTGTTGTGTGACACTACTATTTTGGTTTAATAACTGAGAAATATTGATAGCAGAAAAAAGCCAATGATCTTGGTTGTCTTGTAAGTACTGAATACTTTGACATTGCCATTGTTGATTAAATTTAGGGTGTGTTAATTGAGCATGCTGCTGAATAAACCCTAAATCAGTAGCATAACTCCCCAGTAACATTGGTTGTTGAATTTGCTCATTCATCGCTGTATTTCGATAGGTTAATTGCAGGTTTGCATCAAACAAACATACGGGAACTGACCACGCATCGAGAATGTGGCTTAATAAGTTGTCTAAACTTTGGTGCTGTTTTGATTTAGTTAAATTTATCTGTGCTAAAGCAGTGATTTCTTTTTGTAAAGCGAACACTAAATTACTAGGGTGTTGTTTTTTGAAACGAAGGTTTTGTTCACCTTCTTTGAGTATTTGTGTAAAGGTTGTTAGTTGCATAATGGCCTGACACCAAAATTTGTAACCATGCCATGCGAGCCAAATTAATGGGTACGAAAGCACAAATAATAAAGTGGCAATGGCCAGTAGACTCCAACCTAAGCTGAAGGTTAAAGCGAAAACTAAGCATATAATAGTTAAAACTGTACTGCTCAAGGCTATAATTAGCCACTTTTCATGATTCACTCAAATACCTTTTCAATGTACATAGTTAAAACTGTTTGTCGCTTTCATCATTCATAGCAAATTTGTCTAAGCGTCGGTAGAGAGCATTGCGAGAAATATCAAGTATTTTTGCTGCTTCTATGACATTACCTTGAGTAACCGACATCGCTTTTTCAACCAGTTGTTGCTCGGCTATTTCTAGCGGTTGTAAAACAACTTGATGTTTTTCATTGCTTACTGTTTCAAGTAATAATTGTGAGTCTGTTATCTCATTGTGCGTTGCTAATAATACAGCTCTTTCAATTACATGGCTTAATTCTCTAATGTTGCCGGGCCAATTGTGTTGGGTCAATTTTGTTAATGCAGCCCCTGAAAGTGTTAAAGACTCTTTGTGATATTTTTGTGTAAATTTAGCGATGAAATTGTCTGCTAATAATCGAATATCGGCTAACCGTTCTCGTAAAGGCGGAATAGTAATCACTAGTGTATTCAAGCGATAAAGTAAATCTTGTCGAAAGGCACCGTCAGACACTAATTGCGCTAAATTAGCATTTGTAGCGCTAATTAAACGGACATTTGTACGCTGTGTTTGACTCGAGCCTAATACTTCGTAATGACCCGTTTCTAGTACTCGTAATAGTTTGGGCTGTAAATTTAGTGGTAAAGAACCAATTTCATCAAAAAATAAACTGCCCTGATCCGCTAATTGAAAGCGGCCGATACGATGCTGCTTAGCATCGGTAAATGCGCCTTTTTGATGACCGAAGAGTTCACTTTCAAATAAGTTTTCAGGTATCGCTGCCATATTAACTGAAATCAAGGGTTCATGCCGGCGAATTGAAAGCTGATGAATACGCTCTGCAAGCAGTGACTTTCCGGTGCCATTTTCTCCTAAAATAAGTACATTAGCATCAGTAGGTGCAATTTGTTTGACGAGCTGTTCAATGGCCTGCATAGCTGGAGATTGGCAAATCCATGTTAATTGAGTTTTGTTTTCACTCGCTGAATTTAATAAAGATCGGTAGCCTTGGTTTTCTTGCTGTAGTTTGCTCAAACTAAGTTGTTGATGAATACTGTTTAACAGCTTTTCTTTATGCCAAGGTTTTTCGATGAAGTCGCCAGCGCCTTGTTTTAAGCCCTTTACCGCAAGTTCAATACTGCCCCATGCGGTCATTAAAATAACCGGAATGTTACTCTTTTTAACTTGTACTAAAATTTCTAATCCTTCAGCTCCGCTGGTGGTATCGCGGCTAAAATTCATATCTAGTAAAATCAAATCAGGTTTTTGTCGTTCAGCCAAAATAGTGACTTCTTTCGCATTAGCCGCTTCAATTGTACGAAATCCTTTCGCCTGCAGTAATAGTGCTAGGGCTAACCGAATATCTTCATCGTCATCGGCGATGAGAATAGTGGCATTATTATTTTGATCCAACAGAAATCCTTAATTATTGTTGCGGCTAACTATGATAGCTTAGGTGGTTATGAACAAAGCGATTACATTTTAAGAATCTCACTTTGCTCATCGCCACCTACATAATGATAACTCAATTTTATTGTTCGAGTTTACCGTAATTTAGCCCTGAAAGAAGCTTAGTCTTCTCGTAATGCTTGCATGGGATCAGAACTTATTACCCGCCAAGCAGGAATGATGACCGACAAAAGCACAATGATGACTAAACCAAGGTCTAATATCGACATCGCCAACCCATTAAATTCAGGTAACATGGTTAAGTTTTTCTGCAGTTGCTCGTAACCAAAAACTGAAATTACAAAACCTAAACCTAAGCCGATCATTAACATCCACAAGGCATCTTTTAAAATGAATTTAACTAATAGTAATTGTTTAGCACCTGTTGCCATGCGAACGGCTAATTCATATTTTCTATGGTTTGTAGTCATTTGTGTTAAGCCTGCAACACCTATAGCAGCAAGAAGCAGAGTTAGAGCGGTCATAGCAAGTACAATCCACAAGCTGACTCTTTGATTAAGTGTTTGGTTTTGCCAAATATCTTCTAAAGAACGGATTTCTATATTTGATAAAAGCGGAAATCTTTTGTTGAATTCAGCAAGCAATTTATCGGTTGAAATATTATCTTTATTAGGAATTCTTACAACGAAAGTTAGCTGGCTCATTAATCCAGGGTCGGCAGAATATACGGCTGGCATATTCAAAGCGCTTGTACTGCCTGCACGGCTCTGTGTAACGGGCACGATACCATTAATAATAACCGGCTCTGCACCTTCACCATTATCTAACAAAACACTCTTACCCACGACATCATCTAAGGGGAGCTCTGGAAATAAGATGTATGCCATACTTTCATCAATAACAATGCGTCGCTCGCTTTGTGCAATTTGTTCGGCGGTAATGTTCGAACCCGCTAAAAATTGAATGTTAAAAGCATCAAAGAATTTTGGGGAAAGTGTTCTTGATTGGAACATCATTTGTCCATCGGGATTATCTTCAGGCGTGTACATGCTCATAGTCATTCGGCTTGAAAGAGCTCCTTGACCTGCAATGATCACTTCACTACCGGCAATTTTTTCTTCTATATACTGGCTAACATTGTCACGGATCCCCTTAATTTCACTATTTGCATATTGCTCATAAGTGAGCAATTCAGACAACAAGGCTTCATCATCAATATTTACTGAAACTTGATAAAGCCCTTCATAGTTATAACCAAGATCTCGATAGACAGACTGAAAGCTTTGTATGGCTAACATGACTGAAGCCGTTAAAAGAATAGATGCTATCGCGAGTTGAAAAATCATTAAACCACGTGAAATATATTGATTACTTTGCGCCTGAATTCCTTTACCACTGCTGTTCAAATTATTAGTTAATGCCTGTTTATCTATATCAACCAAGGCTAAAGCACTAAAGATGCCATTGAGGATAACGATAGTGATTAGGGCTGAAATAATGACGGTAGTATCGATGTTAATCGTTTCAATCATGGGCAAGTTATTACCTGCGATTAACGGTAAGCTTTGGATACCCCAACCGGCGACAAGTAATCCTGTGATTGCCGCAAGTAAAAAACTGGGCAAATTTTCAAGCATCACCATAAACCTCACTTTGAACAAACTAGCGCCTAAGCTTAACTGAATAGCGAATTCTTTTGTTCTACCTTGGTAGTGAGCAATGAAAAGGTTTAATAAATTTAATGTTGCCATGAGTAACAAACCTAGAACTGCAAAAAACAATGCCGTTATTAATGTACTCGTATCGCCTAGTATCGCATTTCGGTACGAACCTGTTTTATATTCAGTTTTTGTGCCTTTAATAAAATTAAGATAAACAGGAGCGACTTCACTCGTGGTGTTTTTTGTAATGTAATTAACAAGCCATTCATCTATTTCATCTTTGTTCGGAGCAGTAATCGTATTGTCATGAGTTTTCAATAAAAGGGATTCAAGTTCATTCGAGATCTCTATAGCTTCTGGGTTTTTATTGAGTTTTTCAATATTTCTAATTTGCCATATTTGCTGTGGTAATACCGGTTCATTGCTTTCAACGGCCATTAAATCTTCAATGACACCCGCAACGATGAATTGATTATCATTAATGTTAACTTGCCGACCAATGACAGATTTATCGCTAGCAAAAGCAGTTTGCCATAATGAATTTGACAACCAAACATATTTTTCAGGATCAGTCATCTTGACATCATCGCCGAACAATAATTTAGTGCCTAATACGTCTAAAATAGTATTTGATGCGGTAAGCTGTGTGCTCGGATAGTTAATGTTATCAATAGAAACTTCTTGCGCTGAAGCATTGATAGCAGCCCATGTACCTAGATCACCGAATGCTTGTTCAATACCCGCTAGGCGGCGAAAATTCCAGTATGAAACTTGAAGTTCTTCTGATAGCACTAAGTCGTATTCAACAGTTTTAATTAAAGATTCATTAGCTATACCCTGCAATGGCTTAAGCAGTAACGTCGACGAAATAGCAATAACGGTTAAGACCGCACCCAGTGTTAACCCTAATGTTAATATAAGCGGAATACTTAACCGCGGTAATGAAAATACTCTGCCAATACCGTTATAAAAAGCTTTAGTGATTAGGCTCATGCAACCCCCTGCAACTCGTTGTTATCAGTGTTGGCCTGTGAAACAATTTTTCCATCAAGTAGTTGAATTTGTCGACTTGCACAGCGTGAGTAACGTGAATCATGCGTTACCATCACAATCGTTGCGCCTGCTTTATTTAAGCTGGTTAACAGTGCCATCACTTGATCGCCATTTTTACTATCAAGGTTACCCGTTGGTTCATCAACTAAGATCAAATCAGGCTTGCCAACTAAAGCGCGAGCGATGGCAATACGTTGTTGTTGCCCACCAGATAATTGGTTAGGGCGGTATTGCTGGCGATGTATCATGTCCACTTGGGTGAGTACTTCTTCGACACGTTGTTTTATTTCAGATTTATCGACGTTTCTATGTTCAAGTGGTAAAGCAACATTTTCAAATACCGTTAAACTGTCAATTAAATTGAAAGACTGAAAAACATAACCAATATGTAAATTTCTAATTTGCGTGCGTTGATCAACCTTTAAACCATGAGTGGTAATATTTGATATTTTATAGTCACCTTCACTGGCACTGTCCATTAAGCCCATAATTGATAATAAAGTTGACTTACCACAGCCCGAAGGACCGGTAATAGCGACAAACTCTCCCTGGTGAATGTCAAGAGAAACGCCTTGCAGTGCATGTGTTTCAATCTGTTGACCGTCGTATCGTTTATGGATGTTGTTCATGCTAACTATTTTTTTCATGGTTAATTCCTTATCTCTTTATTATTTATATTGTGAGTGTTAATGACTAATCGATAATTGATCGAATTTCTCGTATTGACGTGTATCGCTACTAATAATTTCATCACCGGCTGACAAACCTGAGCTGATCATTAATTTATCTTCTGACAATTCACCAAAAACGACATCTTTTTTAATCAATGTATTCTCGTTGTTTTTGACAAATAAACTCTGTTTACTGCGTGGACGTAGGCCAGAGACCTGTTGAATAAAAGTCGCCTGCTTGTCATGACGAACAAATATTTGAGCTGAAATAGACAATGATGGACGAGCATTTGATGTTAGTTCACTCGTAATAACGGCCTCAGCTAATACAGATCCTCTAGTTACTACACTTTCAATTCGGCTGATACGTGCCGTAATAAAACCTTTTTGGGTATTAATCGTCACAAGAGCGCCAATGTCAATTTGGTCAGCCTGCTGTTGCGGTAAACGTAATCGCGCGATAAGTTCGTCATTACTACCAACTCGAGCGAGCGATTCTCCCAATTGAACACTTTGACCAAGTTCAACTTCTAAACTTTGCAATGAACCATTAATACCAGCTTTAACGTGCATATCATCTAACTGCTGTTCTAATAAAGTGACCTGAGATTTTTGTTGAGTAATCGTGATATCGCGTTGAGTTAACTGGTAACTTTGCATTTCAATAAATTGTTGATACTTCTCTTTTTCAAATTCTAAGCGTTTGCTTTGTTGTTTCACGGATAACTTAGCGCGCTGTAATTCAATTTTCGAAGCAACACCTAAATCCATTAGGTTTTCATTAACAGAAAGCTCTAATTGTGCTTTTTCAATTTCGGCTTCAATATCCGCAATACGACCTTGATAGTTCAAGCGAAGATTTTGTTGTTCATATTTAAACGCTTCACGCTGTGCTTGTTGCTGTGCTAACAATCCTTTAGCTTGATTAACTTCTTGCACTAACTTAGGGTTTGATAAGCGTAAAATAACAGTTTCAGGGGTAATCTTTGTACCTGGGCGTATTAAAATCTCGGCAACTTTTCCCATAGCTGGAGCCGTTAATAAACGCTCTTTAGCAGAATACAGTTCACCATAAGCATTGGCATAAACATCGAGTGCACCTTGTTCTACAGTTTGAAAAGTTAAATTATCACGAGATACTTCTTTACTCGCTTTACTGCTAACAGCAAAGGCGGCATAAGTAACTAGGGTAATAAATAAGACTAATGCAAACCATTTTTTCCATGGATGTTGTTGTTTAAGTTCAATGTTCATTAAGTGTTTTCAACGTTCAGTGTGAAGGTGAACTATATAATGAAAGGTTTGTGCCAATATTTAAATTGTATATTTATTAATGCGTTAGGGTTTAGTTGGGCAGAAAGTAGGAGGGATTTGTTCGTTTATAACTAGGATTTGTTCGGAAATGAAAAAGCCTGCTAAGTTGTAACTTAGCAGGCTTTATTAGGTCGTGCCTATGTACGTTATTATAGGGTAAATAAATATGCGACCAATGCAGTGTAGTCTGCAAAAAAGGTTTTACTGTCTAACTCTTTTGCATTTATCAAATACTTACCGTTAACGACCATAGTCGGAACAGAAGTTAGTTGGCGAGCATTTGATAATTTATCTTGAATTTTTTTATTACGTTTAGCCTGACTAACGATACTAAAACTTTTCATACCATTATCAAATTTAGCACCGTCACCGCCACTTAATACAAAAAGATTACGGACATCTTTTTCTGAACCTATTGTTGCTCGGTCGGTCTGTAAATATTTAAAAACGGCAGGTGAAAACTTTTTAGCTATGCCAGTCTTTTCTGCAACAATTAGCGCTTTGCTTAACATAAATTGAATTTCTGGTGTTGTCTGGCCCATAAAGTCAACATGAGTTTTTGCGAATTTAGCACCACCGGGAAGTACTTTTTCAAACTCATTTAAGTAAGGTTCGTAAGCACGACAGCTGGGGCAGTAATAAGAAAAATATTCACGCAGCTCGGGTGTGTTAGTCGCTTGTCCTGAAATTACCGTGTAATGCTTACCTTCTTCAAATTTACTCGCTTGTGCTGAAATAACGGTTGTTGCAAACAAAGTAAAGGCGAGTAATCCACCCATTAGGCTTTTAAGTGTTTTCATGGTTTTCCTTGGAAAGTAAGCTTTAAATTTTAATGTTGGAATTATAGACCAAAGTACAATTAGTTCGTTCAACGTTAAATGTAAAATTTTATTTCACTACTGCATTATAAAAAAACGCTTATTTCACGTTACTTAAACAGCATAAGTTTAACTTCTTTGAAATCAAAGCTAAGCGACGTTGTAAATTTGTTGTGCTACTTTTCTGTTTCGTATCGATATCAATAGTGTCATTTGTCTTATTTCTTTTATTATCAATATTTAAGGTGGTTGTGTGCTGTTTCATAATATGTCCTTATTAATAAGTGTATGGATATATTGTCAAAGTAGCTAATGACAAACCAACGATATGAATTCATACTTAACATAAGTAAAACTTATGTATTGTTGTGGTGATAATGGATCAGCGTCTTAAATATTTAAATGCATTGCGTACCTTTGAAAGTGCAGCTCGGCATAAAAGTTACACAAACGCCGCAGAAGAACTATACGTTTCACAAGCGGCTGTTAGTCAACAAATTCGTCAATTGGAGCAGGTATTATCGGTTAAATTATTTATGCGAAGTGGCCGAAAAATGATACTCACGCAGAGTGGTGAAAGCCTTTATCATTCAACCCATCAAGCACTCAACTTGTTGGTCATAGGGCTTAATAGTATTCAAAATGAAGGAGTCGCTGGCGATTTAACGATTACTTCTACACAGGCCTTTTGTTCTTTATGGTTAATGCCGCGTTTATATAAGTTTTCTCAACAGCATCCAGATATAAATGTACGTATTTTAGGTTCTAACCAAAAAGAAGATTTACGGAAAAAGCACATTGATTTGGCTATTCGTTTTGGTGTTGAAAATCGTGTCGTCGACAGTGAACATCTAGTGATGGAAGAGTTTGGTGAAGACTTTGTTTACCCTGTGTGTTCACCAAAACTATTACAGCATATGTGGTTAAAAAGCCCGAAAGACCTTTTAGACTGCACTTTAGTGAGTCTCGCTAACGAGCGCTTAGTGACTTGGGAAACGTGGTTTGAACATGCTGGCGTTGAAGGTTATAAAAAAGTAACCAAAAAAACAGAAGTAACCTCGAGTGATATGGCGTTAAGTGCGGTCTTGAGTGGTCACGGTGTTACGTTAGCAGCCAGTGCTATGTTCTCACAATATATTCCAACGAAACAATTGGTTGTTCCTTTTAAAATAAAACACCCAATCATTTGGAAGCGCTATTTAGCCTATGACCCAAAGTCTGTAAAGCGTAAACGTATACAGGTTTTTATTGACTGGGTACGTACTGAAATGGCAAGCTCTGAGCCGAAAGTTTTGTTGCGATAACTTGCCTTATTACCCTCTTGTTAAGGAATAGATTTAGATGTCTTGTATTTTAGTTATTGATGACCGTCCCGATATTCGCCTGAGTTTGGCCGTTTTATTGGAAGATCATCACTATACCGTTATAGAAGCCGATAACCCTCAAATAGCACAAGTAAAACTTAAAAATCATGCGGTAGCATTGATTTTGTTAGATATGAATTATCAATTAGATACCACTTCGGGAGAAGAAGGCTTAGCCTTTTTAGCCTGGTTGCAAAGTTCTCCGTATAGTTCTACACCTACCGTAGCAATGACCGCATGGTCTAACACCGACCTTGTTGTTAAGGCGATGAATTTGGGGGCTAACGACTTTATTGAAAAGCCATGGCGTAATAAGCAGCTGTTACATGCTGTAGAACAGCAACTTAATATGTCGAGTTTAGAAAGCCAAAATGAAAAATTAAAACAACAGCTTAGCAAGGAAAATAGTAAGGACTATGTTTGGCAGTCACCTGTTATGCAACAATTACTAAAAAAAGTAAAAGCGGTCGCGAATACCGATGTTAGTATTTTACTAACCGGTGATAATGGCACCGGTAAAAGCGAACTTGCGCGTTTTATTCATCAGCAGTCACAACGTAGCAGCGATGCCTTTATTTCAGTAAACATGGGGGCTGTCAGCGAATCTTTGTTTGAAAGTGAAATGTTCGGCCACAAAAAGGGCGCTTTTACTGATGCGAAGCAAAACCGTATTGGTCGATTTGAATTAGCTGAAAACGGCTCACTATTTTTAGATGAAATTGCCAATATTCCACTGTCTCAGCAAGCAAAGTTACTGCGAGTTCTAGAAAACGGTGAATATGAGGTATTAGGTTCGAGCCAAACACAAAAAACCAATACTCGAGTAATATCAGCAACAAATGGGAATTTTTCTCAATTATTAGACACTGAACTTTTTCGTGAAGATTTATACTATCGCCTTAATACGATTGAATTTAGAATACCGTCATTGAAAGAGCGATCTGAAGACATTTTATCGTTAGCTGACTACTTTGTAGAAAAGTTTTCGAAAAAATATCAAAGAAGTGTTAATGCTATTTCACCAGGGGCAAAACAGGCGATGCTAGATTATCACTGGCCAGGAAATGTCAGGGAAATGAGCCATTTAATTGAACGAGCAGTCTTGTTGACCGAGCATGACCAATTGCTGGCAGAAGATTTGCACATTAAAAATGTTGTTGATAATGAACAAAAACAAAGTGTGCCAATACAAGTATTGGATGAGCTTCCTTTAATGACGTTGGCTGAAGCCGAAGTATCATTAGTTAAGCTCGCTTTAAGAAAAACGGCTGGTAATGTGCCTCAGGCTGCATTATTACTCGGTTTAACAAAAGCTTCTATGTATAGACGACTGGAAAAATATGGCCTTGCTAAAAACTAATTCTCTTGAAAGGTTTATGGAAGTTAAACTCATACTTCTATGTACGGTTGTTTTGTTGTTAACTGGCTGTGTATTATGGTTATTAACGATAAAGTGGCAATGGATTTTGGTTGTTGAATTACTCGTGTTTACCTTATGTTTTTGGTATGTATTGTCTATTAAACAACAAGTCATGAGACCTTATACCCGTGCATTACTGCATTTGGATGCGATTATTCAAGAAGATTATAATCAATTTGGTAAATCAGCTTTTCCACAAGGAAAAGTCAAAGAATTCCACCAACAATTAAAAGTATTAAGTGAGAAGCTACAGACGCAAAAGTCTCACTACGATCAGCAAGCTTTTTTGGTTTATCAGCTCATTTCCCAACTAGATACACCTGTGCTAGTTTTTAATGAAAAACAACAACTAACGCTCGGAAACGAAGCCTTTTATCATTTATTTAAACAGCCATGGCAAATGTTCCGGCATGCTTCGGCAGATCTGCTCGGTTTGCATTCTGGTGATGACGGATGGCAGTTTATTGACCAAGCGAAACAAAACCGTTGGCAAATACGACACAGTGAATTCATTGACGATGGTGAGAACCATCAGCTACTTGTTTTCATTGATATTGAACCCGCATTGCGTGAAAGCCAACTAAATGCTTGGCAGCAAATTATTCGTGTTTTAGGACATGAAATCCGTAATTCACTGACACCCGTTTCGTCAATGGCAGAAACGCTGGCAGATAAAGCAACCAATGAAAGAGACAAAATGGTCCTCGGCGTTATCACCGAGCGTTGCCAACACCTGCAGTCATTCGTTAATCGTTATGCGTCAATTTCACAACAATTGCAAATACATTGCCAATGGTTGTCGATTAAGCATGTAATCAAGTCTGCATCAGGGGTATTTAATGGTGTGAACATTATATTGGACACTAGCGTTGATGAGTTTTGGGCTGATGGAGAATTCTTCGAACAGATATTTATTAATTTATTTAAAAATGCGCAAGAGGCAGGAGCAACGGATATTCGTGTGACGCTCGCTTTACAGGAGCAATATTATATTATGGAAGTTATAGATAACGGACATGGCTTTATTAACTTATCTAATCTATTTGTTCCTCTATATTCAACGAAACCACAAGGGCAAGGAATTGGTTTGAGTTTCTGCCGTAACATTATTGAGCAACATCATGGCGTGATGGAATTAAATAACAATGACAATGAAAAAAAAGGTGTTACTGTTATGGTGGTTTTACCTAAGCCAAGTAAAAACGAGTCATGTAGAGAGGTTCGATAATGAACCAGTGTTGAGTTCGATAATGAACTAGGTGCACTGTGAAGAGATTATAGCACTGAGCCTTTTAGCAAAACTAGGCTTTGTTGCAACGAAAAGAAACGTACTTAAAATAATCAAAATAAAAATAGGAAACAATATAAATGAAGTTTATAACAAAAATCGCCATCGCTGGCGTGGTAACTGTATTAGCAACGGGTGCAATGGCTGACTCTGCAAAATCTTTAAAACATGCAGAAAAAGTAACTGAACTACGTCAATCGATATTCAGTTTATTAGGCAACAATATGTGGCAACTGGGTGGTATGGCTAAAGGAAAAATTGCTTTTGATGCTGAAAAGGCGGGTAAACATGCGTTACGTATTAATCAATTATCATTGATGATTGCCGATTATGCTCGTACGGATACATCAGCACACAAAGTAAAAACTGAGGCGTTAGATAAAATTTGGCAGCAACCGGATGCATTTGAAAAACGTATTAAAGACTTAACGCTAGCTTCGGCTAATTTACAAAAAGCAGCGTTGACCGGCAACGAGAGCAAGGTTAAAAAAGCCATCGGTGGTGTTGGAAGAACGTGTGGCGGTTGTCATGATAACTTCAAAGCAGAATAATTCTTAAGCTATATTAAGCTAGTGAGGATTTATCTCACTAGCTATTCTATTAATAATACTCTTCTACAACAGGTACATTCAATACCACTAGCCAATAGACGAACACAGTCACAATGATAATAATAAAAGCGGCTAGCCATAATCTTGAATGTTTAATGACGTCAGAGTCATTGATATGCTTTGCTGGTTTTTTACCCGTGATCATCGGAACAACCATACTTTCTTTTTTGATACGAATATAATAAAAAACAGCCAGTAAATGTAAGGCTATAGCAGCAATCATGTAATCAAAAACATTGTGATGCAAAAAAGCCATTACTTGCTCAATATCCTTGGAAGCAATCGCGTTATAAGGTCCTGCAGAAAATACATCATCATTAATAAATAAGCCGCTAATGGCTTGTAAGCTAATGAGAATAATCATCAAAACAACCATCAAACTGCCTAACGGGTTATGACCAACACTGGCTGGCGCTCGGCCATGCTTTAAGCTTTTTATATACGCTAATAATTGCTTAGGTTTAGGAACAAAAGAAATGAAACGAGCATGTTTGGTACCAACAACACCCCATATAATTCTGAAAATAAGTAAACCTAATGCAAAGTAGCCAAGTTGCATATGAAGTTCAATCAAGTCGTGTTCTTGATCAGAGGTGTACCAAGAAGCAATGACAGTACAGGCAAATAGCCAGTGAAATACACGTAACGGTAAGTCCCATACAAGGGCAGATTTAGACAAAAGAAAATCCTGAAAGTGAAATTAAACCGCAGTGTAATACTTCAATGGAAATATGTAAAAAGTATAAAAGGATAATTAAGATGTTCAATAATGAAAACTTGCGAGTTCATTATCGAACTAGTACGAAATTCATAAGAATAAATAATTATTACCCATTGAAATTAAAGGGTAATATTTTTGGCACGAAAATAGCTATACAAACGGAATAGAAAATAGTGATACCAATTAAATCAAGAGAATAATGTGGATATTGTAAAAAAGAAGCCTAATAAAACGCTGTTAAATAATAAAGCTGTAATGATAGTTATCGGAATTATTATTGTTACTGTATTAGTGACTTATGCCAAAGCATCTCTAAATAGTGTCAGTTTAGCAAGAAAAGATCTGCTATTAGCAACGGTTAAAAAAGGTGATATTGACGTTACAGTGGAAGGATACGGCAAGTTAACCTCAGACAAATTACAATTAATCACGACACTGACTCAAGCAACGGTAGAAGAAATTGTGCTAAAACCAGGAGCGGCTGTAACCAAAGAAAGTGTAATAGTCAAATTAGCGAACCCAGAATTACAGCAACAAGTGCAAAGTGCCGAGTACTCTTTAGCTGAGTCAAACGCAAATTTACGTCAATTAAAGCTTAACCAGAAACGTGAAACACTTAACGAGAAATCAAATTACTTAGAGCTCGTTTCACAACATAAAGCGGTAAACCTAAACTTAGCAGCACAAAAAAAATTGGTAAAAAACGGCATCGTGAAACAAATTGAGTATCAAGAGAATATCTTACGAGAAGAGCAACTTAAAGAACGTATCGTAATATTTAGAGAAAGAAATGAGCAGCTTAAAGAAGTACATAAAGAAGCGGTAAACATCCAACTAGAGCGTATTAAACAGGTTGAACAAAAGTTAATCATTGCTAAAAATCGTCATAGTAAATTAATTGTAAAGGCTGGCTTTGATGGTGTATTACAACGTTTATCGGTAAAACTCGGACAAAGTTTATCTCCGGGACAAGAAGTTGCATTGATCGGTAGTGTTACCGAATTAATCGCATTGATTCGTGTTCCACAGAACCAAGTACAATTAGTTAAAATTGGCCAGAAAGTCATGGTTGATACACGACAAGAAATGATTGAAGGTAAAGTTATGCGCATCGATCCTATCGTAGATCAAAATACAGTTGAGGTTGAGATATCATTACCAGCAACATTACCTCAAAGCGCTCGTCCAGAACAGAATATAGATGCTGTTATCACCGCTAGAACCCTTAAAAATACTTATTACATTGACCGTCCTGCAAATGTGAAGGCACAAAGCGAAGCGTCGCTTTATCAACTCAATCAAGAGTTGACCGAAGCTAAAAGGATCGCAATAAATTTTGGCGCAAAAACCGGACGATTTATAGAAATCTCGTCGGGGGCAAAATTAGGCGACCAGTTTATTATTTCAGATTTAAGTAACTACAAAGCTCCACAAATCTCGATTTTATAATTGAGCCATAAAAATAATTTTAAAAGGATATTTACATGAGTACAGCAATTTTATCACTGAATAATATCGGTAAAATTTTTGAAAGCGAAGAATTAGAAACACATGCTTTAAAGTCGATAAATTTAACCATAAACAAGGGGGACTATGTTTCAATCTCAGGCCCTTCAGGGTGTGGGAAATCCACCTTACTTTCAATTATGGGGTTGCTCGATGTGAGTAGCAGTGGTGAATACTTTATTGAGGGCGTTAATGTTACCGACTTATCACTCGATGGAGCAGCGGAAGTACGTAACGAAAAAATAGGGTTTATTTTTCAATCGTTTAATTTGATAGATGAACTCTCTGTCTTCGATAACGTTGCGCTCCCATTACGCTATCATGCTGATAAACCGAATAATGCCACCATTAAAAAACGCGTGACAGAGTGTTTGGAAAAAGTTGGCTTGTCGCATCGTATTAGTCATAAGCCGAATCAGCTTTCTGGTGGACAACAGCAACGCGTTGCGATTGCTCGGGCATTAGTTGCAAACCCAGCGGTGTTATTAGTTGACGAGCCGACTGGAAATCTAGACTCCAAAAGTGGTGACCAGGTCATGGACGTGCTTGAGCAATTAAACAAATCAGGTACAACAATTTGTATGGTGACTCATGATCCACGTTACGCGGATATGGCCCGTACAAAAGTACAGTTGCTTGACGGCACTATTTTGCAATCACCTGCAGTAAAAATAGCGAGTTAATCACTAGCACTGAACAAGAACAACAAACGGCACAATGAATTTATTTAACTATAACACTCGTGCATGGCTAAGAAAAAATCTTGAAACTTAAGTTTGTTCTCCGGACTGAACCTAAGTATCTACACATGTGTAGATAACATCAGGAAGATGACGATATACCTGAATGATAAAAATAATTCAGGTGTTAAAAATCAGGGTAATGAAAAATGATCAGTTATTTAATCAAACAAGCTTATTTAAGTTTGAAGCAAAAACCTATTTTCGTGTTCAGTGTAGTTTCTACCATGGGCATAACGTTGGGGGCTTTATTATGTGTGCTGACTTTAGCATATGTCATGTTGATTAAACCCTTGCCATACCCTGAACAAGAACGTCTTTACAATGTTGAACATCAACTTATTAGTAATGAAAATGCTATCGACGGCCGTGCATTTACTTATCCTAATTTAATGCATTTATATAACAAACAGGCACTATTTGAAGAAAGTGCCTTAATGTATTTTGATGGTGACGTGGTTACATCATTACCGAGCGAACCTATGGTGGCGCTTTCATTTGTTACCCCTCACTGGTTCTCATTATTCTCGGTACAAATGGCATTAGGCAGAGGGTTTGAAGAAAGTGAAACAGTGAACACATATAATCCCGTTGCCGTACTCACCTATGAAACATGGCAGAATAAGTTTGAGGGTAAAACTAATGTTCTTGATAAAAACCTGTCTTTAGGGGGGAATAATTACCGGATTATTGGTGTGCTCGCAGAAAGTAACATTGAAGCACCGCTTGCAGGAGCTGGTTTTAAAACAGAGTTATACCTGCCGTGGGATTATAATTCGATAAGCGAGAGTCAACGTAAACGTTGGGGAAATGACGATGGCGGTTTGATGTTTGTTGGCAAAATTGACAATAAATATGCAGATTATTCAAAGCAGCAAATAGACCAATTACTGACGACTTTAGTGAGTGACAATTGGCAAAGTGAGGTTTCTGATCAAGCTTTTTTCAAAGACTGGTCGATAGCAATTAAGACAAAAACATTAAAATCTTTTATCGTTAGCGATGGCGAACGCAGTGTTTACTTGTTATTGATTGGTTCATTGGGGTTATTACTTATCGCCTGTGCAAATATTGCCAATTTATTTGTTTCTAGAACTGTTGAACGCCAACAGCAGTTAGCTATTTCTGCAGCGGTGGGCGCTTCTAAAAGGCAACTATTTCACAACATATTAGCGGAAACAGGTTTGTTGATGTTGGTGGCTATTGTATTGGCGCAGTTCGTTATTTTTGTTGGTTTTAGTGCTTTACAATATTACCTTGGCGATTTCCTTCCTCGTATTGATGAGCTTGAGCTTAATAGTTTTTCATTTACGATCTCAATTTTTCTCTTAGTTTCGTTAACGGTTGTTTTCTCACTCTTGTGCCTAAAAATGATTAATTATCATGCGCTAAATACTACGTTGCAGTCGAGCGGGAAAGGCAGCGGTATTCAAGTATCAAAGCGGGTAAGAAACATCTTGATCAGTGGCCAAATAGCGACAGCAACCGCCTTGGTTTTTATTAATGTGGTTTTGTATAAAGATGCGAGTGGTTTAGTTAATCAATCTTTGGGCTATCAAACCGATAATATTACCTCTGTAGTGTTAGCACTACCCAGTGTTGAAAGAGGCTTGCAGGTACAAAAAATTACTGAGCTTAAAGGTGAATTGCTCGCACATCCAAAAATTAAAAATGTTAGTCAAGCTATGCGTCCAACAGGATTTGGCACCTTAGCTCTGACCGCGAGTATTACCGAACAACGTTACACAGTATTAGGTAAAGATGTTGATAATCAATATTTTAATATGCTTGGGCAAGATGTTGTTAAAGGTGAAAATTTCAGTGCTGCTGATATTAAAGACGACAGAGCAGTAATGATTGTTAACGAAGTATTTGCTAATAAATTAGCACCTAATGGCAATGCTATCGGCTTTAAATTTAAAAATGGTGTTGAGGTTATCGGCGTTGTTAGAAGCATCAATGTGCCAGGGAGAGAACGCATAGAATCTCGTTTTTATTACCCTGCAAGTTTATCAAGAAATATGTTATTGATTGAACAACATCAAGGGCAAGTATTTAACCGTGATGAAATGATTACTGCGCTTAAAAATGTCGATAAAAAACTGAGTCTATTTAGTTTTACAACCTTAAATGAATATAAAAACCGTCGTCTATTTTCTTCGCAAACCACCGCGGTAACGACTTTAGTTTTGGCCCTGTTAACGCTATTTTTATCAGGGTTAGGCTTGTATGGAATTCTTAATTATTCTAGCCAAATGCGTCGTTCGGAAATAGGAACTCGCATGGCTATTGGCGCAAAAGGTAAAGATATTGTCGGATTAGTGCTTAAGGACAATGCCGGTGCATTAGGTCTTGGCTTAGCGATAAGCGCAGTGGTGTTGCTAGTTTTGTATTTTGGTTTTAGTGATACTTTAAATACTTATATTAGTTTAGAGCTACTGCCAATATTTATTCTTACACTAGGATCGATATCATTGCTTTCATCGGTCGCTTGTTATGTACCTCTTCGTCAATTTATTAACAAACCTGTTATTCATGCGTTAAAGGGTAGCGAATAATGGGCTTATTTATCTATCACTTAAAGCAAGCATTTCTAAGTCTTAAACAAAAGCCCGGATTTGTATTTAGTATAGTGTCTACAATGGGAATTACCCTAGGTGCTTTATTATGCGTATTAACACTAAACTACTTGTTACTGATCGAGCCAATGCCTTATCCAGAACAAAACCGTATGTTTGTTGCGGAACATGCACTCCTTGGCGCTAATAAAGAAACCAAAGATGCTGCCGCTTATAGTTATCCCGGATTGGTGGAGTTATACAAGAGTAGAGCTGCATTTGAGCAAGCTGCTATGATGAGCTACGGTCAAAGTGTGATCATTTCTCACAAAAGCCAGCCGCTTGTTAATACCGCATATGTGACACCTGAATTGCATCAAATTTTAGCGTCTCCTTTGGTTAAGGGGCGTATGTTTGAAGCTAGCGAAGCCTTGGACACCAATAATCCAGTAGCGATGCTTAGCTATAACACTTGGCAGACAGAATTTAGTGCTAGTGCGGATATTCTTGAACAAAAAATCAACCTAAGTGGTGTTAGCTATAAAATTGTCGGCGTTTTGGCCGAACATTTTGTTGAACCTGAAATGTCTAGAATTGGCCGGAAAACTCAAGTATGGCTGCCATGGGACTATAATCAAGAAGGAGAATGGAGACGAAAAAGCTTTGGCGAAGTAACTGATAACCTAAAGTTGATCGGTTTGTTGGAAAAAGGTATCAGTCCTAATCAGGCGCAACAAATTTTAACTCCTTTAGTAAATACACGTTGGCAGGAAGGTGTTGCTTCTGACGATTTTTTCAAAGATTGGTCTATAGATATGCGCGTACGTCCAGTAAAGGAAGTTATGCTGGGACAGAGCGAGTCTATTGCGGTCATGTTGCTAACTGGCGTTCTTGGTTTAGTTTTTATCGCTTGCGCAAATATTTCTAATTTATTGATGGCGCGTACTGTAGAAAAGCAACGTCAAATGGCAATTCAAGCAGTGGTTGGTGCCACTAAAAAGGACTTGTTTATAGCAATGTTTGCTGAAACTGGTTTGCTGATGTTTATGTCTATCATACTGGCATTGCTTATTGCTACGACCGGATTTTATATCATGCAGCAGTATTTAGCTGCGCTATTACCTAGAGTTAACGAATTATCCCTTAACCTGATCACTTTCGGTAGTGCCATATTAATCACTATAGTGTTTGCGTTGTTTTTCGCTAAATTAAGTACCGGTATGATCAATTACCGAGCGCTAAACTCTAAGTTGCAAAGCAGTGGTAAGGGCAGTGGTTTACAGGTATCTAAAAAGACTCGCCAAGTATTAATTGCCAGCCAAGTAGCATTAGCGACGATATTAATATTTGCCAACTTTAGTTTACTTAAAGGCGCTGTAAAAACGATCAATGCCCCCATCGGCTTTTCCACTACTAATCTTTCGACTCTAATCTTAAATTTTTCATCCTCTGATTTTCCTAGCCATAAAGAGGCTGTGCAAATTATGGCTGAAGTAATGGAAAAATTGGAAGCATTACCACAGGTGGAATCTATTGATCAGGGAAGTTCACCACTTGACGGTTATTATGTCAGCGCGTTAAAAAACCTTGCTAATAATGAAAGGTATACGCCGTATTTCAAGAGGGTTGGTCATAGATATTTCAGTATGATAGAGCAGGAAATAGTGCAGGGTGATAACTTCACAATTACAGAACGTCGAGAAGAGGCTAATGTCATCATTGTTAATCAGGCATTTGCTAAGCAATTAAAAGCTGACGGCGATGTGTTGGGCTTACAAATATCAACTGGCTCGGCTGAGCCCTTAAAAATAATAGGAGTAGTGAAGAATATTGCTATTCCAGGGGATAGCTCTACCGAGGTTGATGGATACGCTTTAGGTTCAGGGGTACCAAGAGTCTATGGCCTAAATGGGCTTAGTGGAACATCTTTTTTGATAAAATTTAAACCTGAACAGTCTGTTAGTCGAGAACAACTGGGCAAGCTATTAGTTGAAATTGACACTAGATATTCAGTCTTTAGCTTCAGCTCAGCAGATGACGTACTTACCCAAAGTTTATTTACCGAAATTACCACTGCGATAACAACCACAACTTTAGCGTTAATCACTTTTTTTCTCGCGGGTATAGGTCTCTATGGCATTTTAAGTTACAGCACACAAATGCGACGCCTTGAATTAGGTACGCGTATGGCAGTTGGCGCAAAGCGTTATGACTTAATACTAATGATCATAAAAGATAATATTAAGCCCATTATTGCTGGCGTATTGTTTAGTTTAGTTATTTTATTAAGTTTGTCTTTATCCTTTAATGTTGAACTTTCATCTTATATGAGCATGGAATTAGCACCGATGTTTGTCGCGACTATTTTACTAATTTTCATCCTGTCGTTATTGGCTTGTTATTTACCGCTCAGGAATATTATTAATTTTCCTGCGATAAGTAGCTTACGAGGTAATGAATAATGAACCTATTTATATACCAACTTAAACAAGCGTTTTTAAGTCTTAAACAAAAGCCCGGTTTTGTTTTTAGTATTGTTTCAACGATGGGCATTACCTTAGGTGCATTACTTTGTGTATTAACGCTAGCCTATGTGATGTTAATAAAGCCACTGCCTTACCCAGAACAAGAAAAGCTCTATGTAGCCTCAAATGAACATATTGACCCTAAAGGGGCATTAATGTTTGAGGCTTTTTCATATCCGGCTTTAATGACCTTATACCAAGAAAAAAATGTTTTTACAGAATCGGCATTAGCCATGTATACCAAAGGTGTATTACTGAGCCAAAATGATTTACCTATGATGGAAGCGAGCTTTGTGTCACCGCAATGGTTTAGCCTCACTGATATGCCGATGGCAATGGGTCGAAGATTTCAGGAAACAGAAAGCCTTGATAAATACAGCCAAGTGGCCATTATCAGTCATGAAACTTGGCTAGATACTTTTTCTGCAGACAAAAATATCCTGGGAAAGAAAATTGACTTTGACAACGTTTCCTACCAGATCATCGGTGTTGCTGGAGTTGATTATATTGAGCCGCAAATATATTCATATCAACGAGGTGCTAGTAAGTATAGAAGAACACAATTATGGTTACCTTGGGATTTTAATACCACTAACCTTGAGGCACGTAAAATTTGGTGGCAAGTCAATAATGGACTTATCATAGGTAAGTTAGGTGAAGGGTATACAGCCCAGCAGGCGGAAAGTACCTTTACGCCGTTAATCAATGAAAAATGGTTGTCGGCAATCGTTGGAGATGCTCGTTTTAAAGGAAAAACACAAAAAATAGCCTTGCACGATTTCAAGAAAGTTATCATAGGAGATAATCGAAAGTCAGTTTATTTTCTTTTGGCTGGCATTGTCGGGTTAGTGATTATTGCTTTCACTAATATTGCTAATTTAATGACCTCTAGATCCTTTATACAACAGCGTAATATGGCCATACAAGCGGCGATTGGTGCAAAACAGTCTACGTTATTTAATGTGTTCTTTAGTGAAGCGTTAATACTTGTTTTTCTGTCACTTATTGTCGCGATAACCATTACTTTCTTAGGTTTCACCTTAATTGAATATTATTTAGGCTCTTCATTGTCACGGGTCAATGAAATGTCAGTGAATGGTTTTACGTTCAGCATCTCGATAAGCATCTTATTTATTTTCGCTTGGTTGTTCGCCAAAATATCACTAAAAAGTGTGAACAATAAAGCATTAGCCGTAACGATTAATACCAGTGGTAAAGGCACAGGCAGTCAGCTACCGAAAGTCTTGCGGCAAGTACTTATTATTAGTCAGGTGACGGTTGCGAGTGTTTTGATATTTATTAGTATGAATTTGTTTAAAGAAGCGATAACAACCATCAATGAGCCGAGTTATCTGAATATTGAAAATGTGATGTCTTTAATATTAGCGCCGACAAAAACAGTAACCCTTAGTGAAGAGTCAGGCTTAGCTCAATTAAGTTTAATTAAACAAAAGTTAGCCACGTTACCGCAAGTAGAGGCTATTAGTCATAGTGCTTCTCCTTTTTCCTTTTACAGCCGTTGGTGGCCGGGTTTAACGGAACAAAACAATAATGCAAAACATAATATGGTTTATCGCATTATAGATGAAGGGTATTTTTATTTGCTCGAACAATCATTATTAGCCGGTGAGAATTTCACCGTTACAGATGTCAGAGACCAGAATAATGTCATGATCGTAAATGACGTATTCGCGAAAAAACTGTCTGAGCAAGGTAATGTCATTGGCAAAAAAGTTTTCTTCAAAGAAGACCGAATATTTACCATTGTGGGGGTGGTCAAAGGCATGAAAGTGCCAGGTGAAAACAACATTGCAGAACGCGCCTATATACCTCGTTCTGCTGTTTTTGAACTGCTGGCGAGAGAGAAAAAGTCCATGCTTATAAAGTTGAGGGACGAACAAGAAATAACTCGGCAACAGGTCATTGAGTATATTAAAAGCGTAAGTTCTGCGTACAGCGTCGACCAACTTGAAACATTAGCAGATGTTCGTGAACAAAGATTATTTAACCAAATCGTTACTGCTGTTGTCACTGCCGTAGTGGCATTACTGAGCTTAATGCTTGCAGGTATTGGTATTTATGGGATTTTAAGTTATTCCATTCAAATACGTAGATTTGAAATTGGCGCGCGTTTAGCTCTTGGTGCTAAGCGAACTAATATAGTTACGCTGGTTTTTAAAGACAATGCTGGCGGAATTTTAATAGGTTTTGCGGTAAGTGCCTTGTTGTTACTTTGTTTGTTCACGAGTTTTAACGGCGACTTAAATCCATATGTTAGCGTGAAAATACTGCCGTTATATATGCTGACACTGTCCCTAATTTTAGTTATTTCATTTATAGCCTGCTACCTGCCTCTGCGTCAGTACATCAATAAACCTGTGATCCATTCTTTGAAGGGAAGTGAATAATGAACTTATTTAGCTATCAATTAAAACAAGCGTTCCTAAGCTTGAAGAAAAAACCTGGCTTTGTCTTTAGTGTTATTTCCACTATGGGTATTACGCTAGGCGCTTTGTTGTGTGTATTAACACTCGCTTATGTGATGCTAATAAAACCGTTGCCGTATCCAGATCAAGACAGGTTATACCGGGTTGACAGCCAACAATTTGATGCTGCTGGCGTGCTAAATGTTACCGCTTTTAGTTATCCGAGTTTAGTGCATTTATACAGGCACCAAAAAGAGAATAACCAGCAGGTTTTCGATAAAGTAGCGTTAACCATTTACGATGATGAAGTCTTAACTTCACTCGCCGCGCAACCCACATTATCAACAGCCTATGTTACGCCTGAATGGTTTGAACTCACCGCAGCAAATATGGCTATGGGCCGTCCATTTTCTGAGTCTGAACACATTAATAGTAATATTCCTGTTGCGGTATTAAGTTACCAAACATGGGTGAATGACTTTGCTAAATCACAGGATATTCTTGATAAAAAAGTCACTTTTCGTGGCATTAGCTTTCAGGTTATCGGCGTATTATCATCAAAATTTATTGAACCAAAAATTTCAAGTATTGGGCGAGAAACTAAAGTTTGGTTACCTTTTAACTTTAATGCAGGCGACAAAGAATATCGAACCCGTTGGTGGGACAGGGCGAATAACTTAACCTTTATTGGCAAACTTGCGAGCGATGAAAGTGTTGAACAAGCGCAAGCGAAAGTTACTCAGTTAGTGAATGAAACCTGGGTCGATAATATTGACCAAAACGGTTATAACAAAGGTTGGCATATTGAAGTGGCTTTATTGTCTTTTCAATCAGTAATTTTAGGTGAAAGTGGTCGTAGTGCTTACTTATTGTTGTTAGGTGTTATTGGCTTATTGGCCATCGCGTTTATTAATATCGCGAACTTGCAGCTTTCACGAACGGTTGAGAAGAAGAACCAATTAGCTTTACGTGCTGCTGTTGGCGCCAAACGCAAAGATCTCTTTAGTGTACTTTTTGCTGAGTCATTTCTGCTGATGTTTGGCGTATTGTTGCTAGCCTTATTTATTGCCCAAACAGGTTTTGGTGTTTTACAAACAAACTTGCAGCAAGTATTACCACGCGTTAATGAACTCAGCCTTGGCTTATTTACCTTAACCAGCGCGGTGCTAACGTCTTTATTACTTGCCCTATTGTTTGCTTTATTAAGTTACCGAGCGATTGACTTACGTCGATTAAACAACAGTATTCAAACTAGCGGTAAAGGCACTGGTTTACAAGTTTCTAAAGGGATGCGCAACTTTTTAGTTATCAGCCAAGTAACCGTGGCGACGGTGTTAATTTTTATCAACATCAACTTATTGAAAACCTCATTGCAAACAATCTACGACCCTTCAGTGATGAACGTTAATCAATTAAGCAGTGTTGTATTGACTCAATCTGATGCGAGTACCTTATCGCGCGCAGAACGATCTGCTATTACGGCGGAGATCCAGCAAAAAATAGGTCAGTTACCACAAGTCAGTGTTGCTAGCAGAAATAGCTCACCGTTAACCGATGGTGAAGGCACATGGTCGCTCACTGAAGTAACATCTAATCAGACCGTACTAACCATAGGTAAAAGTATTGATAGCCATTATTTTTCTTTATTGAAACAAAGTTTATTAATGGGCGATAACTTCATTGAAAGTCACTTTACTGACCGAGCGCCGGTGCTGATTATTAACGAACAACTCGCCAAACAATTAGTGGCAAATGAACAAGGTGATTTAAGCGCTGCTTTAGGTAAGCAACTTTCTTTTGGTGGCCCTAGCGCGTTTACGATTATTGGCATCGTTAATGATCATAAATTACCGGGGAAAACGACTATTCCAAGCCGAGTTTACATGCCTAATTTAAATACTTCCAATTTACTTATTAAATTAAAAGATAACCATAAATTAACGCGAGAACAATTAGTTGCGGTTATTAAGTCGACGAGTAAGTCGGTTAGTTTATTTGCTTTTTCAACTTTAGACGAACAAAAAGCACAGCGATTATTCAGCCAATATACTGCGGCGCTTACCACGACGGCACTTACCGTTATCACCTTTATTTTGTCAGCAATTGGTTTGTATGGAATTTTAAGCTACAGCACTCAAATGCGTCGTTTTGAAATAGGAACCCGAATGGCAATTGGTGCTAAACGTGGTGAGTTAATCAAACTGATTATTAAAGATAATGCTAGCGCAATATTATTGGGTGTACTGCTTAGTGTTGGTGTTTTATCAATATTAACTATCGGCTATAGCGAACAAGTAAAGCATTACGTAACTTTGCAATTACTCCCCGTATTTCTAGTGACATTAGCGATGATAAGCATGTTGTCGTTATTTGCCTGTTATTTTCCTTTGCGCCAGTACATTAACAAGCCTGCTATTCATGCGTTAAAAGGTAGTGAATAATGAATTTATTTATCTATCAATTAAAACAAGCGCTTCTAAGCCTTAAGCAAAATCCTGGTTTTACTTTTAGTGTTGTTTCAACTATGGGCATTACGTTAGGGGCATTGCTTTGCGTGTTAACCCTAGCGTATGTGATGTTGATTAAACCGCTACCGTATCCAGAGCAAGACCGATTATTTTTAGTTGAGTCAACAGTAGTCGATCAAGGTGATAAACAAATATTTAGTGCTTTTAACTATCGTTCATTAGTGGATTTTTACCGACAACAAACGAGTTTTGAAAGTGCAGCTATAATCGCTTATGGCGAAAACGTACTGGTTTCACAGCCTTCTCAGCCTCAGGTTTCAACTACGTATGTGACACCCGAAATATTTGAATTATTGAATATTCCAATGGCACTAGGTCGTTCATTTGGTATTAATGAACAGCTTGATAGTTATAACCCGGTGGCTATTTTAAGCTATGACACTTGGCAAAAAGAATTTGCCGGCAGTGCTGACGTGCTTAATAAAAAAGTGGTGGTAGACAATATAAGCTTTAGCATTATTGGTGTTGTAGCTGAGCAATTCGCCGAACCAAAAACGTATTATCTAAAGCACCCGTTAACGGATGTGTGGTTTCCATGGGACTATAACTATATCAGTTCTGAACGAAGAGAAAGTACCGCCTCAATGTCACTTGATACCATGTTTTTAGGGCGAACCATTAAAGGGCTTTCTGCTTCACAAGTAGAGCAAGCGATAACGCCATTAGTTAATTTACCTTGGAAAGAAATGGTCGCAGAGTTCGCTTACTTTATACCGATGAATATTAAAATGAAGTTAACGCCTTTAAAAGACATTCTCATAGGTGATTCGACAAATATTGTTATGGCGTTAATTGCTGGCGTAGTGGGCACATTATTTATTGCTGTCGCTAATATTACGAATCTATTCATGGCACGTACTGCTGAATTACAAGCAAGTTATAGTATCCATGCTTCTTTAGGTGCAAGTAAAAGTCAATTATTCAAAAGCATTTTAGTCGAATCAGCACTATTAATGTTTCTAGCTTTAGTGGTGGCCTTTGGTATTGCTTTAAGTGGTTTTCAATTAATGAGTACACATTTGCTCGAATTATTACCTCGGGTTAATGAGTTGTCATTTAATGTCTTTTCGTTAGGTATAACTGGGTTATTGTTTGTTACTTTTGCTTGGCTCTTTGCAAAGTTATCACTGAATATTGTTGATTACCAAAACATAAACAGTCAACTACAAAGCGGTAATAAAGGCGGGCGCAAACAAGTCTCTAAAACGAAGCGTCGCTTTATTATTGTGAGTCAAATATCTATAGCCACTTTGCTGGTCTTCATTAATCTCAATTTGTTTATTGATGCATGGAAAGTGATTAATGATCCTCTTTCAATCGACATAGAGAATAGTACACGAGTTGAAATGTCGATAGACCCGACGACTACGTTATCTGATGATGAAAAAGTTCAAATAAATAAAGCAATACAAATAGCTTTATTGAATTTACCGCAGGTTAATCGTGTCAGTATTGCCGATGGTTCTGTATTTAATGGTGGTACTGGGTTTCGTGATTTGAAAGTTAAGAATGGTGAAACTACCTACCCATCAAGTAGTCGAACAATTGATGAAAACTACTTTTCAATTTATCAGCAACAATTGTTAGCGGGCGATTTTTTTAGTAACGCTGATATTAAAGATGAAAATGAAGTCATTATAATTAATGAAACTTTTGCTCAGAAAATAGCCCATAATGGCAGTGCTATTGGTCTGATAATAGATTTTAATGGTGAAAGTACCTATACCGTTAAAGGCGTGATTAAAAGCTTTAAAGTCCCTGGGGAAATAGAAAACGAGAATCGCATATATTTTCCAGGGATAAGTGCGGAAAGTAGTTTAGTTATTCAATTAAAAAAGCATACTTCGCTTTCACGGGAAACATTTGCTTCTCTCCTAAAAACTGTCACTAGTAAATACCGTGTACAGGTTTTTGAGAGTGATATAGCGTCTCAGAAAAAAATGTTATTTATCCATTTTATGATACTAACGGCGACAGGTTCGTTAGCTTTACTGACCTTTTTTCTGGCTGCTATAGGTTTGTATGGTGTGCTAAGTTATTCAACACAATTACGTCAGTTTGAAATAGGCACACGCATGGCAGTGGGCGCTAAACGTGCTGACTTAATTAAACTGATTATTAAAGACAATGCCAGTGCAATATTATTCGGCGTACTCTTTAGTATTGGCATGTTGTTCTTACTAGTTTTTGCTTTTAGCGAACAAGTAAGTCACTACCTCACCTTACAATTACTACCTGTGTTTCTGGTGACATTAGCGATGATCAGTATGCTGTCGCTATTCGCCTGTTATCTCCCTCTTCGTCAATACATCAATAAACCTGTGATCCATGCTTTAAAAGGTAGTGAATAATGAATTTATTTATCTATCAATTAAAACAAGCATTCTTCAGCTTGAAAAAAAAACCGGGCTTTGTCTTTAGTGTTGTTACTACGATGGGAATTACACTAGGCGCTTTATTATGTGTTTTAACGCTGGCATATGTGATGCTGCTTAAGCCATTGCCATACCCTGAACAAGAGAAGCTTTATTGGGTTGAACATGGTTTAGCGGACAATTTTGGTGCAGCGCGAAGCAGTAGTTTTAGTTACCCAGGTTTGATTCACTTTTATGATAAACAAACTGTTTTCAGTGAATCTGCATTGCTTTGTTTTGGTGAGAGTTTGTTAGCCTCGGATCCTGCTCAGCCACTCGTTAACACTACTTTTGTTACCGCTGAATTTTTCTCTTTAACGGCGACACCAATTGCTCTCGGGCGCTCGTTTGACCACAGTGAAAGCAAGGACAGTAATAGCCCTGTTGCCTTGATAAGTTACGAAACGTGGCAGTCAGAGTACAACGAAAGTCGTGACGTTTTAAATCAAAAAATTACCATTAATGAGGTTAGTTTTAATATAATTGGCGTGGTGGCCGAGCATTTTATTGAGCCTGAAATATTCACTCCTGGTCGAAAAACACAATACTGGTTACCGTGGGATTATAATTTTAAAGCCAAAGATTACAAGAATGCTTGGGGAAATGTGCTTTATGAGTTGGCATTCGTCGGTAAGTTAAAAGAGGGATATTCTCTGATTCAAGCTGAGCAAAAAATTAGTCCATTTTTAAATGATATTTGGCAAGAAAATGTTATCTCTATGGCTTTTTATAAAGACTGGACCGTGAGCTTAAAACTAAAATCGTTGAAGTCGATTATCATTGGCGACAATGAACAGCGGATGTTTCTATTACTCGCCGCCGTATTAGGATTATTAGTGATCGCTTTTGCTAATATCAGTAATTTATTTATCGCCCGTGCCATTGAACAGCAAAGGTCATTGGCAATAAACGCTGCTGTTGGCGCATCTAAACGAAACATTTTTAAAAGTTTCTATGCTGAATCCATCGTATTGATATTTGCTTCATTAATATTGTCTTTAATTATCACGTTTATAGGTTTTGCTTTATTACAATATTACTTAGCAGAATTTCTCCCACGTGTTAATGAATTAGCTATCAATGCTTTTACCTTAGGAGCAGCCTTGTGTTGTCTGGTGATTTTAGCGTATGTTTTTGCCAAACTCAGCAGTAATGTTATTAATTATCGACAGTTAAATACTAGTTTGCAAAGCAGTGGTAAAGGCTCAGGGATTCAAGTGTCTAAAAAAGTACGCCAAGCCCTGATCATCAGTCAGGTGGCGGTTACCACCTTATTAGTTTTTGCAAATTTAAGCTTGTTCAATCAATCAACGTCGATAATCAATACCCCAATGAAATACAATGTCGAACAGGTTTATACTTTAGATCTCTCTCGGTCTAGCTTGCTAAAATGGAACAGTGATGAAGTGGTATCACTGATTAAGGAAATCGAAGAAGCGTTACTGCAATTGCCTGAAGTGAGTGAGGTTAGTCAATCGAGCTCTCCGATGAACGCATACCCAACCAATTTTACTCTATTAGGCCAAGAACAAGCATTTACCGCTGAAATTCAAGCTGAATCGGGTCATAATGCTATTCAGCTGCTCGAACAACCCTTATTAGCGGGTGATTGGTTTAGCGAAGACGATGTTCAAAATGGTCATAAAGTTTTTGTTGTTAACGATGTTTTTGCCAAACAGTTAGCCGCTGACGGCAATGCTGTCGGTATGAAGATAGCGATGGAAGGCGAAATTGACCGTGAAAACAACGCAGTTGTCCGCACTATTGTTGGCGTGGTTGCCGGCGCTAATTTACCCAATAAATCCGTGGAACCTATGCAGGTCTACTGGCCAATATGGAAGGGGTCTGGTAACTTTTTAATTAAAGTTAAACCACAGCAAAACCTTAGCCGCGAGCAAGTGGTTAATACCGTAAAAGCGGTCACTAATAAGTTTACCTTATCAAACCTTGAACGATTATCTGACGTGCAAACGAATATGCTGTTTACACAGTACACCACCGCGATCACCAGTGGCGTATTAGCGATATTTACCTTTTTATTAGCCGCTATTGGTTTGTACGGCATTTTAAGTTACAGCATACAAATTAGACGTTTCGAAATTGCAACACATATGGCAATTGGTGCTAAAAAGAATGATATTGTTAAGCTGATATTCTTCGATAACATCAAGCCATTGGTTGTTGGTATTTTGGTGAGTGGTTTATTACTGTTAATACTCTATGCAAATTTCAGTGATTTACTCTTAAGTTACCTTACAATCGTCTCAATACCACTACTTATGCTAACTTTAGCCTTGATCTCACTAACATCATTCTTCGCATGTTATTTTCCACTGCGTCAGTACATTCATAAACCAGTCATTCATTCATTAAAGTGCACTGAATAGTGCTGATTGGTATCGTTGAAGCCTTGAAAAAAAAAGAGAATGTTAAACTTCCTACTAATTTCTTCGTAATTAATGCTTGTATGATTTTTACGCCAATGGTATAAAAAATAACAATAATAAAAATAGAGTATGAAAATGGAATACAGTGAATCGATAATTCAAGGTAGCGTGATAGATGAGTTAACTTGTCCAGATTGTGGTTCTAACCATCATCAAGTGAAAGGAGTCATTAAATATGCTTTCTTTTTTATTGAATCAATTCCTTTTTTTCCGGTGGAAAAAAATACCATTATTCAATGTCAGCAATGTTGGGCTAAAACTGACGTGGATACTTTGCCGCAACAAAGACTAAAAGAGTTATCAAAAAATCTTTTCCCTGCTTGGCGTCTGATCAGTAAATTCTTAGGCACACTCCTCACGATAATGCTTGTAGGGTACTTTGTGCAGGGCGAACTTGAAAAACAGCAATGGTCAGATAAATTTATCGAAAAACCAGCCGTGAACGATTTCTACCATGTTGACTTTCGTTACCTATCTGACGAATTGCGACCGACTGAAAAGTATAGAATAGGTAAAGTGGTTGATATTACCGGTGATATCGTAACCGTTGTTTATAGCCGATTATTTTATAATATGCAGCGTGGTGCGGATGAAAGTATTAGGGTTGGTCATGTTACTCACTTCAGTTTTTTCTCAAGAAAAGAATACCATTATAATTTTGAAGAGCTGAAAAACATGCGCTCACAAGGGGCTATTTATCGTGTTGAAAGACCCGTTGAGAATAAACTACGTGGCAAGCCGGTAGTGACCGCTAAAAAGCGTTTTTTAAGTAGTACTTATTTCCCTGGCGCAAGACAAAATAATTCAGGTTTGGCATTTGCGGAAGCGGGCTATATAACTGATCACTATCAGCGTGCTTTCGAAAAATTTCAAATCTCTGCACAAAGAGGGCACAAGCTAGGACAAGTTAATTTAGCCGAACTTTATATTACCGGTAAACATGGTGAACGTGACCTCAACAAGGCGTTATTTTGGTTGCAAGAAGCAGCATTACAGGATCATCAACCCGCTATTGATAAATACCTTATCGTTTGTCAGCAAGTTGCAAAATGTACTAAAAGTGACTTTTTAGAAGTGCTGTCTGATGCTGGAGTCAATTTTAGCATCGAGAAGTAACTCTATTCAAAAGTTGAGATTCATGCCTAAACTGATATTTAACGTAGATTAAGTTGGGCTGTCTCTCTTGAAAAGGAGCTTCATATAACTCCTCTTCGTTTTACTATATTGCTGTTCAATCGCTTTAGCTGACGATATGGATGTTATTTTTGATAAAAGGTCATTTTTTTTCAGCCGAACGATAAGACAACATTATAGGTGCGAGTAATAAAGGGGCATTATTCACCACAGGGTTACACTGGAAGTGATGTGCGTGACTATTTCTAGGA
>MAAB01040505.1_pt1 | contig 38803 bp, 35 predicted proteins | sample 1115991 | NCBI WGS metagenome assembly MAAB01 (sample SAMN04961124, study PRJNA320927) | seawater metagenome | isolation source: sample BD02T18 sea water enriched with oil for 18 days | place: USA:Gulf of Mexico | collected 2013-07-27 | reverse complement strand
ATGGCTGATAATCAATATTACGGTACTGGTCGTCGCAAGAGCTCAACTGCTCGTGTGTTTATGAAAGCTGGTAACGGTGCAATCACAATTAACAAACGTGACATTTCTGAGTACTTCGGTCGTGAAACTGCTCGTATGGTTGTTCGTCAACCATTAGAGTTAGTTGAAATGTTAGAAAAGTTTGATTTTAGCATCACTGTAGTTGGTGGTGGTATTTCTGGTCAAGCTGGCGCGATTCGTCACGGTATTACTCGTGCATTAATGGAGTTCGATGAAACTTTCCGTAGTGATTTACGTAAAGCTGGCTTCGTTACTCGTGATGCGCGTAAAGTTGAGCGTAAGAAAGTGGGCTTACATAAAGCACGTAAGAAGCCACAGTTCTCAAAACGTTAAAATTCGTCATGTTCAGGATTTATACGGCATTGTCTGCGTTGTTCGCCCCAATCACTTAGTACACCTAAGCTCAGGGGCTCACAACTTGACGGCTTCTTTAAATCCAGAATATTTAGAATTCAACAATATCTTCAAAAAACCGACTTTATGTCGGTTTTTTTATGTCTGATGATAAGTGCTTTAGCGCGAATACTTTTTCAAAATAAGCCGCCTACGGGGAAGTACGTGTAGCGCGAATAAATCCTCGCCTACGAGGAAATGCGCGTAGGCGGGATTTTAATCGCGCGGTTTGGTGTTAAATGCTCAGGTCGATTTATTTGAGAAATAGTAATCGCGCGCTTGCCTATTTTAAATAAATACAATTCCAAAATGGATATTCATCAATATTTTTCACTATGCCTGCTCGCAATGGATTGGCCACAATATAGCGAGCTTGATTAATTAAATCAGCTTCATTTTTTATCTGATGATCAAAATAATCAGGTTGCCAAATACTACCTTTTTGATGGGTAAATTTATTGATTGACTGAGTACTTCTACCTTTAAAACGTTTTATAATCTCAGCTAAAGTATATTTTGTTAACAATTGAAATTGCCAGTGTATATGATCTGGCATAAGGACATAACTGATAGTTTTGACTGCTTGTTCATTTTCCAAAGTGTAGAGTTCATTGATAACTTTTTGTGCAATTGATAATGACGTAAATAAATTATTTCTGTTTTTAGTCGCAACTGTAATAACGTAAAAGTGAAAGGGTTGAGATACTCTTCCTTTGCGTAATAAGTGTGAGTTGTGCATGTCAAATCCTTTTGTCTATGTTTATCTATACCCATTTTACTTCAAGGTGCAGGGTTCGCATCTTGAGGTATCATGGGTATACATTAGATTAATAAGGTTAAATTTACCAAGTTATTAGCGCGAATAAATTCCCGCCTACGGGGATGCACATAGGCAGTTTAATTTGAATAAAGGGTAATCGCGTTTTTGGTGTTAAATACTCAGACGGCTCAACTTGGAGCAAAGGTAATTGCGGCTGTTTGGTAAAAAGGCGATGAATATCAAAATATTTCTATTTTTACAGTGCTTAAGCCCCTTTTTATCTTGTAAAAAACCACCTATTTCTTTATGATCAGAAAAATTTTTTGTCGATATACCGCTTGGTATTAATTTGATCAAACAAAAATAAAGACTATGCTGGTTCATACTGAGGTAAATATATGATCAGTAAGGTTAATAATAATTGTTTGGTAATCAATGTGAATTGGAGAGTGTGAATGAGCAATGTGCCTGTGAATAACGGCCGCCGACGCTTCTTAACTGCGGCTACTGCCGTTGTTGGTGGTGCTGGTGTGGTCGGCGTGGCTGTGCCCTTCATTGGTTCCTGGAATCCAAGTGCTCGTGCGAAAGCTGCGGGTGCTCCAGTAGAAGTCAATGTAGGTAAAATAGAGCCTGGTCAATTAATCCGTGCTGAATGGCGTGGTAAACCTGTTTATGTAGTTCGCCGTACTGAAGCAACGGTGAATGGTTTAGCTAAACATGATGACCAGTTACGCGATCCTAATTCTGAAAAAGCGCAACAGCCTAGTTATGCAACGAATGCTTATCGCTCAATTAAACCTGAATTTTTGGTAGCACTAGGGGTTTGTACTCACTTAGGTTGTGCTCCTACTTATCATGGCGGCGACTTTGATCAATTCGTTGAAGGCGTGAGTGAAGGTTTCTTTTGTCCCTGTCATGGTAGTAAATTCGATATGGCTGGTCGTGTTTTTCAAGGGGTTCCTGCACCATTGAATTTAGTGGTTCCTGAGCATTCATTCACCAGCGAAGATACCTTATTAATTGGTGTTGGGCAGGGAGATGCATAATGTTAACTAATTTTATGGCTTGGATAGACAAGCGTTTACCTGTTACAGATGCTTGGAATAAGCATGTGGCACAATATCCTGCACCGAAAAACTTTAACTTTTGGTACTTTTTTGGCTCGTTAGCCATGTTAGTGCTAGTAAACCAAATTTTAACAGGTATATGGTTAACCATGAGCTATGAACCGTCAGGCGATGGTGCATTTGCTAGTGTTGAATATATTATGCGTGATGTTGATTACGGTTGGTTGCTGCGTTATATGCATTCAACAGGCGCGTCAGCGTTCTTCATTGTGGTTTATATGCACATGATGCGCGGCCTTATGTATGGTTCGTATCAAAAACCACGTGAATTATTATGGATCTTCGGTATGTTGATCTTCTTGGTGTTAATGGCTGAAGCATTTATGGGCTATTTATTACCTTGGGGCAACATGTCGTACTGGGGCGCACAGGTTATTATCTCCTTGTTTGGTGCAATTCCAGTCATAGGTGATGATTTAACACTGTGGATCCGTGGTGATTATGTTATCTCTGGTGCTACCTTAAATCGCTTCTTCGCTTTACACGTGATTGCAATGCCATTGGTCTTAGTTATCTTAGTGTTCTTGCACATCTTAGCTTTACATGAAGTGGGTTCAAATAATCCTGAAGGTACCGATGTTAAAAAACCGAAAGGCAGTGTTCCTGTTGAAGAACAAAGTAAGTTTACTTTCCATAAACAATATACGGATAAGTACGATATTGTTGATGCTATCCCGTTCCATCCTTATTATTCAGTAAAAGATATTATGGGTGTCGCTGGTTTCTTAATTTTATTCTGTTGGGTAATGTTCTTTGCGCCAGAAGGCGGCGGTTACTTTATGGAAGCGCCAAACTTTGAACCCGCCAATGGTTTAAAAACACCTGAGCATATTGCCCCTGTGTGGTACTTTGGTCCTTTCTATACTATTTTACGTGTTATTCCAGACAAGCTATTAGGCGCTATTGGTATGTTCTCAGCCATTATTGTGTTGTTCCTTGTGCCATGGTTTGATCGCGGTGTGGTTAAGTCAGTTAAATATCGTTCTAAATTACATTTATTGAACTTAATCCAGTTCTCAGTTTGTTTTGTAGTATTGGGTGCATTAGGTACATTACCAGCAACGCCGTTATATAATAATATAGGTATCATTGCTACCTTTGGTTATTTCGGTTTCTTCGTTGCGCTTTGGTTCTACTCTAAGAATGAAAAATGTAAACCAGTACCAGAGAGGGTTTCACACTAATGAAAAATTTAATTAAAGCGCTTGCTTTTGGTTTAGTTACCTTAGTGTCACTGTCTGCACTGGCGTCATCAGGTGGTGCTAATTTAGATCATGCTAATAATGATTTAACCGATAAAGAGTCATTAAAAAATGGTTTTAAAACCTACATAAATTATTGTTTAGGTTGTCATCAGTTACAATATCAACGTTATAACCGTACCTTTAAAGATTTAGGTATAGAAGAAGCTGATGGTATTGAAAACTACATGTACACAGGTGAAAAATCGGGTGATCATATTACTAATACCATGCCGAAAAAAGAAGCGGCTAAGTGGTTTGGTACTGCGCCACCAGATTTAACTCTTGAAGCGCGTTTACGTAGCCCTGATTGGATATATACTTATTTACGTTCTTTTTATATGGACAGTGAACGCCCATTTGGTGTCAACAATAAAGTATTTAAAGATGTAGGTATGCCACACGTATTGCAAGACTTACAAGGTGTTAGTTCACTTGATGAACACGGTAATGTTACTCCAGCAATGGGCGGTAGCTTAACAACAGAAGAGTACGATATTGTTGTTCGTGATTTAACCAACTTTTTAGAATATGTTGGTGAGCCAAGCAAGCTTGAACGTGAAAGCATGGGTTACAATGTACTCATTTTCTTGTTTGTTTTCTTTATTATTTCTTATTTCCTTAAGAAAGAATATTGGAAAGACGTACACTAACAATCAAATAAGCGGGGTTCTTTGTAGAAAGTAATCGCGCTTATTTATATGTTATTTTTTAGCGCGAACAAGTTCCCGCCTACGGGAGCTTTATCGCGCTTTTGCTTTATAAAGAATAGGAGGCCCCATGGCCGTAGCAGCAAATAAACGTTCTGTAATGACGTTATTCTCGCATGCTGATGATATGTATAGTCATCAAACGCGTATAGTATTGGCAGAAAAGGGCGTTGGTGTTGATATCAATTTTGTTGATTTAGCAAACTTGCCAGAAGATTTAATTGATTTAAATCCTTACGGCACAGTACCAACATTAATTGATCGTGAATTAGCTTTATATGAAGCTAAAATCATCATTGAATATTTAGATGAACGTTTTCCTCATCCACCATTAATGCCTGTTTACCCTGTATCACGTGGTCGTAGTCGTTTGATGATGCACCGCATTGAACATGATTGGTATAGTTTAGCGGCAAAAATTCAAACCGGTACTGCTGCTGAAGCTGAAAAAGCACGTCAAGAATTGAAAGAAAGCTTACTTAGCGTGGCTCCAATTCTTAATGAAGCACCTTATTTTATGAGTGAAGAATACAGTTTAGTCGATTGTTATTTAGCACCATTATTATGGCGTTTACCTGCTTTTGGTATTGAACTTGCTGGTCAAGGCTCAAAAGAGTTGAAAACATACATGCTACGTTTATTTGAACGTGAGTCATTCCAAGCGTCGTTAACCGAAGCTGAGCGTGAATTACGTTTTGGTCATCCAGCTTAATGGCTGATTTATCTTCAGTGAAAATGAGTTCTAATAAGTCCTACCTCGTTAGAGCTTATTATGACTGGATTTCTGATAATGATTTAACACCTTACATTGTCGTTGATGTCAATGTTTATGGTGTTCTAGTACCTATGACTTATGTAGCCGAAGGGCAAATAGTGTTAAATATTGCCGCTTCTGCTGTCGGAACTATTGCCTTGAGTAATAATGCTATTGAGTTTAGTGCCCGTTTTGGCGGTAAGCTTGAACATATCACTGTGCCCTATGGGGCTGTTGCGGCTATTTACGCGAAAGAAAATGGTGTGGGTACTTCGCTACCAATTGAGCATCCAAGTGATGAAGAAATTGTTGTTGAGGATGATATTGAGAGCAAAGCTAAACCTAGTTTAAGCAGTGTATCCTCTTCAGATAAAGCGGCAAAACCGAAAAAATCAGCAAAAGGCAAAGCAAGCTTAAAAGTCATAAAATAGCTTGATTTGCTTAGTGCGAATAAATTCTCGCCTACGGTGTATTAATCAATACTGTAGGCGGGAAATTTAGAAACAGGGAATCGTATTTTTCTTGTTATGTAAATACTCTCTTATTACTTGCGGCTTTTTTATAAATACTCAAACGCTTTAAAAACTCTATTAACACCGCTAATATTTCGCGTTATTTCAATCGCGGCATTCGCTTCTTTTTTCGACACTAGACCCATTAAGAATACTTCGGCATTTTCGGTAATCACCTTAATGTCATTGCCATTAATTTCATCGCTTGAAAACAGTGCGGTTTTAACTTTTGAGGTTAACCAAACATCATTGGTTTGGGTGGTAATTGAAGTCACATTGCCTATTCTAATTTGGTTGTGAATTTTAACAACGCCATCAATGGCATTAATAATTTTTATTGCCTGATCTCTTAAGTAAGTATTGGGCGTTTGACCAATAATTAATACCGAGCCATTAAGGCTAATGATATGCAAGTTGGCATTTTCGTTGAGCGATTTATTTTTGGTTATTTCATTATAAGCTTCTAATTCGATATTTTGGTCGTCAATTTGGTTGCCAACACTGCGTCTATCTGTCGCCATTGACGCGCCTGTAGTAATAGCAACTACGGCCGCGGCCGCACAGCCTTGTAAAACAGCAACTAAAGTGAGTAACGTGACTAATTTCATGGCTTTCATTGATTTGAATTGGCTGAGTTGAGAAAAGCTAAACATGGTTGTTAAGACTCCGATTGAGGAAATAAGGTGGTATCGATAATTTCACATAAACAGTGCAATACAATTAAGTGTACTTCGTTAATACGCGCAGTGCGTGCTGAGGGCACGCGAATTTCAACATCATGCTCGCCAAGCAAGCCCGATATATCTCCGCCATCACAACCGGTTAAGGCAATAATGGGCATATCGCGTGAAACGGCACTCTCAACGGCTTTTATAACACTTTGATCATTGCCACTAGCAGAAACCGCTAATAAAACATCGCCATTGTGACCTAAGGCACGAATTTGTTTGGAAAATACTTCATCATATTGTGAATCACTAGCAATAGAAGTCATGATTGAGCTACTTGCGACAAGACTGATAGCGGGTAGGCTGGGGCGCTCTGTTTCAAAACGATTGAGCAACTGGCTACAAAAATGTTGGGTTAGAGCGGCAGAGCCACTATTGCCACAGCTAAGTATTTTATTACCGGCAAGTAGGCCTTGTACCATGGTCATTCCTGCCAGCTCAATGGCAGAAGAAAGCTCTTCAGTGGCCGCTATTTGAGTTTGTATGCTTTCGGTAAAGTTGTTTTGAATCTGTTCTAACATTAGGGGGAAGTAGCTCCGGTGTTGTTAAGTTTTCTGTGAACATTAAAATGCATTTTTTAGCCAGCTTACCTGTGGCTGACTAATATCACCCTCTAAGGCAATAACATCAAATCGACAAGGGGTATTATATTCATTTAAATTCATTTTATGGAGATAAAATGTCGCACAATACTTAATTTTATTTTGTTTAGCCACTGAAACAGCTGCAATAGCGCCGCCAAAGTGATTGTTTTTTCGGTACTTTACTTCAACAAAAACCAAGGTTGTATCATCTTGCATAATGAGGTCTATTTCACCTTGTCGACAGTGAACGTTTTCATCAACAAAAGTTAAGCCTTGCTGCATCAAATAGTGTTTGGCAAATTGCTCGGTAATTGCACCTGTGACTCTGGTGGTATTTTTTTTAGTCCATAACAATTTCGGTCACCTTATTACTTTGGTAACGACCCCAAATAAGGCTACGGGTCAAAATATTGTTATCACCAAGCTTTAAAGTACCCGTTTGTCCGAAATGACGGATATAAGATGCTTGTCGCATTAACGAAATTTTTGGCAAGACGTTATAGCTGTCAAACCCCATTGCAAATATTCGCGATAAACTGTCAGTACGCTGTGGCCATAATTTGTAACTAAGTTGTGATAATGATTTATTTTGTTGTTTAGAGGTTAACAGCCAAGGCATTTGAGTGAAGGTTAAATTTTGTAAATCACTTAAACTACTTTTGTTATTAAGATCATTAAAATGGCTATGGCTTCTTGAGCTAGCATAAACAGGAATGACTTTAGCAAAAGGGCTAATATTTACGTCAATATAAGGCTTAATTAATCGAGTTTGTGCTTGAGAGCCAACCAAGTAAATCATATCTATATCACGACGATTTCTGGTTTCTGTTTTAATGTTTTGCTTTAAACGGCTGGTAAGCTGGTTAATACGTGCTTGACTGGTATTAACATCTAAGCTTTCTTTTAAGCTATTTTGCATTTGTTTACCTTGATTAAAGTAAACAATATCAACAGTTTTTGCGGTTATTTTTTGCCATTGTTCGCTAAAAGCTAACGCTATGCGTTTCGATACTTTATCTTGATGGCTTAAAATAATGGCAGAGCGGTAATTCTGTTGACTTAACACGGTTGCTGCTTGTTGTGCTTCACTTTCTGGGCGCATCGAAAGAGCACTTTGATAATTTGCTAAAGTATCTTGCTGCGGTAAATTGAGCAGCAAGGTAGGAATTTGTAACTCAATGTTTTCTTCGCTCATGGTTAGGTAGTTATCAACATGAGCTTTTAACAAGGGCCCTATAACATGATCTACCTTTAACTCGCTAAAGCGGCTAGCGATATTGCGCCAATCTAAAACGTTAGTATCAATAAAATGAATATTTACCTTAGTATTGTTTTTATATGCGGCCAGTACACCTTGCTGAGCAGCTAATCCTGCACCTGCTTGAGCGCCACTTAATGGCAGTAACACTGCGATGTTTTCAATAGTATCTAATATAAGTTCTGATTTTGTTAATTCATCGACAATAAGGCGAGCAGGATGAGTGGGATATTTTTTTTGCCATAGCGATAAATAACGGATAAATTGCGTAGGATTAGCACCAAACTTATGGCTGTAGTGTAATAGTTGTTGCCAACCATTGAAAAATGGCGGCTTATCTTTACTCACTTGTGTTAACTGCCAAGAGTTAAGTGAGCTTAATTGTTGCCACAAAAGCCAAACATCTTGCTCGGTAGCATGATCGTTCATTGAAAAAGCCATTAGTTGCGCTGAAGTGGAAGCGGCTAGCTGATATTTTGCTAACAACACCTCACTTAAGGTTTGGTAATAAGCTAAGGTAAAAGCCAATGGCGGGTGACCATTTGCTGACTCCTCACTTTGTAGGTTCTCATTTTGTAAGTACTCACTTTGCAGACTGGCAGAATTTACTACCAACTCTTGCGCTAATTGCAGTTGTTGGTATGCTTGTTCGGTATAATTTAATGCTTGTAAACTTGCCGCTTTTACCAGTAATAATGGGTAAATGCTTTGTTGGTCGTCTACTAAATCACTGACTTTATTGGCTAACCACAGTGCTTTAAGGTAATTCTGCTCTTGCAAAAATAATTCACTGGCTGATACTAATAATTCGTTAATTTTGTCTTGTTGCTTAAGCGCTGCTGATTGCTCGTTCAGTGATTGTGCCAACGTTAATAGCTCTTTAGCGGTTCTTTCTTCGCTTGCACCATCAAGCGTTTTTACGGATGTTGTGGTTACTGTGGATGTTTTTTTGATCGAAGACTGGGTACTGCAAGCACTGATAAATACTGTGATTAGCAGTACTAAAGAGAATAGAATATTGCTGCGCTTTTGCTTGAGTAGCCGAATTAAGGTTAATTCCTTTAAACAAAAGGCTGAAAAATTAGTTTGGCTCAAAGTGGAAAAATCCGTGCATTTTTATCTCTGTGTAGGGTTATAATAAACGTCATCTGACCTAGTCTCAACTATTGACGTTAAGTAATTTAAAATGAGTGAAACCTGCATTGATAAAGGCACCTTATATATTGTTGCCACCCCTATTGGTAATTTAGGTGATATTAGCACCAGAGCACTTGAGGTGTTGGCGCAAGTTGACATCATAGCCTGTGAAGATACACGCCACACGGGCAAGTTATTATCGGCATTCTCAATAAAAAATAAAACCTTGTCGATGCATGATCATAATGAGCGTCAGCGACAAGACTATATTGCTAGTTTATTGCAAGAAGGCAAGAGTATCGCGCTAGTGTCTGATGCGGGCACACCACTGATCAGTGATCCCGGTTTTCATTTAGTGCGCCATTGTCGCAGTTTAGGTTTAGCTGTTTCACCCATTCCTGGTGCTTGTGCGGCTATTTCAGCGCTAAGTGTGGCTGGATTGCCCACCGATAGGTTTTCTTTTGAAGGTTTTTTACCGTCTAAATCAGGGGCAAGGCAAAGCACGCTGCTAGCATTAGTGAATGAGCCAAGAACTATGGTTTTTTACGATGCGCCAAGACGAGCCATAGACACCATAAAAGATGTTGTTACCACGTTAGGTGGCGAGCGTTATGTGGTAATTGCCCGTGAACTAACGAAAACCTTTGAAACGGTTCATTCAGATAGCGCCGAAAATTTGTTGGCATGGCTTGAGCAAGACCCCAATCAGCTTAAAGGTGAAATGGTGCTGATCATAGAAGGTTATAAAGCCGATCCCGATGAAATTTCAGCTGAAGTGATTAAAACCTTAAGATTACTCTTGGCTGAAATGAAACCTAAAACAGCCTGTGCTATCGCTGCTGAGATTCATGGTGTTAAGAAAAATGCCTTGTACGATATCGCGCTAAGTTTTAAAGAAGGTTAGCGCAATATCATCTGTTTTTTTATCTGAACTTAGCCATAGACATTTTTATCAAATCAAGTAAAATGCGCCCCGAGTTGACCAGACAATCGCTGGCTAGTTTACGTAAGTATTTCTAGCGGGAGGAAAGTCCGGGCTCCAATGAGCAGGGTGCCAGGTAACGCCTGGGCGGCGTAAGCCGACGACAAGTGCAGCAGAGAGAAGACCGCCGATGGTTTCCTTCGGGATTCACAGGTAAGGCTGAAAGGGTGCGGTAAGAGCGCACCGGATTGCTGGTAACAGTAATTGCAAGGTAAACTCCACCCGGAGCAAGACCAAATAGGGTTTCATGACTACTTGAACGCAAGTTTAAATAGTATAAGCGTGGCTCGCGTGGAAACCGGGTAGGTTGCTTGAGCCTTAAAGCGATTTAAGGCCTAGACGAATGATTGTCACTTTCTTTACTTTTAGTAAGGAAGATACAAAACCCGGCTTATAGTGTCAGCTCACCAATTTTAGTAACCGCTTGATTATCTAGTAAATAATCAAGCGGCTAGCTAAAATCCTTTCAAATCAATTTATTACCATCAAAAAATGGTACACGGATTGGTACACGGTTCTTAAAGTGAGCTAATGTCGTCCATTTTCACTGAAGACTATATTGGCGAGCGGGAATTACAAGGATTACTGGCACCGAAACCTACTGTTCAGCAAGTTATAGTACCAACACTGACAGAGTCAGAATCTACGGCACCATTGTTTTCTCAAGTGTATGAAGAATTTCTTGAGTTTAAGGTTAACAAAGATAAATTATCTGAGAAAATACAGTAATGGCTACATTACAGAAGCTCTAGACGAAATGCTATATCAGAAGTGAATTCTGGCAAAAGGATTGTACAAATAGGATCAACTTGTATTTCACACGTTATATCAAAACTATCGCTAAATTGACCTGACCAGGTATTATAAGGAAATATTCTGTATCGCCCGGAACTTAAACCGCTTATATTAACAGAAACATTAGCGCGCACTTCTTTTCCGGCACGAACCAACGCAATATCTAGGCCTTCTAAGGTATGATCTTGCACCCAAACAAACCCGCCCTGTTTACCTGCCAATCCCCAGGCTCGTATCCTATGGCTTGTACTACCAATCTCTAATGGCACGGGATCCCACGCTGCTAATGGCAACAAAGATACAAAATCACTCAGATAGGAGATATGTTGTTTCATTTCATCAGTCATAGTTCCCCAGGTATTAAAATCATTCCATTCAGTAGGCGTCATAGCAGCGCCTGCACCCAATGCCGCCCAGATAGCATTGTGAAATAATTCGGGATAATAATTTTGATCTACATCGTTGCGGTTATTAATGACACCAAACTCGCCTATCCAGTTAGGTCTGTCGACAAGTAGCCACATAGCTTGTGTGTACTCTGCAACAACCTTTGCTGTATTCACCGTTAAAATGCTATTACCGGGTTGTAGATCAGCATAAATATGAACCTGGGGCATATCCATAACATTATGTCCTTGATCCCATTTTAAATCACCTGACATACTGGCCGTTGTCGGGTGTCGATAAGGATCATTTTCAATGAAATAATTATTAATTTTTTCATGCCATGGGTTGATGTTCTCATAGGCATTTGTACCATCAATTTCGGAAACCGTCTGCCACATTGCGATTGATGGGCTGTAACCCCAACGGGCTATAATATATCTATACCAATTTTCTTGCCATGCCCAGGCTTCTTCGTTAGTAAAAAAGTCATCGGCACTGACTAAGTTTTTGAAACCATTGCGCCACCATCTACCGTCAGACCAAGCGTGTGAAGAGTCCCTTAACTGAGAATGATCCCAAACGGTAAATATCAGAAAAAGACCTTCGTCAGCTGTGCGCTGAACAACGGAATCAATCACATCAGCATTAGCTAAATTATAATCATCATAGTTGTCAACCAGAAGAGAGAAATAGAATTGAGGCCACCACAAAAAATAATTTTCTTTGGCTTGATGCATATTTAAGAATAAATCTTCAACATCAAAAGCCCCAGAAAAAATAGAAAATACATCTCCATGGCCAACGCCATAAAATGGGCTGCCATCATGGTGAGCCAAATATCGACTACTGTAGGTCGAATCAACCTGATTACCGGGCAACAACCAACCCGGTTCATTCGAGGTGCTTACGGTGAAATTATTGGTATGTGGTTCACTTAACCCGTTGGTATCTGCTACCGTGATAGAATATTGCCATTGCCCCACTTGTGAGGGAGTAAAACGCACTTTCCAGTTTCGATCCCAATATCCAGAAACCAAAATTACTGCACCATCTGGCGCGGTAAAAGTAACCTCTATTCGTACTTCTCGCTGATCATACGGATTAACATATTGTGTATTTAATTCCAGCTGCATCTCTAATTTTTTGTACCTGGGTACATTCGTTCGATTCAATTGTACCGATATTATTTCTGCTGCTTTATTTGGAGGTGGAGCTGGAGGTTCAGGATCTGTTTTAGCATCACCACAGGCAACCAATAAAATGCAGAGCAGTAATCCGAACAGTCTCATACCATCTCTTCGCTTTAAAAAATACCGATTAGTTTTACTCAAAGTGATGTTCATCTTGTTCCTATGATAATAGCCAATAAATGACTCTGCTAAATAGCATCGCAGAGGGTAACGTTATTACCCATAAAAGAAGTATGCTGTTGATCATTTTATGATTTCGTTCTTCAGTTAACATACTGGCACCAAAAATTGAGCCAACTGAAACATGAGTCGTCGACACTGGTATACCAAACTGTATGTTTAACATCGCTACTGCGACAAAAAGCCCTGCAATCTTTGGTGTATCATTTAATCCTCGGGCGAAAGATACGGATGCAGCGCTTAATATATGTGCCATAAACAATATGTGCCATAAACATTATTACCATCTCATTCTAATATCTATTCAGTGGTTAATTATCACGTAAATATAACAATTGATTATCAATTTCAAATTTCCTCATTAAAAAGTCATTATTGGGTTTACGTTGTCTCTGCTGATAAAACGTATACTTTTGTGATTTCTCCGTGATTTCACAGTAACTAATTTCATCTATTATCTAAGTCGCTATTAATCTCTCAGGAAGCAAAAATGTTATCGAGAACAATGGGTCAATCAATATTTACAATCCTAGCCTCGCTGATAACCATTTTACCATCCGCCATTAATGTATCTACCACTAGAGAAACTGTGGTCTTCTGGGTTTCTCAAAAGGATGACCCAACACCAATATAGGTCGCCGCTGATTGGTTATAAATAAAATTCAATCATGCTAAACAAGAACCAGACCTATCAATTATTACTCGACCATATTAGGCACAATCATTCGCATCAACTCGGACGCATTACTCTTTTTAATGATCCTCGAACAGCTCACATAATCAGCGTTTATTGCACTATTGCGCTAAGAAAAGGTATTTTTGATCATCAACTTTGTGATTGTTTTTTATAAAATTGTGATGTTTTTGTGAAGCATTAACCATTATCACTTTGCTAAAGTGAACTCTTTAAGGAACCACAGCCTGAACATTTCAAAGGATAAATTTATATGAGCAAACTTGTCATTATCGGCAATGGTATATCTGGAGTTACCGTTGCGCGCCATGTTCGAAAACTCAGTGATATGAATATCTTGATTATTTCGGCCGAGACGGAACATTTTTTTTCTCGCACGGCTTTAATGTACGTTTTTATGGGGCATATGAAATTTGAGCATACTAAACCCTATGAAGATCATTTTTGGCAGAAAAATCGTATTGATTTAAAACAGGGACAGATAACTGACATCAATACCGATGAAAAAATACTCACGTTAGCCTCAGGCGAGCATATTGATTATAGTCAGTTAGTACTGGCAACGGGCTCACAATCCAATAAATTTGGTTGGCCAGGACAAGATCTTCCTGGTGTGCAAACCTTGTTTAGCTATCAGGATCTTGAACTGATGGAGAACAATAGTAAATATGCCAAACGAGCGGTAATGGTTGGTGGTGGTTTAATTGGCGTAGAAATGGCTGAAATGCTGATTTCAAGAGGAATTCAAGTTACTTTTTTAGTACGAGAAGATCGCTTCTGGGGCAATATCCTGCCACATGGTGAAGCTGAGTTGGTACAAAAACATGCTGAGCACCATGGTATTGACTTTAGATTTGAAACTGAATTGAAAGAAATTACTGCGGATGTTGATGGTCGAGTTAATGCGATTATCACCAATACTGGGGAGGAAATAGCCTGTGGTTTTGTTGGCTTATCTGTGGGCGTTCATCCAAATATTGAGCTAGCAGCAAAGAGTAACATTGCAGTTGGGCGGGGAATTTTGGTTAATGACTTTCTGGAAACCAATATTCCTGGTGTTTATGCTGCTGGTGACTGCGCTGAAATAGAAGTCGTTGACGGGCGTAATCGCATTGAACCCCTTTGGTATACAGGAAAAATGCAGGGTGAGACACTGGCCAAAACAATTGCAGGTAAGCGAACTCAATATGAGCGTGGTGTATGGTTTAACTCAGCCAAATTTTTTGATGTTGAATATCAAACCTATGGTTTTGTCTCTAATGAGCCAGTTGACGGAATTGAGTCTTTTTATTGGCAGCATGCTGAACAAAATATATGCATTAGAATTACTTATCAGCATGAAACTCAAATTGTAACGGGCATAAATACCTTTGGCATTCGTATGCGTCATAATATTTGGCAGAATTGGCTCGCCAATAACTGTACCTTAAAGTATGTATTACAAAATTTGCGCGATGCTAATTTTGATCCTGAATTTTACCGGCGTTATGAAAAAGATATTATCGCTGCCTTTAATCAACAACACCCCAATAACCAATTAACACTGTCGCCATTGCAATGGTTAAGCAAACGTTTCACTAAGGAGCACACTTATGCATAATCAAAATTTGGCCTGGATAGCTCCGGTTAGAAAATCTGGCTTAGTCATGTTAGTTATTGGTTTTTTTGTTTTTGTCGGTATGTTGTTTTTAAATCAATATAAGCTTACCGAACAAGTCTTAAGCTCTTCAATTAATCACTCAACACACCGGCAACTTATTCAGCCACATTTAACCCAATTGATGAATACCACGGTTACGAACAAATTCAGTTTTATTGAAGGTATTAGGAATACTTTTAATCATTATAACGAAACCGTTTATCAGCGATATCATCTTTCAAGTACTGACATCGAATCTATTTTAACCCAAGTTAACACCATGGGTTATTACGACCTGAATATTTTGACTGCTGTTTTTAATACTCAAGATGACTATGCAGCTTATAAAACTAAAAAACTCTCTGATTACACGGGTTGGTTAGCTGGCCAGCAAGGAAAAAACCTAGCTGAAATCAGTCAAGTGATAAACGAAAAAGCAGTTGAAATAAACGCAAACGTACTCGCTGAAAAACGCATTGATAACTACGCTATTGGGCAATATATTTATGCACTAGTTAAAAGTTCATCATCGGGCATAGTGTCAAAAAACACGGCAGCATTCTTTTTGTTTTCTGTGGTATTGGCAACCATTGGCGCGCTGATGTACATCATTCCGGAAAAGTTTTCTGGGCCAGCAGGAATTAAAAATAATAATGTTTTTAAAAATTCGGCAACCAATGGCGGCTTAATTGGCATGTTAGTGATGACATTTTTAGTGCTGGTGTATATCGCGTTATACTTTTTCCCTGAATATATAGTTGAATGGGTTTCACTTGTTGATCCGCTATTTAAAGCACTTAATGGCAATGGTGCTAGCGCTTGGTCTATTTATGGCTTTATATATACCTTGGCTATTGTGGTTATGGGCATACGCATGTTTATTAAATATCGCCATAGCAATTATCATATCGCAAGAACGGGTTCTATTATCTTTTTTCAATCGTGTTTTGCTTTTCTCCTACCTGAAATTCTGATTAAACTGAACCAACCATCAACTGATCTCAAAAACATGTGGCCGCTAGACTATGACTTCTTTGATGCTTGGAACTTAGACAGTCTAAGCTCAAGCGGTGATATTGGCATGTTTATGTTAGTTTGGGGGATCACCCTATTTGTACTTGGTGTGCCAATATTCACTTACTTTTTTGGCAAGCGCTGGTACTGCTCTTGGGTATGTGGTTGTGGTGGTCTAGCCGAAACAGCAGGTGATCCATACCGACATTTATCAAATAAGTCAGTTAACGCTTGGCGACTAGAGCGGGTTGTTATTCATAGCGTATTAATTTTATGTATCATAATGACAGCAACAGCACTTTACACATACTTTACCGGTGTAAAAACAATTGCGGGCATTGATACTTATTCACTTCGCAGTGGTTATGGTTTCTTTATTGGTGCGCTATTTTCGGGGGTTATTGGCACAGGCTTTTATCCCAAATTGGGTAACCGAGTATGGTGTCGTTTTGGTTGTCCGCTTGCTGCTTATATCGGTCTAATACAAAGGTATAAATCACGCTTTCGCATCACCACAAACGGTAGCCAGTGTATTTCTTGTGGCAACTGTTCTACGTATTGTGAAATGGGTATAGATGTTCGTTCTTATGCCCAACGAGGTGAAGATATCGTACGAGCTTCTTGTGTTGGTTGTGGCGTTTGTTCTTCAGTATGCCCTCGAGGAGTACTAAAATTAGAGAATGGCACGACAGCTGCTGTTATAGATCACAGTAAAAAAGATGAAATCGTGAATATAGTGCAGATAATTAGCGCTGAAGAAGGAAGAGCCAAGATGAACTAGTGAATCTAGGTCTAATTCACTTATACATAATCAGGGTACTGATAAGTTAAAAATTATGTAACTATTCACCGATCCCGCCAGTATGCCAAGCTAGGGCTATTACCTAATAGCCCGATGAGGTAGAAGTCATTTTGGTTGACCGTGATTTTTTACCTCAAGGTAGCTACCGGGAAGTTGGTTTTAAAAAAAACAGGTCGTCGATATAGACATCAGTAAAGTGGTGACAGAATATCGAGCGCAAATCCTTGAGAATTCGCGGGGAAAACGTTTTGTAGGTGAATTTCCTGAAGGCGTTAACGGCCCTATTTAATACGGTGTTGGTGTAAAAGTCTATGCGGTTTACTTATGCCAATATCAATTGCTCCCTTATAACCGCATTGAAGCATATTTTGCCGACCAACTCGGTATCCCAATCAGTGCCAGTAGTTTGTTTAACTTTAATGAGCAGGCTGCGACCTTGGTAAAGTCCTCTGGCGCAGAAGCCGTGATAAAGAAAGCGCTGCAAACGACTTATCAAGCATTACATGTTGATGAAACTGGCATTATATCGGTGGTAAACGGCGATGCCTTCATGGCGCATCAACGTCTTGCCTGATAAACTTTCTGATAATAATAAGCCTCCAAATATGGCTCAATCTCTTAACGCTAATAACATAGTAACTAAATAATATGAATGCTAACTCGCTAATAATTTTAGATTTTGAAACAACGGGTCTATCACCTGATAATGGTGATAGAGCTATTGAAATAGGTGCGGTTAAGCTTGAAAATGGTGAAGTAACAGCGCGCTTTCAAGAATTAATGAATCCGGGACGAGCTGTTAGTTATTTTATTGAAGATTACACCGGCATTACTAACAAAATGCTCAGTAAAGCTGCGCCATGTAATGAAGTGATGGCTCGTTTTGCTGACTTTATTCAAGGACAAAACCTTGTTGCGCATAATGCTTCATTTGATAAACGTTTTTTAGATAGCGAGTTAAAGCGAATTTCATCAGCTTATGATGGTCAGTTTGCTTGTTCGTTACTGGTATCTCGTCGGCTGTACCAAGCAGCGCCTAATCATAAGTTAGCGACATTGATTAATTACAAAAATATTGCCTCAAATGGTAGCTTTCATAGAGCATTATACGACTCTGAAATGACGGCTAAGCTGTGGTTAGCCATGCTTGATGATATTCAGCAACAAACAGCCGTTGAAGAGGTGTCATTTTCATTAGTGCAAAAATTGGCTAAAACACCTAAAGCCAATGTTGCTAAATTTTTAGCTCACCATAGCTAAGTGTGCCAAAATAACATAGAGCCAGATACTCAGTTTCAAATTTCCTTTTCACCACAATATACACTACTCTTGGAGAAAAGATTTCTTATATGATTAATGATTTACCGTTAAACCAGAGAATTCATTAAAAGTTGTCAGGGAGATTAAATGTTTCATGCCTTGTATAAAGCAATAGACGTTTTTTTAGTTATTTTCGTTCTTCTTGTTTCATTCAGTGTTTATAGTGGTGATGAGCCTATCGACCTATTTTCTTTAACCCTAGAAGAGCTTATGGAGCTTGAGGTTGACACGGGTAATCTCGTAAAAAAATCGATAAAAAACTCCCCATCTGCGATTACCATCATTACTCAAGAGCAAATTTCTACAACTCCTGCACGTAATTTAATAGATTTGCTCGAATCCTATGTGCCGGGATTATTAGTAACCCAAAATGGTGCTACTGGCTCGACATTGGTAATTCGTGGGATGGGAGTGCGACACTTTCAAACTCTGTTGTTAGTGAATGGTAAACCTGTTAACCAAAAATCTTTTCAGGGCTCGATGGTTGAGTTACGCAATTGGGATATGGGCGATATTCAAAAGATTGAAGTGGTAAGAGGACCCGGCTCAGTAACTCATGGACCAGGAGCCATTACCGGTGTTATTAATATCATTACCAAACAAGCCCTTAATCACATGGGACTTAAAGCATCAGTAGGTTATAACCACGGTTATGATAGCAAATCACTTAATGTAAGTTATGGCACTGAAATTTCAAACGCCAATGTGTTTATGTATGCCAGTGTGGTGGATACCGCAGGTAGTGATGACTTTCGTATTTTTCAAGCTAAGTCGAATGGGCTATTTGGCTATAAAGGTGGCGATGTTTTTAATGATTTGGATGATAACCCGCTTCAAGGCTATTACGGCGATTATAAGGGCGATCCGCAAGTTAAACTTTATTTGGATATCGACTTTTCTGAACAATGGCGATTTTGGAGCCGTTATAATAATTCAGGACAACTTAAAACTGCCACCCAAAGGGAACTACAGGGGCGTATGCAAGATCGGCGGATGTTCCAAAGTCGTTATTATATTTTTACCTTAGAAAATTCACAGGTCATTACCGACTCACTTGAGATTGATAGCCTATTAAGTTTTGACTCTGAAGATTATCTAGACACAGCAGAGCGTGATACCTCGCTTGCCCCAACACATCCACTTAACAGAAGGTATGGCTTTTCAGAAGATGAACTTTACTTTCGTAGTACATTAAATTATCAAGCTACTGAGTTTCTGTCATTGGCCGGTGCTGTGGAATGGTCTTATGATACTATTTCTGCTCCTTGGGGCGAGTCAGCCAATAGCTTTCTGGCGCGTGCTGGCGGGCAAGCGTTTATCAGCGAAAATTCAATATATCAAGGTGATGGCAGTGGTGGAACAATTAGACCAAGTAGGGTGGCAAAATTAACCAACGGCTGGTCTACTAATACTTATTCTTTAGCGACTGAAATTAACTACCAGTTTTCGTCAGACTTAAGCACGATTATTTCGGGTAGAATTGATAAAAATGATCAAACAGATTATATGATCTCTCCCCGCATAGCCTTTGTTTACCAAGCCAGTGACCGAAATACCCTTAAAGCCTCGTGGCAACGATCCTTACGTATGAATACCATGATGGAATTATATTGGCTAGAAATTAATGACAGAATGGATGAGGCCGATCCTGAGCATTCAACAACGCATGAAATTTCTTTTCATCGACAGCATTCTGAGCATTTATATTTTGCTATTACGGGATACCATAATAAGTCGGAAATCTTTTCTTGGAACGGCAGTAACCTTAATTTACTTGGGGTAATTAAAGCTTACGGTATTGAACCTGAAATGAGTTATCGTACAGATTCTTTTTCATTTGGTATTAATCATTCTTTCTTTGAGCTGATTGACTGGGACTTTAAATTGAAACAAAACGATGGCTCGGCGACGCAATTTATCAGTTATTCAGATATGTTTTATAAACGAGATTACTTAACCCAAACGAGCACGGGTAATAGCTTGAATGACTGGGCCAATCAACATACTAAGTTGTGGTTTGATTATAAAATTAATGACCATTGGTTAATTCATGTCGATGCGCGAATTATTTGGCAGTACGAGTACGGCAATGATCTTTATGCTATGTATGAAAACGCCTATGCAGAAGTTGATACCAATGCCTTAAGTGCCAGTGAATTAATGGAATATAACGACAATAAAGCACTGTTGGCAGCCGTTAAACAAACGGTTCAAGATAAAGATATTTATGGCAAGGATATTCGATTGAATGCGTCATTAACCTGGCAAGTGTTTGGCAGCGAAAGTACACAATTAACACTCTATGGTCAAAACTTGGTTGATTTTACCGCAAACAAAAGACAAAAAAGAAATTTTACTGCCAACGTGCTACCCGTATCGGGTTGGATTGAAGAACCAAGAGCTATCGGACTGAAATTAAAGCATGAGTTTTAACCGCATACATATACTCATGTTACCTCGAAATCCTGAAACAGATATTTTGAAGTATCATGAGTATAAAGGTTAAATGAGTATAAAGGTTAACAATTCTACAAAATATGTGGTGAATACCTTTCTTAATAAAAAACGGTTACGCTTACAGTATGATAAATAACGTTTTTTATCCAAAGACATAGCACTGGCTAAGGCGTGATTACAGTCACTTGCTGTTGAAACATTTAAAGAGTTGCCCATGCCAAACATAGGGATATGTGTTTTTTGATGACTTAATTGTAATGCAGCTTCACTCATGCCTTCGCTTTTCATTGGATTGTTATTTTGGTGGGATTTTTCATATAAGAATAACCAAGGTGCTCATCTAATTTGACATTCAGAGTTGTTTCCCTTGCACCTTGGTTAACATTGAATCATCTATACTAGAATCTGAGTGTTATGTTCTTTTAATATGTCAGTTACACTTTTACAGTGCTCTTCTCTCCACTCCTTTGCTTCTGAATTTTTATTTCTTTTATTCCACTCAGGTTTACGCACGTTCATTATTTTTTGTTCTAGTGATTTGCTAATATTAAGCTTACCTTCTCCAGCAATATCACAATAAGGGGATATACATAACCAAAGGTATAGTTGTTTTTCTGCTTCTAGAGAATTTTCAATATTGTCATGCATATGATGGTTAGCATGCATTCTCGTTAACCATCTATCTTTTAAGTTATAGGTATATTCGCCAACGTAGACTATTTTATCTTCACAGGTGATGAAGTAGGCCGTCTCGTCAGCTTTTTCAAAGTCTTGGATATATAAGTCGAGCTTAACTGTTAATGTATAATTTTTTAATTGGCACGGTGTATCAGAGAGGGAAAATTTTCCAGCTTTTACAAATTCAAAACCTGATTCTTGTTTAGTTTCTAACAAAATAACTCCTTAATACATTGATAATATTCCTGACTTTAACCCGACTAAGCTTAAAGGTGAGTATTAAGATAATAGCTTATCTATTTCAGTAAGTGCTGATAAAGCTGACATTTTGATTGGTATAGTATTTTGTCCTTTAAATACATTGTAATGTGCTGGGTTAATTCGAATTAAGCTTTTAGTATTGTTAGAGCGAGCAATACGTACTGAGGGGATTGCCGTACCAGCCCCTATTTCAATCGAAACTATCTTTTTGCCACAATGTGCATCAAGCCAATCATGAAGTATCTTTTCTTGTTGTCTTGTTCGCTCGCTCAAATAGTGGTTACTGCTGTTTTCTCATTTGATTCGCACATTCGGCTAAAACAATTGCTCCGGCGGTTGAAACATTGAGCGAGTTACCCATACCAAACATAGGAATATGTATTTGTTGGTGACTTAATTTTAATGCGGCTTCACTCACGCCTTTGCGTTCATTGCCTAATACCAATACGCAGCGAGAGGGGTAAGCAAGGTCACTGTAATCAACTGACTCATGGCACAGCTCAACACTGTAAACCGCATACCCTTCATCTAATAGGGTTTGTAAGCTTGTGGTGGTGCTATCACTATATTCAACGCAAACCCATTTAGCTTCATTTCTAGAGGCTTTTTTCAGCTTTTTATCTGAAATCGTTAGCGCGCCGCAGACAATGACTTTTTCGATAGCAAAAGCATCAGCCAAACGAATAAAAGCACCAATGTTGTAACTATTAGTGACATTGTCTAATACCACGACCAAAGGAATCTTTGGCTTGTTTAAGTATTCATCTCTATTTGGCTTGTATTTTCTAAGGTCTTCTTTGCTAAGTTGTATTTTTGAAGGCATGGTTTCGACTGTTATTACTTACTGTTATAAGGCAATAATACCAAGTCTATTACGTTATTTCCCGTTCAGTGAGCATAAAAGGCTTAAAAGCTACTTTGATAGCACAGAAAATAACGTTTTTTGCTCAGCAGACATGGTATCAACAGGGGTTAATACGGCACTTGCTAAGGCGTGGTTACAGCCACTAGTACATTGTGCGGGCAGTCCTTTGATATAAGATTCCAGTACGTTTTTTGCTTTCGTTATACTGTCACCGTAACGGCTAATCACTTGTTCTACTGTCACATGTTCGCTGGGATCATCTTTCCAGCTGTCATAATCGGTGGCGATACCTATGGTGCAATAACAAATTTGCGCTTCGCGCGCTAAAAAAACTTCAGGGACATTAGTCATGCCCACTAAGTCGCAACCCGCGGCGTTTTTTAGAAATAAACTTTCCGCTTTTGTGCCTAATCGGGGGCCATCAACACAGGCATAGGTTTTGTTGCGATGAATGTTTATCGAGCAAGTATTGGCGGCGGTAGTTATGGCGTCAGCCAACGCAGTACATGTGGGTTCGGCGGTAGAAATATGTGCGACCAAGCCTTGACCAAAAAAGGTTTTGTCACGAGGGCTTTTGATAAAATCAAAGTATTGATCAGCAATGGCTAAGTCACCGGGCTTTATTTCTTGTTGCAAGCTACCCACCGCAGACAAGCCAATAATTTGTTTAACTCCTAAGCTTTTAAGTGCCCAAATATTGGCGCGATAATTTACTTCAGAAGGCAATAGTGAGTGTGTTTCACCATGGCGGGGTAAAAAAAGAATCTCTTTGTTTTGGTACATACCTCGCACAATGGCAGCCGATGGTTCACCGTAAGGGGTATCAATGTTGTGTTGTTCAATGATCTTTAAACCGTCAATGCCATAAACACCAGTACCGCCAATAATTGCTAACATGATATTTTTCCTATTCTTGATTTAATTTAGCTTCGTTTAGCTTCGTTTAGCTTCGTTTAGCTTCGTTTAGCTTCGTTTAGCTTTTTTTAGGTTGAATTAGTTTAGGTTAGGTAAGTTAATTTATTTGTGTAGGTAATTCGGTGATCCAAGTTTTAATTTCATCACGGACCCGTCGGTAGTGAGATAAAGCGCCTTCGGGTGTTGTTTCTTTTTTGGCGAGCTTAGGGGGATCGTCAAACTGATGAAGAATAACATTTGTTTTTGCTGGAAAGGTAGGGCAGTTGCTGGCAGCATGTTCACAAACAGCCACCACGTAGTCAAACTGTTCGGTATCAAATTCGCTTAAGGTTTGGGATTGATGCTGGCTAATATCTATGCCTACTTCGTTCATCACCTGCACGGCGGATTGATTTAACCCGTGGGCAGCAATACCCGCTGAGTAGCTAATAAATTGCTCGCTTAACAATGAGTTGGCAAAACCATGCGCCATTTGGCTTCGACAAGAATTACCGGTACACAAAAATAGTATAGATTTCATATTACTTCCTTACATTTCACTACAGCTGGCGCCAAAGGCAAAGCAGCTATAGCAACGGTGGTGTTTTAAATTAACTTTTTTATTCATACTTTGTGTTAAAGAGTTTGACAAAAAGTAGTCATCATCATCATCAACAAGTGTGCAGGCGTATACCTGCATTTCGTCATCTTTTTTGATGATCATTTTTGAATTTGCACACATGTATTGCTTACGCTGTGTTTCATTTTGGTAGCTTGTCATACATTTTGTGGTGATATGTGGCACATCAGGCAATGAGCCTGGCGTTAAAAAATCAGGAAAAGCCACCATGAGCATGTCACGAGACAAACCATTCAGTTCAAACAAATCTTTGTATTGTTGCTCAACTAAAGCGGTGTTTTCATCTTTAGCGATATGACGAGCAAGCGAAACATTAAAACCATGGTTGTGTAATAAGCGCATACCAATGAAGGCTTTAGTAAACGTGCCAGTGCCACGGCCTTGATCGTGAGTTTGCTCAGTGGGCGAGTCAATGCTGATGCGAAAAGAGATAGGGTGTTGATTTTTCTTTTGCAGAGCTAGTAAGGCATCAAAGCGTTTCAGCAAAGGGTCGGTGCCATTAGTTAACACTAAGCAAGGTTTAAATTGTGAAGCATAATCAAGTATGTCGATGATGTCTTTCGCTAAAAATGGTTCGCCACCAGTAAAAGAAAATTGTTCAACACCCAAGCTTAATGCCTCATCAATAAACGGTTTCACCTCGGCCAATTTGGGTGTTAATAAACGCTTATCCGACGGGCTTGAACCCTCCAAACAAAAATCACAGGCTAAATTGCACTTAGTGCCGGTATGGAACCAAAGTTCAGTTAAGGCATGGGGTTGAATATAGCCTCGTGTTTCACCTGAGGGCGTATATAACCAGCTGTCACTTTTAGCTAAAGTTGTCACTAGCAGCAGCTCGATTTATTTTTTTGATCAGGAGCTGGAGCAGGAGCGCAGCAACTTGATGATGTACTGTTATTACTTGATGGAGCACTTGCGTGATTTTCTGCGTGATCATCAATAAAGTCGAATTGCTCATCAGTTGCGGCAAATAACCCCAAGTGTTTACTAAAGTCGCCGTTAAACACGAAGTGCTCAGCAAATCTAGATTGCTTGAGTGTATGCCAGGTATTGCCGCTAATGTTAGTGGCTTGCTGAGCAATAAAGGTGTTTTTTTGATCTAACGTTAACATTGCCTCGTGCTCGATAATAGTGCCTTGGTAGGTCACTGTTTGCGCGTAATTTTGTCCGTCTGTCTCTAACCCTTCAGCCTTGAATAATCGATAGGTTGCCGAGGTGAAATTTACATCTTCAATGCGTGTCGCTAGCTCGTTATTATCAATGGTAATCGCACGGCTATTTACTAAACGTGGCTCAACAAAGCCGACGCTTTTAGCTAAATTTTCAAAATCATGCCAATAAAGGGCACCACTTAAACATTCGCCATATAATAACGGATCGTCTTTTAAGTGCGCGGGTACGCGTTTATCGGCGTAAACATCAGAAAAGTATATTTCACCACCGGGTTTTAAAATACGGAATATTTCGTTGAGTACCGCATGTTTGTCGGGGCTTAAATTAATAACACAGTTAGAGATGACCACGTCGATACTGTTATCGGCAATGTTTAGCTCATCGAGTTTTTCAATATAGCCCTTTAAAAATTTGGTATTAGCTTTTTCATAACCAAACTTTTCGCGATGATACTCTACATGTTGATTAGCAACGGCCAACTGCTCATCGGTCATGTCAACACCCGTCACAAAACCTGTTTCGCCAACCATTTGTGCCATGGCATAACAGTCTCGGCCAGCGCCACAACCTAAATCTAAAACATGACAACCGGCAAGTAGCTCAGGGGTAACAAGGCCGCAACCGTAATAACGTGACATCACCTCATCATGAATGTTTGATAGGATAACTTTGAGTGATGACGACAAGTTGTCGTCGGTACAGCAAGCGTTGGTCTGTAAATCATCAGAGCCTTTAAGTACGTTGCCGTAATAGTCTTTTACAATATCATGCATGGGAAATTACCTCTGGAATAGCAAAAAATTCGTTAATTGTCTGTAATAGTGCTTGTCGTGCTGGGCGCAGATCAGTTTGTAGGTCAATAAAAAGTTTTTTAAGATCAGTAATATAGTCAACATCATAACCGGGTAAACTATATTGCACCGTGAGTTTTTGTTGCTGACAGTGCAACAATAATGACTGTGATAATTCGTTAGTACTCCACGGTAAATCGGTTAACATTGGCCAAGGCACTTTATTCGCCATAATCACGACGCCGCCATCATCAGCATGACTTAAAGCAATATCATGGCTTTGTAACGCGAAGATAGCCGCTTGAAAATGTTCGTTATCGAGTATTGGTGCATCAGTACCAATAATCACTAATTTTTGGTGCCCTTGCGCGCGCAATTGGCGGTCAACGTAATTTAATCGCTCACCTAGATTGCCCGACTTCCCTGCAGGTAATTGCGTTATCACTTGTATGTTATTGGCTAGAGATTGTGCCCACTCAATATCGTTATTGTTTGAGCAAGCAATAACCACCGGCCCTTGCCAAGCGTTTGCATCTTCAATGGCGCAAGCTAATAGTGCCTGTGCTATTTTAAGGGCGCTTTCGGCAGTAGAGTCTTCAGCTAAGCGTTGTTTGCCTTGGTTTAGCTTAGGACGCTTGCAAAAAAGCACCAAGGTTGGCTCGTTTAATGGCCTTTTATTTCGTTGCTTTAACTGCTTTAGTTGCTTTAGCTGCTCTGGTCGGCTTAATTGGCTTTGTGTCATGCTACTCGGCTTTATTAGGTTCATTTTTAATCACAACTTATGTATCGCTAATGACTTTTTGTCATCGGCGCTTTTATCATTGGCGCTTTTATAGAGACCTGCTTTGTCGAATTTAATTTCCAGTTATAATCAAATTCAATGGTGCCTGAAAAATGTTCAAGTTCGCTTTTCAGCTCTGGCAGGGCATAAGCTTTGATATGTTTGATAATATTTTGATCTGAACTGCCAAAATCAACAGCAAACCAGTTATAGATGCTAGAAAGCGTTAAGGTGTTATTCGCTAACTGCACCGCCTTGTGCTGGTTAATAAAGCGGATGGCGGCCTCATTTAACTGTTTGTTAATGTTAACGCTTGAAAACGGCTGTGGTGGTAAATCAGGACAACCAATGCTGGCGCAATTAATGACATAATGAATGCGATTGTCTTGCCATAAAGGCCTTAATATACCATGTTCTATTTGGTTTAAGGTCACCTGTTTACCTGCAATGGTGGCTAGCTCTATATTCCAAGGACCCGTTAAACCGTCGCCAATATTTTTAATTGAATCAATAGGGTAGTGTCTCAGCACCAGATTAATAACTAGGGCATTATATAAATTGACCCAATAAGCCAATTGCTCGTTTTTGGGGTATCGCCTTGGGTCTAAGCTCTGTAATGTGTTGATATAGTCGCTGAGCTTTTGCTTATCTTGTTTCGTCACGCTTTGATAATCTAAGGTACGTGAGCCGCGACTATCATCACTCAAGTAGCTTGATAAAAACGCTTGCCATAAACCGTGGGTAATTTTTTGTTGGTTGCTTTCGTCGCTGGCTTGCCAATAAACCACCGCATTAGCGCGGGTCGCTTGATAAAGTGAGTAGCCTTTGAGGGCCATAGCGACACCAATAGCGATGCCGATAAGAACGACAACAACAATGAAAGAGCGGCCTTTATTCACAGCTGTTGACCTTAGGCTTTATCGAACTCTTAAGGGCTGATTGGCGTATAAACAGTTTGGCGATCATTGATAAAATACCGATGCCCGCTTTAATTGAACCGATAATAGTACCGCTAATTTTTGATTGACCAATACGTACTTTAGAGTCAACCGAGTATTCATTAACCGTCATGCCATGAATAATCGCTTTAACTTGCATTTCTACCGTCCAGCCAAAGGTTTTATCGACCATATTTAAAGCCTGCAGCGATGAAAAACGTATGGCTCTGTATGGGCCTAAGTCCGTTATTTTTTGTCGCCAAAATAAGGTGATTAAATGACTCGCCAGCCAATTACCAAATAATTGCGGTTTAGTGAGCGCACCCGACTCAATAATGCCCAATGTTCTAGAGCCAATGGCGAGGTCGTCGCCATTAACAATACCGCTTAATAACCCTAGTGCTTGTTCGGCAAAACATGAATCGTCACCATCAACAAAAAGCACAATATCGCAAGCAGGAAGTTGCGCTATGGCGGTTAAACAGGCTATGCCATAACCAGGCGTTGTTTGTCGTACGACTTGTGCGCCCTTGGTACGGGCGACTTGCGCGGTATTATCCGTTGAGCCGTTATCGCAGACAACAATATCATCAATAACGTTCAGCTCATCGCACCTTAAAGCCATTAAATTACCGACCACCACACCAATGGCTTTTTCTTCATTGAGCGCCGGAATAACAACGGCAACTTTATGACCTTTATACATTATTTAATCTCAATTATGTTAATGTCGCCAAGCGATCTTTCTGCCATTTGCACAGGGCTAGCAGCTAAAGTGTCTTTTTTTATCACGGCAGAGGTTTTTCTATTTATTTCGGCAAAAGACAAGGTGCCGGTTGGACAGGATTCATCGAGTTTGCTCTTCTTTTTACGCTGTTTTTCATTATGTTTTGTAATGCTGTAATAGATTATTTTAAGCACAGTTAAAGCATACAAAACTGCCAGTAATACTGTCGGCCAATGAGCAGGCTGCCATTGCTGACAACAAAGAAAGTCGCCCAGCACTTCATAAGTCAGTGGCATCAGTAATGACCAAGCGAGTAAAAAAATATTAGGTCGTAAGGCTAATAAGGGTATTAATGGCATTAAATACCAAGGAAAGAGCACCGGACTTAAAATAAGAGGTAAAGCCAAAGACGCTTGCATGCAGAGGTAGATAGTATCGGTATTTTTTCTGGGATTATTTTTGGGATTCGTTTGGGTGTCGCTATCTTGCTTAAAACTTATATAAGCAATGATGAGCACCGTCGTTATGGTAATAATAATTAACGCTACGACGAGTTGAACACCGCTAAACAGGCTCTCTAAGGCCATAAAAACAGGGGCAGCGTTGCGCCATTTCTCAAAAAACACGCCAATACTGCCAACGGGTAAATAGCCTAAAGTGACCGTGGCACCGTAAATGAGGGCTAGGGTAACAACCCAGCCAAGCACTAAAGTAAAGGAGTGTTTTAGTGATTTTTGTAAAAAAAACAATGGCAGCAACAACATGACCGGTAGCACTTTTAATGACATACCGATGCCAATGGCGACACCACAATATAAAAGTAATTGTCGTTGCCATAGATAAAGCGCGCTAATAACCGCGAGGGCAGAAAAAGCGTCAAGGTGTAAACCGACGCCTGTTTCTAGAATAAGCAAGGGTGATAAAGCCACTAGCGGCAAGTTTTCTAACTTTGCTGCTTTTTTTAGTACCAAAGCCGAGATCCAAACGGTGAGTAACCCAGCCAGTAATAATAAGCACTTCCAGGCTAACTCAGCGTGGTCGACACCAAATGAAGACGAAAAAGAGAATAAAGCTAAGGCCAAGGGCGGATAAATGGTGACATAAGTCGCATGCTCTTGTGGCGGCTGCCACTTAGCACGTAATTGCGTTAACTCTTCAGCATCATGGCTAATGCGATAAGGATCAAAACCTTCATAAGCAATGCGGCCATCAAATAAATAGCGACTGGCGTCGTTAGAGGTATAAGGAGTGACATCAATTAAGACGATACGCACTAAAAAAGCGGTGATTAATAAGGCTTTATAGTTTTTTAACTGTGATGATTTTGGCGATGTAAACCAAGCCAACAACATAAAAAAGGCCATCAAACAATATTGAATGATGGTGTAAACACCTATATTTTCAACAGAAAGTGCGCTCTGGCCTTGTGCTATTGCAGACAAAAAATTACTGGCAAAGCTGAGCAGTACTACACAAGCCAAACTACCAAAATAAAGCCAAGACTTAGTTACTTTGGTTAGGTTTGGCTTTATGGAATACAGAGTCATTTTTAAGATTATCTAGACAGCTGATAATGGCTATAAAAGCTATTGACTGCAGACATAACAAAGCCAAGCGCTAGCAGCGAAATAAACGGCAACATAAACCAATGTTGATAAGTGATAGCCCACACGAAAACCATCATATATATTACGGCAATAAGGAATTCAAACAGCGCACCTTTAGGCGGCAAAGGCTTATAATGGGAGCTGTTTTTTGATGTTAATGTTTGCTGTCTATTACCATCGTGGCTATTGCTACTTTGTGCTAACTCACCGGTTTTTGGCGTACGGACAAATTCACTTTTTTTACCCATTAAGGCTTCCAAGCCAGCTTTAGCATTATTAATGGCCAGTTGTATGCCTAACAAAACTAAGCTGGGCACTTTAGCTAAGGCACGAATTTTTGAACGACCTAAAACAATTTGACCAAAATATAGATAGGCAATATGGCCGCCTGAAGACATTAACAATAAGGTGACATCCAACCACCATATATTTACAAAGTCGTGCTTTGCGCGTAAATATAGGCTAGGTAATAAGAACAATAAGGTATCGAGTAACATTACCAAATACGCTAAGTTATTTGATAAATGAAAAGTCGATTCAACTTTTTTAATGAAAGGGATTTTTGCTTGCCACACCGTTTTCAGCATTTTCAGCATTACCTGTACGCCACCTTTAGCCCAACGGTATTGCTGAGTTTTAAAGGCATTCATATCGGCAGGTAATTCACCCGGACAAGTCACTTCGTTTAAGTACTGCATCTTCCAACCCGCCAGTTGGGCACGATAACTTAAGTCAAGATCTTCAGTTAAGGTATCTGCGCTCCAATGCCCGGCATCGATAATGGCGGCGGTTCGCCAAATGCCCGCGGTACCATTAAAGTTAAACAACATATTGCTAGCGCAACGTACTTGTTGTTCAAGCGCGAAATGCGCGTCCAGCATGATAGCTTGTGTTTTTGTTAACAGGCTACTACGGCGGTTCAAATGCTCCCATCGTAATTGCACCATGGCAATATCAGTTTGGGTAAAATAATGAATGCTCTTTAATAAAGTATCAGCACTTGGAATAAAGTCAGCATCAAAAATAGCAATAAATTCACCATCTGCCGTGGCCATGGCATCTTTTAACGCACCCGCCTTAAAGCCACGACGATTGGTTCGTTGTACATGGTCAATATTAAAACCTTGCTGCTGGTAATGTAAGACACGTTCGGCAATTAAAGCGCTAGTATCATCATTTGAATCATCAACAATTTGTATTTGTAAACGATCTTTAGGGTATTCAAGCAAGACAATAGTATCAACAATTCTTTTCGCCACTAATCTTTCATTATACAGTGGGATCTGCACGGTCACTTTGGGCAACTCTTTAAACGTTGCCGGTGCTTTGGGTGCAAATGTTCGATAACGAAACCAACGCATCACCATAGATAAACGATGTAGACCAAATAAGGATAAAATCCCTAATAATAAAAAATGAGTAGCGAGTACTAACGAACCAATTAACGACATGATTTAATAAACCTTAGTAATACCTAGTTGAATACTATTACCTTCAAGAATGTTGTTGCCGTAAATTTCGCGGGTATAGGTTAATTCAAGCCCAAAACCTTGCAATGAACTGTTTTTATTGAAATTCCAACCCGTTGTTAACTCAACCTTTCCTGAATCGAATTCTAACGGGTTTGATAAATTACCTGAAATTGCGGTATTTGTTACGTCAGAATTTTCTGCACTTAAGATGCCGTCTAACTTGGTACGAAAATACATGTTCTTGTTGATATTAAAGCCATACTCAATCAAATAACGATATTCATCTGATGGTTCACCACTGCGCAAGCGATAACCAAACTCGGCACCGATATAACCATATTCATCTAAGCCTCGACCTAATAAAACTTTAACTTCATAGTCTTCTTGGCCGTTACCGAGTCCGTCTTCTTTTTCATATAAAAAAGGGGTTTTAACTAGAAAAGAGGTTGATAATACAAAGGGGTCTGCTTGCCATTGATAACGAAGGCCTATTTCAGTATCGCTAAAGCCGCTAGCACTGCTTGTACCGGTAATAGTGTCGACTTGATCATAAGATTGGTATAACAGTGAGCCGTAGAGAGCGAAGTCATTGCCTAAACCGTGCTCGGCATAAATTGAGGTGTTTTGACCCTTAAAGCTCTCAAACGAAGGATCATCGCCTCGGTAGGTATTTGAATCATAATCGGCATAACCTAACTTTACATAACCTTTCCCTTTCTCACCGACCCAAGCACCCGCTGAGGCATTTACCGAAACCAAGGTCATCGATAAAGCGATGACTGAAAAAGATAATTTTTTAAGTATCTTACTGACGTCTTGTTGATTAGTTTTTAGCTTCATTTTCATTACACTCACTCAATAGGTTAAATTTAGTTGTTTATGTGTACTCGTTAATTTGGATAAAATTACTGCACATCAACGGGCAGAGCAACCCATTTTTAGGGGAATAAGAAAATGTTATTTCTTTGTGATACTTTCGTTATAGAATTCGAAAGTGAGCAGTAAAAAGAGACCTGCAGTGTGTTGGTTATCTTTCAAACTTTTAAAAAGGGTTCTTTTTTGAAAGCGTAATTTAACAGTGGCTTTTTGTCTTTATTCAGCTTAAAACCTTTACCACAGAGTTCATATAGGCGTCACACACAGACGCCAAGAAGAAAAAATGCTCTATATTGGTTCTAGAACCCTCTGTCAAATCGTAACTGTTTGTAACTGTTTGTTTCAAATCCACCTTTTGTCGTAAAAAGAATGTAACTTATCTGATCTCTTTTAAGGTTTGTTGCCGCATTATCTATAATGCTGCCAAGATTTAACGTTAGTACAAATTAGTACAATTAGGGTCGGATAATGAATTTAACTCGTACCGCTTTAAAAAATCCTGCGGCTATTATTGTCATTGTTGCTTTGGTGATGGTGTTTGGCTTGATGAGTGTTTTCAAGTTACCCATTCAATTAACCCCAGACATTGAACAGCCACAAATTAATATTTTTACCGGTTGGCGAAGTGCAGCCCCTGCTGAAATGGAATCGGTGATTATTGAGCCGATTGAAAATGTGGTTAAGAATACTCAAGGTGTCACTAAGGTGACCACTAATATTCGCCGTGGTTTTGGTAATATAACGCTGACCTTTGATGTTGGTGCTGACATGCAAAAAGCCATGCTTGATGTCATTAATAACCTTAATCAAGCGCCACCGATACCACTTGATGCCATGGATCCTATCGTGTCTGCTGGTGGCGGGCGAGGGGGACCTAATACCGCCTCTTTAATGATAAAAACCTTACCTGATAATCCAGCACAAGACCTAGGTCAATATCAAAAATTGATAGAAGATGTGGTGCGGCCAAGGTTTTCTCGCATTCAAGGTATGGGGCAGGTAAATTTACAGAGCCACCGCCCTAGGGAATTAAGAATAACTTTTGATCCCTTGCGCACTGCTTCATTAGGTTTATCACTGGCCGATATTAGCTCAACCATTGCCCGTGCCAGCGATGTTTCTGCCGGTGTTGCTAATGTGGGTCGACGTCAATATACCGTGCGCTTTTCAGGGCAATATGATGTTAGTAATTTAACCGAAATGATCATTGGTTACAGCGGTGAACGACCAATTTATTTAAAAGATATTGCCAGCGTTGAAAATACTCTGGTGGATCGTTTTGGCTTTAATATGAGAAGTGGTCAGCCTTCCTATTACTTCACCTTAAAACGGCAAAATGATGCTAATACTGTCGCGCTATTAGATGAAATAAACATCGCCATAAAAGATCTTAATGACGGGCCATTGAAAGCCGCGGGTTTGGTTATTGAACTCAGTTTTGATTCCTCCGTGCATATTCGTAATGCCTTGAAATTAGTGCAAAACAATCTTGGTTTAGGGATAGTCTTAGCCTTGATTATTCTATGGTTATTTTTACGTGGTTGGCGGAATATTCTCATCATAGCGGTGACTATTCCTATTTCACTCATGGTGGCTTTTGTGGCTTTAAGTGTTTTTGATCGTAGCCTGAATGTTATCTCGTTAGCGGGTCTAGCTTTTTCTGTTGGCCTAGTGTTAGATGCCGCCATTATAGTACAAGAAAATATAGTACGGCTACGTGGTTTAGGGATGGACGGTAACAAGGCGGTAATGCGCGGCGCGTTGCAAGTTACCGGCGCATTATTTGCCTCTACAGCCACCAGTGTTGCCATATTTTTACCTATTTTATTTATGGCCGGTATTGAAGGGCAATTATTTTCTGATTTAGCGCTAACGCTTTCTATTGCGGTTATCGCCTCACTGGTAACGGCTATTACTATTTTACCTATCGCCAGTCGCTATTGGCTTAAAGCTCAAATTGATAATGATCCCTTTGGCCATTACTGGGAAAAGTTAACCAGCTTAGTCATGCGTTTAACTAATAGCCAAACTAAACGCCTTAGCTGGATTTCCTTCTTGTTGGGCGGCGCTATTTTAGTGATTGTTTTACTTATGCCTAAAACCGACTTTATGCCGCGTGCGCCAATTGACGGCTTCTTTTTTAGTTTGGATATGCCGCCTGGTGGCAATGTTGACTTTATTGAAAAAGAAATGGCCTCACTGGTGAAAGAAAGGCTAGCCCCTTATCTTTCGGGTGAAAAATCACCAAAAATAAAAAGCTATAATTTTTACTCGTTTGGCTCGGGTGCTACGGGCGGATTTATTTATGCGGCAGACCCAACACGGGTTGAAGAGTTGATGGATGTTATTCGTTCTGAGGTGTTAGGGGGGCTGCCTGATACGCAAGCTTTCTTGTTTCGAGGCTCTATGATCAATGTTTCAGGAGGGGGCAATGGTCGAACGGTAGAAATTAATGTTCAAGGGCCTGATATTGAAAGCCTAATGTCAGTAGCACAAGTGGGCATTGATGCTATTAATGATACGATGGCAGATACAACGGCCTTTCCAAATCCGGGCTTAAGTTTGTCTGAACCGGAATTGAAATTGACTCCTAAAGATCAGCGGATCACTCAGGCAGGCTTAACTCGCCGCGATGTTGCTAATGCTATTCGTGCTTATACCAGTGGTTTATTTATCGGCGAATATTTTGATGGTAACGATAGGGTTAATGTTATTTTACGCGGTGAGCAGTGGCAAACGCCTGATGAATTAGCCGCTTTGCCCATTCATTCGCCCTTAGCCGGTATTCAAACACTCGGAGAGTTAACCACGCTTTCAAGAACCGCAGGACCTACAAGCTTAAGGCGTGTTGACGGTAAAAGAACCATTAGCATCCAGATCACGCCGCCGGCAACCATGTCGATGGAAGAAGCATTAGCCGCCATTAATGAAAAAGTTATTCCTAAAATGCAGGAGCAACTACCCATTGAGGCTTCTATTCAACTCAGTGGTAATGCCAATAAAATGGCCGCGGCCATTAACGATATGATCAAAAACTTTGTTTTGGCATTAGTGATTTTGTTTTTGTTAATGACGGCATTATTTAAGTCACCTAAAGATAGTTTGTTGGTGTTATTGGTTATGCCATTAGCTGTTGCCGGTGGTGTTGTCGGTTTAAATTTATTGAATTTAGTGACTTACCAATCGTTAGATTTACTGACCATGATTGGTTTTATTATTTTGCTTGGCTTAGTGGTAAACAATGCCATTTTGATTGTTGACCAAACGAGGCAGGCTGAAAAAGAAGGTTTATCAAGACGACGTGCTGTCGCGCAAGCCATTCGTATTCGTGCTAGGCCTGTTTATATGAGCACATTAACCAGCTTGTTTGGTATGTTGCCATTAATGGTCATGCCCGGCGTTGGCAGCGAAATATACCGAGGACTTGCCACCGTGATTGTCGGCGGCATGTTTATCAGCGCCATTTTTACTTTGGTGTTGTTTCCAAGCCTATTAAGGCTGGGGGAAAAATCATCGAGTAATGAGTCTAATCAAAATCTAGACTTACAAAATAATAACGTTGAAGATCTACACGCTGAACTTCAAAAAGAGTCACCATTATCAGCTCGACTTAACTAAAAGTTTAGTTAAAAGTTTAGTTAAGAATGTGGAGAGGAGAAAATTATGTTAGAAAATTTTAGCTTTAAAAATTTGTATTTATTCAGTTCAAAAATATTGACCACAGAGAGCACCGAGGTGCTACGCACTTCACCGAGCATAATAAAGCCTCTGTGTCGGCTCGCAGAGCCCTCTGTGAAGCATCGCGGCTCGGTGGTGAACCGTTACAAAAGCCTTAGTTTTAGAAGTTTGTATTTATTCAGTTCAAAAATATTGACCACAGAGAGCACCGAGGTGCTACGCACTTCACCGAGCAGTGAAAATCCTCGGTGTAGGCTCGTAGAGCCCTCGGTGAAGCATCGCGACTCGGTGGTGAGCCGTTACAAAAACCTTAGCTTTAAAAAAGTAAGCATAGGTTCAGTGGTCTGTTTATTATTGGCGTGTTCTTGGGCAAATGCAGCAGAGCCCCCCGCAAGCCCAGTAGAAATAGACCAAGTGACGGAAATCTCTTTAGCAGCCACCGCTGATCTAATGGGAACATTGCATAGCCGCTCTTATGTCAATATTACCGCGGGTGTTGATGGCCGATTAGAATGGTTACAAGAGCCGGGCATTATGGTGCGCCAAGGAGATGTGTTAGCTAAAATGGACTTACTGCCGTTGCAATTGAAACAGTCTGAGCAAAAAGCGCAAATTAAGCGCGCTAGCATCAACGCGCGTTATTTTAATAATGAATTACAACGTTTGCAGAAGTTAAGAAAAACCAACTCAACGTCACAATTTCAATTAGATCAAACTAAATCTCAATATGAATTAGCACAAGCGGATAGTGAAATTGCCACATTAAAATTAAAGCAAATTGAAGATGAACTGCGCAGAGCTACCGTCAAAGCCCCATTTGATGGTGTAGTGACCGAGCGTGTGGTACGTGCCGGCACGGATATCAATCGTAGCGAGGTATTATTAAAGTTACTTGATACCGAACATTTAGAAGTACGCTTATACGTACCGGTTAAATATTTAGCGTATGTGCGCAAAGGACTTGAGCTAAATTTACAAGCGATAGGACAAGCTATATCAACGCAAGTGACTTCGGTGATCCCTAGCACCGATCCGCGCTCACAAACATTTGAAGTGCGTATTCAGATACCTGAGCATTTAAACGAGTTTTGGACCGCAGGGCAATTGGTTAAAGTGACTGTGCCTGTTCAAGACACACAGCTTAGTTTAACGGTTAGCCGCGATGCGTTAATTGTTCGTAAAGAGGGGACTTTTGTGGTCAAAGTTGATGCCGATAACAAAGCACACCGTTTACTAGTGAAAGTGGGTAAAGGCAGTTTCGATCGCGTCACTATTGTCGGAGATTTACAACGCGGCGATAACATTGCCATTCGTGGTGCTGAAAGATTGAAAGAAGGGCAAAGCGTTATTGTGCAGTAGTGTCTTTATTTATTTAGAGAGATGAAAGCTCTTGTCTTATTGCATTACTTCATGAGTTAGAATTACACTAACTTTAAGAAAATATCATGGTAAAAGAATTGCTTTATGAAGTCTCTGTAGGGTATTGATTTGGAACATTATTAGCAATACTGCATGAACTTGGGTTACTTATACCACTATTGTGGTTGTTAAGTTAATAACCACATTCAAAATTATCAAAGCCAGTTATCGATGGCTTTTGAAAAATATAACTTTAGATATAGCCTGCTAATATAGCCCCTTGCGAGGCTTTGGATTCAAATTTTAACCGTGACGATCCTTGTTACAGGGTTCCAGTTCTGGGTCGTAATCCCTAAAGTAGTTGTAAACTCTTACTCGCAAAAAAATTCAATCAATAGCTAACTAATTAAATTGAATACTACTTATTCAAGATTACAATTAATATGTCTTCAAAGGTAGATTCAATTAATTTTAATGCTTTTAAAATCTCGTCGTCAGAAGGCACCGATTTCAAATCACAAACTAATTTCTTCTCTATTTTAATTAAGTTACCTTGTAAAATGTATTTTCTCTTTTTTTCTGTATCATTCTTCGTTGGAACACCTTCTGTTGAATAAAGAATAATAAATAACTTATTGCTTAGACGAAATTTGATACTACCTATTGCAACAAGCGGAGCGCTCGTATCTATTTCTCCATCTTGTACACTAAAAGAAACTGCGAAGTTTGCTGTTGGGGAATGTAACAAATCATAAAATGGGGCAATCGTATCCCCTAAATAACAGAGTTCATTATAATCAGCTCTAATGGAGCCGTTGAAATCAAAGTACTTTATTATTTTTATAATTTTATCAAGGGTCTCTAACTCCTTTTGATGATCAATGAACTGGTTAGGAGCAGTTAACGCTCCTAAAAATTGTTTTCCACCTTTACCATCAATAAATAGTTCCAGTTTTTCCCCATTAAATAAATCTGAAATAAATTGAAGAGCTTTTTTAAAATAGTAAATATCAAACTCACAGTCTTCAAATTGAAACTTGAAATTTAACTTATTGGTTTTATGAGTAAGTACAATGTCGAAAAAATCACTTTTGAATCTTGTTTTAAAATACGGACTATTTAGATCGTTAATGATTGGAAAATAGATCCCAACATCAAAAGAATAATGATTATCAAAAATATCTTTTTGAAATATTAATTTAGCGTCTATAGTAGGAGTTCATAGGTTGGATCTTAAGGAATAAAACAATTGAATTCATGCTCTGAATTTGATCTGATAGTAATCGCCAAACCACTATCTATCCCAAAAGCAGAGCATGAATAAACATAATACTGA
>MAAB01029231.1_pt1 | contig 38880 bp, 32 predicted proteins | sample 1115991 | NCBI WGS metagenome assembly MAAB01 (sample SAMN04961124, study PRJNA320927) | seawater metagenome | isolation source: sample BD02T18 sea water enriched with oil for 18 days | place: USA:Gulf of Mexico | collected 2013-07-27 | reverse complement strand
TGGAAATAAATTATCGCGTTCCTGGACCTGATGGTGATCCGATGTCACCTAATTCTAAAGCTTATATAACTAATTAATGTGTATGAATCATTGAGCCCAAGCGCTTTACAAGCTTACAAGCCCGTGGCCAGTTTTACTTGGCCACAAATTGATTCTATTATAGGGGCACAGTGACAGTACAAAAAAGTATTAATTAATGTTGAAGGGAGTCTACTTAACGACCGCTGCGACAATGGATATGAACTTCCCAGGTTTCACTAGACAATTTGTAGCTCAAAAAAGTACGCTTCCTCAAATTTAGCAGGTGAAAGACCACCTGTATGTGAGTGACGCTTTTTATTTTAAAAAATCTAATAAACGTTTTGCACTGCTATTTTGAAAGGCATTACTCGGCCAAACGGCGTATAGCGGTATCGGTTCAACTTGCCAGTTTGGTAACAATTCAACTAAAACATTACTTTTAATTTCTCTTTCGATTAAAAAATCAGGAGGAGTAGCTATGCCTGCGCCATTTATACATAGCTGAGTCATAGCCTCAACACTATTCACGCTGATCTTGCTTTTAAAATCAATTTCACATTTTTCACCCAAAGAATTTATTAACGTTCTGTGATTTGGGAGCATATCTAATTTTATCCAATTCCACTTTGTTAAATCGTGAGGAGAAATAGGTTTTTTATTTTCTTTCCAATAATCATAAGAACAAACTAATTTTCTATTAATTTCTCCGATCCGTTTAGACATAAGACTGCTGTCATCCATTTCCCCTGCCCTAAATGCTAAATCAATGCCTTTAAGGATAAGATCTTGTCTATTGTCTGTATAAAATAATTTAAAATTCAAACAAGGGTGTAATTTGCTAAATTCAGCTATTTTTCTACTTATTTCTGATTTGATTAAGGCAGAAGGTAGGGTGAGGGTTAAAGTACCTCTTAGTTCTTGTTTGTCTGAAGTTACTTGGCTTAATCCTTGATTTGCAGCTTGGAGCATATTTAAAGCATGCTGATATAACACGGTTCCTTCAGATGTTAACGACAGATTCCTAGTCGACCTGTAAATTAAAGCCGTACCTACAGTTTTTTCTAATTGAGTAACTTGATAGCTTACGACTGAAGGTGAAAGTTTTAGCTCTTTTGCAGCAGCTCGAAAAGAACCTTGTTTTATCGTTTCAGCAAAAATAGCCATTGATCTTAATTCATCTATCATTTGTTTTTATTATTAAAGTATTTAGAACAGTAATACTTAATTATAGCACCTTATCAAAATAAAAAAGTCGATGTATAGTTTACAAAAAATAGAGGAAAAGTTATGTCGTTATTTATCGCAATGTTTTCATTCTCATTAGCTATGTCAATCTCTCCAGGACCAGTCAACATGGTAATTGTATCTTCAGGGGCAAGCTATGGGGTACGTAAAACATTTTCATTCGTTTCAGGTGGAACGATTGGCTTCACATCACTGTTATTATTCATTGGATTAGGGTTTTCTAAAGTCATTGATTTGTATCCGTACTTTCTAAAATATTTAGCTATTATTGGCTCACTATTTATTGTTTATATGGGCTATTTAATTGCAACATCAAAACCAGAATTAGATATAAAAGAGCAAAAACAACCAACTTTTATACAAGGGTTTCTATTGCAGTGGTTAAACCCAAAGGCATGGATAGCCTGTATGGTTGGCGTTTCCTTATTTTCCGTACCGAACAGTCATCAAGAGTTTTTAACCTTTTCATTGGTCTATTTTTTGGTATGTTATTTCTCACTTTTTTCTTGGTCTGTATTAGGAAATAAAGCGGCAATATTTTTAAATAACGAGTTTAAATTAAAGATTTTTAATCAATTAATGGGAGGGCTTTTGATTGTGACCTCGTTTTTCTTACTTTACTCACAATTTTATTAGACTCTTCAAACTAAGCTGCAACAGCCTTTCAAGGTTTTATTGTGTACGAACATGAGTTATCTGCTTATCGCTCGTAAATCACATAAGATTTTTAAAATAGTTACGTCAACTATGAGCTTTAATCAGCTCAACGCACCCTACTTATTTCAATATATATAGTAAGGATTTACCTTGACGGCTTGGAATAAAAAACAAGACTAGATGCCGCTTCACTGACGCTACCATTTTATTAAAAAAATTAACTATTTAACAACAATACAATCAGCTCTTTAGGTCCGTGAGCTCCGTAGGCGAGTGTTTGCTGAATATCTGCAGTTTTAGATGGACCTGAAACCAGCAATGCATTCGTAGGTAATTTATCTTTCCATTGCTGTATTTTTATCAGCGTAGCAAAATCATTCACCATTTTTTTAGCATCAACAAGTACAAAATGCACAGGAGGAACTAAAGATAAGGTTCTAGGCTCTTCTACCGTTGGCCATAAAACAATCGTACCTGTAGCAGCGATTGAACATTTCGAACTGGTAAAACTCGCAGGTGATTCATCAAACAGTTTTACTTTATTATCGGTTAATAAAAAGTCATATTTCTCTAGTTTAATTCCTTCAGCACTGGCGTTATTAAAATAGTTTTCTAGCATTGATGAATATTGACCATTTTCACCATAAAGTAATTGGTCAATATCACGTTTTTTTAGCTGCTCTTCAATAACACTTGCAACTGATTCAGCCGTTACCTTTAACACTTGCGCGTGGTTGGTTTTTAAATTATCGATAAACTTAGCAACTCGCTGTTCATGGGTAATATCAGGGTAAGTAAACTTAGGTTCAGTCGGTAGTTTGTCATAATCAGCACCGACTAGTTGCGCTTTTAATTTTGCCAAAATATTTGTTCTAGCATTTTTGCTTACTTCATTAATAGCTGCCATTTTGATTTCCTTGCTTATTTTTTTGCTTACTCACTTGCTTATTACGTGCATTTACTCGCTCATGCAGGGTTTTTGGGGCAAGTTTTGGTGCTGAACGTACCGAAGTCCACACGCCAATTTTTTCGGGCATAAGCCCTCTAAATCGGGTGCCAAACCACATGGATACTCGATAAATAGCACTGTAACTGTGCATGAAACTCCAGACTTTCCATACGATAACTTCAACAGTACTCCGATTGGCGCCCTGACCTTTCATTACTTGAGTTCCATCACCTTTAGGCCTAACACTTTCTTGTCGAAGACGTTGTAGCAACTTAGGAATAGGAATTTTCACCGGACACACTTCACCACAAGCACCACACATTGACGACGCTGTAGGTAAATCTTTTGTCGCTTCAAGTCCCAACATATGGGGAGAAATTATCTTACCAATAGGCCCAGGATAAACAGTGCCATAGGCATGACCGCCTATCCGCGTATACACAGGGCAATGATTCATACAGGCACCACAACGAATACATTGTAATGTTTGGCGTAATTCTTCATCAGCAAATGCCTGACTTCTACCATTATCAAGTAGTACAAGGTGAACTTCTTCTGGTCCATCTTTTTCATTTTTTTGACGAGGTTTACTGATCATATTAAAATAGGTAGAAATAGCCTGTCCTGTGGCACTGCGCGTAAGTAAGCTTAATAACGGAGGAACATCATCTAAATACTCAACCACTTTTTCAATACCCGTAATAGCAATATGTAAGTCGGGTACCGCTGTACACATTTGCCCGTTACCTTCATTTTCAACTAAACAAAGGGTGCCTGTCTCTGCTACGGCAAAATTAACCCCAGTGATGCCGACATCGGCATTTTTAAATTTACCTCTCAGTACACGGCGACCTTCATTGATCAGTTTATCTACGTCATTTGTGCGTTCAAAACCTGGAATTTTCTCGGCAAACAAATCAGCAACTTGCTCTTTATTTTTGTGTATCGCTGGTATGATAATGTGTGAAGGGTGTTCTTTAGCAAGTTGAACAATAAACTCACCCATATCAGCTTCTAAACACTCAATGTCACGCTCTTCTAGGTAATCATTTAGTGCAGTTTCTTCTGACACCATAGACTTACCCTTAACAACAGCTGAGCCATTTTTGTCTTTAATTAATTGCGCAATAATGCCATTAGCTTCATCGATTGTTTCAGCCCAGTGGACATTGATGCCATTGCTAGTGAGCTTATCTTCTAGTTGTTCAAGTAAAAGAGGAAGTTTTGCCAAACAACGCTGTTTTATTAACTTACATTGCTCACGTAGTGTCTCGAGTTCATTATTATCTGGAAATGCACTTTTACGCTTATCCATCAAATAATTCATTGCACCACGAAAATTTCCGCGTAACTCAGTATTAGCAAGATCTCGTTTTACATTTGAACGAAACTTCCTTGCTGTCTCAGCATATTTACTTTCATTTGGATTAATTTGATGTGCTGTCATCGTTAGTCTTCCCCTTCAGATGTTTTTACTTTTGATGTACTCTCTGGGGATGAATCAACTCGCGACAACAAATAGCTCGAAATATGTTCACCGCGCAAATTTTCTTTTTTATATTCAAGCGAACCATTAATGTTCAACATACAGCCATTATCTGCCGAGATATATCTAACGACATCAATATCTAACAAACTGTCCGTTTTATCATTAACCATCGCAGCAGAAATATCACCATGTTTCACAGAAAAGGTACCACCAAATCCGCAGCACTCACTTTCATTGTTATGAACAATTAATTCAACATTATCGAGCTGATTCAGTAATTTCTGCCCTGTAATATGAACCCCCATTTCACGCCTTGCAGCGCATGAGGTATGCAATGCCACTTTTTCTGGAGAACCTTTATCGATTAACTTAATTTTTAATACATTCACTAAAAACTCAGTGAATTCAAAAATACGCTCACAAAATTCATTAATACCGGGATCACCTTTTAACAAATCAATATAGTGGTGACGCATCATACCGCCACAAGAGCCCGATATTATTACAATGGGAATGTTAAGTGGAAATTCTTTAATTTGAGCACGAGCAACTTTTTTTGCTTCATCTTGATACCCTGAGTTATAGGCAGGTTGACCACAACAAGTTTGTCCCATAGGGAAAATAACCTCAATACCTTGCTGTTCTAACAAAGTAATGGCGTCCATACCTGAGTCGGGGAATAGGGTATCGGCTAAGCAGGTACCATATAAATAAACCTTTTTAGGATTCGCAGGGTAATTTCGTAAGTGCTGGCTATTGAGTATTGTCATGACTCTCTCGGTAACGTGGTTTAAGTTCTAATGGCTCATATTTATAATATACTCTTTTGATTTTTACATGTATATTGACAATAAAAGAATTAACTGTTTCCAATTTAACCATAATGAGAACTAAATGAACGGCGCTTCTGAGTTAGCTATTTTTGCCGCAGTGGTAGAGGAAAGCTCTTTTAGCCAAGCGGCTAAAAAAACAGGGCTGTCTAAAACTGTTGTCAGTAAAAAAATATCTGCATTAGAAAAAGACTTAAATACCCAGCTATTATATAGAACGACAAGAAAGCTCAGCCTTACTGACGCAGGACGTTTGCTTTATAAACATGCGAAAGGCATAAATCAGCAAGCACATGATGCATATACTGCGGTTAATGAACTATCTAAAGATATCTCAGGCCATATAACTATGTCGGTGCCAACAATATCTGGTGAACTATTGCTCGCAGAACTAGTTTCAAATTTTTGCAAAAAACACCCCAACATTACTATTGAATTACGGCTAGAAAATAAACTCGTCGATTTAGTTGATGAAGGTGTAGATTTGGCAATTAGAACAGCAGAATTAGAAGACTCTTCATTAATTGCCATTCCTTTATTAAAGTCAAATTGGGTTGTATGTGCATCACCAAGGTATATACAGTCTAGTAAAAGTCTAAATACCATTGATGACCTTAAACGCCATAACTGCCTTTGTTATGATCTACAAACAAATGGCAGTAATGAATGGCGTTTTGAAGATAATGGAACTCCAACATCAACTCAAGTCAAAGGGAGTATGTCTTCTAATAACGCACTTTCGCTAAAAAAAGCAGCACTGAATGATATAGGGCTGATATATGTCCCTAAATGTAGCATATATGATGAATTAGAAAATGGCTCTTTGGTGCGTGTATTAAATAACTACAAACCTCGTTCTCTGGGTATTTTTGCTGTATATCCATATACACGCTATAAACCAGAAAAAATAACACTACTTATCCAACATATTAAACAAGGCTACCAAGCTCTTGTACACTATTTTGAATAGAGTGCACTGATAATACCTGCATCGAACATCTTATTTTGTAGGTAGGAGCCGTACACATAGACCTATTCGTTTATTTGATCACCACCATTATGAATAATGAAAGAGAAAACCAAAAATCCCCTTAACGTAACCTTTTTAATTGTTAAAAGAAATTAATGCCGTTAAAGTGTTTAAATTAATAGCCAATATGAAAAATTCGCTAATTTACAGTCTGGTTATGTTTTTATTTATCTTAGGTATTTAACGTGGGAAGCAATATGAAAAAATCAGTAAAAGCAGCGTTATTATCTGCATTTGTGTACCCTGGAGCGGGACACTTTTACCTTAAAAAATATAGCGTGTGCGCTTTGTTTGCTTGTACTTTTTCTGTACCATTATATTTAATAATCAGTGAAATCATCACGAAAGCAGAAAATATTGTAGAACAAATTAAAAATGGAGAAATCCCTTTGGATATCGCTGCAATATCGGAATCATTATCAAGTTCGACAATAGGTGTTGATGCTCAAGAACTAAACATTAAAATGTATGTGCTAGCAGTTATATGGATCATAGGAATAATAGATTCCTATAGGCTTGGACTTAAAAAAACAAAGCAAGCTAATTAAAACAAAACGTGTAACGGTTTTCTCGGTTTCGCTTCACATTAAAAGTAAGATAGAAAAAAGCCCCATAACTCTTACTGAGTACAGGGCTTAAGATTTCATTATTGATAAAAAATCTACTTTATTCAATAATCTATTTCATTCTGATTGTGAGGTATTACTCAATATTGCTGAAACGGTCATAACAAATACTGCAAAAATAACCGTAGTCAGTTTTAATCCTCTAGGGGATGACTTACGCATTTTATTTACCTAATTTTGATTTGATTGCTTTTTTCTTTTTTTAAATATCATTCGACTATACAAGCAACCTGATTAAAAACTAAACCATTTAGTTTCAAAATTCAAGGGGATTGTTGATTTTTCTACTATTTATTAAACTCTTCATCAAAAATTTGTGCTTGATACGCTTGTTGTTGTTCATTTGAAGTTATATCGATTTTTATTGAAGCCGTTAAAACTCTTTCTCCTGAAGCTGAAACAGCTAAATTAGCATCTCCATTCATTAATTGACAAACCTCTTTTGCCATAGCCATTTCAGTGCTAAATAAAGTAATATCTTTAGAGATAAAATCATCAAATGGAACTTTAATGTCAGCGACTTGAGTATCATGACTAGTAAAAACAAAAAATAATGTCGCACTATTAGCGGTATGATTATGTGTTTTTATTGATACTCGCATATTATGAACCTTATATAATTCGTGAATTCCATCACAAAAGGCCATCAATAACTGTTGAATTCTAAGCTCATCACTATTTATAAAGTGAGGTACATTAGCAGTGATTAAAAAGGTGGTGCTTTTATCTTGATTCGATGTATTTGCCTTCAACATGGAATCTACTCTATTTATAAAGCCATAAAAATCAAATGGTTCACTATTAACTGTTAATTCTCCTAATTCTATTTTTGATAAATCAACAACCATATGAAGCAATTTATGCATGTTCTGTTGCGCTAATTCAATATTTTTAATAATATCTTTTGTCTCTTTAATATCAGTTTGATATAACTGCTTTGAGAAGTGAGTAATAGCTTGTAAGGGTATTTGTAACTCGCGAGTTAGTGTATATAAAAATTTAGTTTTAGCGGTATTTTTAGAGTCAGATTGTTCCTTAGCTATAATCAACTCTCTCGTTTTTCTGACAACCTGAGAACTTAATTCGTTCGAATACACTGCCATCATTAAAATCAGCACTTGAAATAACATCCCTCCTAATGTTGCTCCAAATAACATTCCCCACACCTGCCAGTTTTTCTCTTGCAATTGCCATGGTTGTTTCTCGCCTAAACTAATACGCCATTTTCTTGAGTTCACATCTATATAGGTAGTGTCGACATAGCGGAAGCTTTTATTTAGCTGCTTGCCAAATATTGTATAAGGTTCATTCGAGGTGATATCTTCAATCAACAAGGCAATATTGTTATCGTTTGATAGGGATATTTGCTGAAAAAAGTTTTCTAATTGTACTACTGCAACAATATAACCTAAAAAATCACTTGTATTTCCCTGCTCTGCAATATTTACTTTGCTTGTAAGCAAATGCGTTAATTCAGAAAATACTGGTGAGATAAAAAGCAGGCCTAGATTAGCAAATTCATCTTGTATCAAGTTAATTGGTGCACTAGTAACAACCCCTTTCCTAGTTTCAACTTTTTTCATATCAATTATATTTTGAGGGTTAGTCAATATATCTAACCCGATAACTTGCTCATTATTTAGAGAAGGATAAACATATTTTATGGGGGCATAACGACTTCGACTTCCCGCCTTTTGAAGTTTACCCTCTGGGCTTTTTTCATTAATAGTCCTGATGTTCTTTTCAAATATAAACCGATTTTCTTGACTAATTATCGGTGCCCATTCAAGTACTCTAATGCTAAATTTATTTTGTAAAATTTGTCGTGAATATAAATCAAATTCATTTCTAGTTACTTTATGGTTTACTCTTAAAAAGGCAGATAAGCTGTTTAATTTATCAGTGGTATTATCAACCTCTTGTTGAATTTCCTGCAATACGCTACGTTTAACTTGATTAAAACTATCTTGACGCTGATGCTGTTGAACATTTTGGGAAATATTGAATAACAGCGCTATGGCAATAATTGCTAATAGTGATGCTACCATAATAAAAAAACGTTTCGATGAGTTTAGTTGATGTCGACCTTGATAAAGCATAAACAAAGGTGTAAAAAATATGGAGAACAAGACACTACTTGACCAACAACTGGCAAAAGTAAAAAATAAATTATCACCAAAAGCCTTGTTTTCTAACATAGTCAAAATGATGACTGAAAATGCAGAAATAAAACTACTTAAAGGTCCTACTTTAAATAAAAACTTTAATAGTTCACGTCTAGATTTTAGCCATTTCTGCCTATAAACCTCTTTCAATGTTAGTTGTTTAGCCCAAAGGCCTTGTAACATAAACGCTAACAAAGTGATGATAACCATGGAGGATTCAATAGGTAGGTCTAACCAAAAATACAAAAACAAACAAAACAGCACGGTTGCTAAAAGAATAGCTGACAAAACTCTAGCACCATAAAAAACAACCAAAGCAGTAGTTATGCCTGCTGCTGGTCCAATAAAGCTAGTAAAAGAATAAGGAGTGATAAAAACAAAAGTGCAAGCGCACACACCAAGAAAAATAAAAAGCGTTAGAAGAAAGTGTTGAAGTGTATTTGACATTGTTTTATGAAAAATCAATCAAGTAAGAATTATGAATAATGAGAATACTAGCACTATTTTTTGTACTTTCTCAAACTTCCCGATTAATTCAGTTAACGCGTTTTGTACTATCAACAGTTTGTTTTTATGGTGATATTCAATTTAGCACCATTATATGAAAGAAAAAATATAAAAAATAATGCAATATAATTTGCGCTATGCCTTACGGTAGGGGAAAATACGCGCAATTCAATTATCCCCTTTAAATAAAAGTAGATCTGGAGCTAATATGTCGTCGCGTCAAGAACTAGCCAATGCCATTCGTGTATTAAGTATGGACAGTGTACAAAAAGCAAAATCAGGACACCCTGGTGCCCCTATGGGAATGGCAGATATCGCTGAAGTTTTATGGCGTGATTTCTTAAAGCACAATCCAAACGATCCTAACTGGGCTGATCGCGATCGATTTATACTATCTAACGGTCATGGTTCAATGTTAATTTATTCTTTATTACATTTATCTGGCTATGATTTATCTATTGATGATCTAAAAAACTTTCGTCAATTGCACTCTAAGACACCAGGTCACCCTGAGTATGGTTATACACCAGGCGTTGAAACAACTACAGGCCCTTTAGGTGCTGGTGTCTCAAATGCAGTTGGAATGGCAATTGCTGAAAAAACATTAGCAGCACAATTTAACCGTGAAGGTCACGATGTTGTTGATCACTTTACCTACTGTTTCTTAGGTGATGGCTGTTTAATGGAAGGTATTTCTCATGAAGCTTGCTCATTAGCCGGTACCTTAGGATTAGGTAAATTAATCACTTTTTGGGATGACAATGGCATTTCTATTGACGGTCATGTTGAAGGTTGGTTTACTGATAACACACCACAACGTTTTGAATCATATGGTTGGCATGTAATTAGCGTTGATGGTCATGACAGCGAAGCTATTGCTGCAGCTATCGTTGAAGCAAAATCTGTAACCGATAAACCAAGCATGATTTGTTGTAAAACTATTATCGGTTTTGGCTCTCCAAATAAATCAGGAACCCATAATTGTCATGGTGCTCCATTAGGTGATGATGAGATCGCGGCAACTAGAGAGTTTTTAAACTGGCCACATGCACCATTTGAAGTACCTAATAATGTTTACGCACAATGGGATCAAAATGAAAAAGGCACTGCTAGCCAAATAAGCTGGAATGAAAAATTTGCCGCTTATCAATCAGCTTACCCTGAGCTAGCAAATGAGTTTGAACGTCGTGTGATCAAAGGAGAATTGCCACAAGATTTTGAAAAAAATGCGAATGAGTTTATTCAACAATGTCATGAAAACGGCGAAAATATCGCATCACGCAAAGCATCACAAAATGCTATTGAAGCCTTTGGCTCAGTATTACCTGAGCTGTTAGGTGGCTCTGCTGACTTAGCGGGATCAAACTTAACGCTTTGGTCTGGCTCAAAAGGTATTGAAACAGACCCCGCTGGTAATTACATTTTTTACGGTGTACGTGAATTTGGTATGAGCGGAATTATGAATGGTATCTCTTTACATGGAGGTTTCATTAACTACGGTGCTACTTTCATGATGTTTATGGAATATGCTCGTAATGCAGTGCGCATGTCCGCACTGATGGGTATACAAAATATTTTTGTTTATACGCATGATTCAATTGGTCAAGGCGAAGATGGTCCAACCCATCAGCCTATTGAACAGTTAACTAATTTACGAACCACGCCAAATTTAACTACATGGCGCCCATGTGATGCTACTGAATCTGCCGTTGCATGGAAAGCCGCTGTACAAAGCCAAAAATCGCCTTCTGCGTTAATTTTCTCTCGCCAAGGATTACCCGCAATGACACGTAACCAGGCTCAAGTGAGCGATATTGCTAAAGGCGGTTACATTTTACAAGATTGTGATGGAACCCCTGAAGTTATCTTAATAGCCACAGGCTCTGAGGTTGCTTTAGCAGTTGATTCGGCTAAAGCTTTAACTGAGCAAGGAAAAAAGGTTCGCGTAGTGTCTATGCCATCAACTAATATTTTTGATGCTCAAACGAGTGATTATAAAGAGTCTGTATTACCAACAAGTGTTATTAATCGTGTCGCTATTGAAGCCGCACATGTTGACTTTTGGGCTAAGTATGTTGGCTTAAACGGCGCTGTAGTCGGGATGACAACCTTTGGTGAGTCGGCTCCGGGTAATGTATTGCTTGAGCACTTTGGTTTTACTGTTGATAATGTTATTAACACGGTAAATTCGCTTTAATTTAAGTAATAAATGCAAATAAAATGGTGGGCAAAAAAAGCTGCCCACCTTTCACACCTCAATAATGCGAATTAATACGCTCCTACAACTCTATGATAAACATTGCTATTAACGGTTTTGGCCGTATCGGTCGAAGTATTGTTCGAGCGCTTTATGAAAGCGGTAAAACTGATATTTTCAACATTGTGGCCATTAACGACCTAGCTCCTGCCAACGGCATGGCTCATTTATTAAAATACGACACCACACATGGTCGTTTCTCTTTTTGTGTAGAACAAGAAAATGAAGAACTCAGTATTTCAAGCTGTAATTCATCACAAAATAACAATATAAAAAATAAAATAGCACTGCTTCATTTTGACAAAATTGAGCAGCTCCCTTGGCAAGAACACCAAGTTGATATTGTTCTAGATTGCACCGGTAAATTTGGTAGTAAAGACGATGGTTTAGCCCACATAAGACAAGGAGCCAAAAAAGTATTGTTTTCACATCCTTGTACCCATGACATTGATGCCACTATTATTTATGGCATAAATCATCAAGGTTTGAGTAATGATGATCGTGTTGTCTCTAATGGTTCATGCACTACTAACTGTATTGTACCTGTAATTAAAGTTCTCGATGATGCTTTTGGTATTGAAAGCGGTACTATAACTACCATTCATTCTTCAATGCATGATCAACAAGTAATTGATGCTTATCATCCAGATCTTCGCCGTAGTCGTGCAGCTAGCCAGTCTATTATTCCAGTGGACACTAAATTAGCCGTTGGTATTGAACGGATTTTACCCAAGTTTAAAGGGCGATTTGAAGCTATTGCTGTGCGTGTACCAACACTCAATGTAACGGCAATGGATTTGAGTATTACGGTAAATCAAGACGTTAGCATTGATGAAATAAATCTAATGATCAAAAGAGCTCAATCAAAACCTCTAAACGAAAATGGTTTACAAAGTGTACTGGCTTATACCGAAGAGCCATTAGTTTCTGTCGATTTTAATCATGACACTCATTCATGCATTGTTGATGGTAACCAAACTCGCGTGAGTCATAAACGCTTAGTGAAGATGCTAGTGTGGTGTGACAATGAGTGGGGGTTTGCTAATAGAATGTTAGATACCGCCCAGAAAATGAGTTAAGCACACTTTCTATATCCAATTTTTATATTTAGATGTAAAAAACAGCCGCTAGAATAGAGGCTGTTTTTTTGTTGGCTTAACAATAAATTTTTTAAGTAAAAGGTAACGCTACTTTGCTTCTTGATAAAACTTCATTAAGCTCGCAGTAGAACAATCATGCTTTTGTGAAATATTATTACTTTCTAATTCTTCTTGTATTTCAGCTGCTAAACCTTTACCAAGTTCAACACCCCATTGATCGAACGAGCATATTTGCAAAATTATTCCTTGGACAAATATTTTATGCTCATAGGCCGCAATCAAACTTCCAAGAGTTTTAGGATCAATACGTTTTAATAGAATTGTATTTGTTGGTCTATTACCTTTATGTACTTTATGAGGAGCAACTTTATCAATATAGTCTGGTGTGCGCCCTTTTGCTTTAAGGTCTGCCCTAACCTGTTTTTCATTAACGCCAACCATAAGTGCTTGAGTTTGAGCAAAGAAATTTGCCATTAATGTTTCATGATGCCCTTTGACTGGCGTTACACTTTCTACTGAGCCGATAAAATCAGCAGGGACTACATTATTACTTTGGTGAAGGTATTGATAAAAAGCATGCTGGCCATTTATACCCAACTCGCCCCAAATCGAAGGAACTGTTGCATAATTTACTTCATCCCCATCCCAAGTTACCGACTTACCATTACTTTCCATTTCCGCTTGTTGCAAATATGCTGAGAGCATATGCAAAGTTTGATCATAAGGTAATATAGCTTGTGACCGAGCGCCTAAAAACGTGGTATTCCAAACACTAATTAAAGCCATAATAGCTGGCATATTATTTTTTAATGGTGCGTTAATGAAATGCTGGTCCATCTCGTTCGCACCTTCTAGTAATTCCTTGAATTTATCAAAACCTAAATCAAGGGCAATAGCTAAACCAATAGCTGACCACAATGAGAATCGTCCTCCAACCCAATCCCACATATCAAAAACATTCTGCTCTTCAATACCTAAACTCATCGCATTTTCTTTATTGGCAGTTACTGCAACAAAATGTTTGGCTACTGACTTTTCATCAAACGAAGAACTCGTTAGCCACTTCATCGCTGTTTTAGCATTAGTCATCGTTTCTGTTGTGGTAAAAGTTTTACTAGAAACGATAAACAAAACTTTTTGAGGATCTAAAGGTCGTAAAACTTCTACAATTTGCGCACCATCAACATTAGAAACATAATGGACATTCACTCCACCATCACTGTAATGCTTTAATGCTTCAGTTACCATTTGTGGTCCAAGGTTTGAGCCACCAACACCAATGTTCACAATATCAGTAATGCGTTTTCCTGAATACCCTAACCAATGTCCCTGACGTACTTTATTAACAAAACCTTCCATTTTTTCTAACTGACTTTGTACATGTTCCGTAATATTTTCGTCATCTAAAATGAGTGGTTCATCACTTTGACGTCGTAATGCCGTATGCAATACCGCCCGCTCTTCTGTTTTGTTAATTTTAGCGCCAGTGAACATCTTAGTGCGCCACTGGCAAACTTCAGTTTCTTCGGCTAAATCTAATAAGCTATCTAAAGTTTCACAATCGATTAAGTTTTTAGAGTAATCAAGCAGCAAATTGGGCAGCTCGATAGAAAATTTTTCAAAACGCTCACTGTCATTGGCAAACAAGGTATTCATGTGCTGAGATTTTTTATCTAAAGCTAACTGTTGCAATTTTTTCCAGCTAGCTAATGTTTGACGATCTGACATAGTAGTTCCTATAAATACCTAAAATTTTTAGTAAAGTATCATTCCTGTCAATATTAAGGATAAATTATGACACTATTATGATTTCTCTTTAATTTATGCTACCCTATTAAAAAATGACAGCGCTGTCAATCGTTAAATGTTAGCTTGTGTGTGTTTATTGTAGATTTAATTAGATAAAAATAGTATTAGTTATTGCTGCATGGTTAAAGAAGAACTACCCTATTGCTCTGCTAGTGACAACTACCTTAAAAATGAGAACTAAAGGTTAAATGGATTGATGAAAGCAACAATTAATGATGTCGCCAAACTTTCAGGCGTATCAATTAAAACCGTTTCACGGGTAATGAATAATGAACCCTCAGTTCGTCAAGTCACTCGTGAAAAAGTACAAGCCGCAGTAAAAGAGCTTAATTACCAACCAAATCTTGCTGCTAGAAACTTAGCTGGCACAAAATCTTTTACCATTGCTTATGTATACGACAATCCTAATGCCTATTATATTATTGATATGCAAGAAGGTATTTTATCCGCATGTCGTCAGCAAGGGTTTGAATTATTAATCAACCCTTGTGATTCGCAACAGGAAAACATTACTGAAGATATAATAAATACTATCAAACATGCTCGTGTTGCCGGTTTGGTTCTGACGCCACCATTTTCAGAGCGTCCAGAGTTTGTTAAACGAATTACTGAACTTGATATAAAAGTGGTCCGTATCATGTCAGGTGATGCTGCCCCTGATGAATTAAGTCCATGTGTTATGGTAAATGATAGAGATGCGGCACAAACCATAACTCAGCATTTGATTGATTTAGGACATAAGAAAATAGCTTTTATTGCCGGTGGCTCAGAGCATATGTCAACTATTGAACGTTACAAAGGTTATAGACGGGCTTTAAAGGCGAATGATCTTGAATTTAATAAAAATTTAGTTATTGAAGGGGAATACTCTTTTGAATCAGGTGTTAATGGTGCTAAAAAATTAATGGCTAAAGAAGTAAGTCAAGACGATATTCCAACTGCTATATTCTCATGTAACGATGAAATTGCCGCTGGCGCTCTGTTTGCTGCACGATTAATGAATATAAAAATACCTGAACAGTTATCGATAGCCGGTTTCGAAAATAGCCCTTTTTCACGTCAAACATGGCCTAAACTTACCACTGCCAACCAACCCAATAACCAAATTGCACACGATGCTGCTAGTTTATTAATTAGCAAAATCCGTAAACAAAAAGGTGAAAATGAAACGAGTCAATATGTACCGCAATTAATTATAAGAGATTCAACGGGACCACAAGTTTGAGTCCAAGTTAATTAAATTGGTATGAGTTACGCACAAGAAAAGTATCAAGTAACAAAGTACACAATACTTGTTACTCGTTACTTGCTACTCGCTACTCGCTACTCGCTACTCGCTACTTTATTAGAGTAACCTCGAATAAAGAAATCAACACTATCACGTAAGTATTCATCTACTTCTTCTGGTGATATACGCTCTTTAATATTAAATTCTATTTGCATCCAAAGCTCACCTTTCATCATATTTAAAAATTGCAACGCTGCATGCCTCGGATTTTCAATGTGAAGAATGTTTTGTTGATGTAAATTACCCATCAACTGAGTCACTTCGTCGGTGACTCTTAGCGGACCGGCTTGATAAAAAATATCTGATACTTGAGGGTAGGTATTGGATTCAAAAACACATATCTTATGCACCGCACAGGCTTCTTTTGACGTTAAAAAGTCGGTAAAGTTCTTCGCTAGCTTCAATAAAATTGTTTGAGGATCTGATAAGTCATGTAGAGATAAATCTATTAATTGCAAAGATTCACATTTACGCTCAACAGAGGCTGAAAATAAATCATCTTTATTACCAAAATGACTATAAACAGTCTGTTTAGAAACATCAGCATTTTTAGCAATCAGATCCATACTTGTTGCGGCAAAACCTTGTTCGGTAAATAAATTAATTGCTGCATCAAGTATTTGTTGTCGCTTTGCTTCATTTTTACTACGTTGTTTAACCATTGTGTCTCATTACTTCAATTTTGCTTTAGATTACTGTGCCATTTTAACAAAATAAACTAGACAGTCCAGTCTACTTTATTTAAACTTACCTTAACTAGACTACACAGTCTAGTTTGATTTTATATTAATTTGCACAAATGTGTTACCGAACCTCTTATTTAGCACCATTAAAAATTAGGCACAAAAAAATGATCTTACCTTTAAATCTCTCTCCTTCTCGAATAATGTCTTTCCGTATTAAACAAGCTGCTTACATATTAATAACACTATTCACTATTTCAGCGTGCTCTGAAGAAACTGTAAATAAAGAAATCACCAAAAGCTACCATCAAAGTGCAACATTACTGACTCTCTCTCCAAAACAAAGTTATATCATAGAGCGAGAATACCTTGGTCAAATAACAGCAAAACAGCAAACTAATTTAAGTTTCGAATACACTGGTAAGGTCAGTGAAATATTTGTAGATAATGGTGACATTGTAAAAAAAGGTCAATTACTTGCTCAACAAGATACTCAATTACTTGGCTATAAAACCAAAGAATTACAAGCTCAAATAGAACAATCACAAGCACAAATAACATTAAATATAGCTAATTTGAGTCGTATCCAAACCCTAATTAGTGACGGTTATAGCTCTAAGCAACGTCTTGATGAGCTTAATGCTGAAAATAAAATTCTAAATGCTCAAATAAATGGTCTACATGCTCGCATTCAAACAATAGAATATCAAAGAGAAAAATCAGCACTTGTCGCTCCTTTTGATGGGGTAATCACCAAACGTCTTATTTCACATGGAGAAGTTATAGCACCAAGCAAACCAAGCTTTCGCATTATAGAAAGTGCTAATAACGAAATTAATGTTGGCATTCCAAGTAAAATAGCAAGCGCGTTAACTTTGGGGCAAATAATACAGATAAAAATTGGTGAGCAAAACAAGCAAGCAAAACTTATTGCAATAGGTCATCAAATTGATGCTATTAATAGAACAGTACAATTAAGATTGAAAATGGTTGAAAAACTCGATAATGCCAAAAACTTTAATGGACAACTGGTAAGGATCACCATAGATCAACAAATCAATAAAGCTGGATTTTGGATACCAATAAATGCCATAACTGACGGTGTCAGGGGTCAGTGGCAAATATTTATTGCTTCGACATCAATAGATTCAAACAGCAATTATCAGTTACAAGCGGCCACTGTAAATGTGTTACATGCCAATGAACATTCAGTTTATGTAAATGGCTTAGCGATAAAAGAATATCAAATTGTTGCCCAAGGAGTTCATCGCTATGTTGCGGGTCAAGTCGTCACAAAATCAGCACAAACATTAGCTAAAACTGAAGGTAGCCACTAATGGTCCGCTCATTTGTTAAAAATGGTCGACTTATGTCTTTAGCCATTATTCTATTAATTGTTTCCGGTCTTGGTGCATTATCAACTATGCCAAGAATGGAAGATCCACGCATGACAAATCGACATGCCAGTGTATTGACACGCCTGCCTGGTGCTAGTGCTGAAAGAATTGAAGTATTAATTACAGAAAAAATAGAGCAGAAACTTCGAAAAATATCTGAAATAAAGAATATAACCTCAGTATCACGCCCAGGTATTTCTGCAGTAAAGCTTGAGCTCAACGATGAGGTAACTGACTCTCTTCCTATTTGGTCAAGAGTTAGAGACTTAATTAATGATGTTTCACCACAGTTTCCTCCTGATACTCTATCGCCAACCCTAGAAGATGATAGAAGCTATGCGTTCACACAACTCATTTCTTTAAGTTGGCAAGGAGATAGCTCTATAGATATTGCCAGTTTGGGGCGTTATGCAAATGATCTGCAAAACCGATTACGCATTGTTTCAGGTACAGACATAGTTAACATTTTCGGGCAAGGACAAGAAGAAGTTTTAGTAGAAATAGATCCCGATCAAAGCAGTAAACTAAACCTTTCTAGCAAGTTAATAGCGCAGAAAATACAGCAGTCTGATGCCAAAGTCTCCGCTGGGCAATTGGTTAATCAACAAAACCAAATGCAAGTAGAGCTTATTGGTGCTTTTGATAGCGTTACCCGTATTGAAAACATTCCCATTAGAGAAAATAGTTCTGGCACTGTTCTTAGGTTAGGTGATATCGCCAAAGTAAACAAAAGTTTAGCTTGGCCTGCCCAAGAGATAGCAATTGTTAATGACAAACCAGCTTTAGTCGTTGCAGTTCGCATGCTTCCAAACTTGCGAATAGATCAATGGAGCGCCAATATCAAAGCAGAGCTAGCGATATATGCCAAGCAACTACCACAAAATATTGAACTTGAAGTTTTATTTGATCAAAATATTTACACAGAAAAACGCCTTGGTGATTTAATAGAAAATATAGCCTTAGGCTTTGTGCTCATTTCAGTTGTTTTATTAGTAACACTTGGCTGGCGCAGTGCTACTATTGTTGCAGCATCTTTACCTTTAACCGTGCTTTTTACTCTTTCTGTGATGAATTTCTACGGTATTCCTATCCACCAAATGTCAGTCACTGGTTTAGTGGTAGCATTAGGGATTATGGTCGATAATGCCATTGTTATGACTGATACCATTCAAACTAAACGGCAAGAAGGAGTGAGCCGCCTCGACAGTGTTGGCTATGCAGTAAAACATTTATGGTTACCATTGTTGGGTTCAACTATTACGACTATTTTAGCCTTTATGCCGCTTATTTTAATGCCAGGTTCAGCCGGTGAGTTTGTCGGTGGTATCGCTTATAGTGTGATTTTTTCTTTAATTGGCTCTTATGTTATTTCTCATACCATTGTTGCTGGTTTAGCTGGACGTTTCATCCCTAAAGGTACAATTGCTAATGATGCTGTTGTTAAAGAAGAGTCTAACAACAGGTGGTATCAAGTTGGCATACATTTACCTAAGCTTAATAACTTATTTGAAAAAATACTGCATCAGGCCCTTTCTTATAAAAAGACAACTGTTGTTGCTGTTTTTTGTTTACCGTTACTCGGTTTTGTCTTGTCAAAGCAACTCAGTGAACAGTTTTTTCCGCCATCTGATCGTGATATGTTCCAAATTGAACTATTTATGCCATCGCAAAGCAGTATTCTTAATACACAAAAAATAAGTCAACAAGTAAGTGACTACCTTTATCAACAGCAAGGTATAGAAAAAGTTCGTTGGTTTATTGGCAAAAATGCGCCCTCTTTTTACTACAATTTAGTACCGACTCAAGATGGTTTTCAAAACTATGGTCAAGCAATGGTTACTGCAACCAATTTCCACGCGGCAAACCGATTAATTCCTCAATTACAAACAGCGCTCGATGAGTTGTTGCCGCAAGCTCAAATTTTAGTCCGTAAATTAGAGCAAGGCCCCCCTTTTAATGCTCCTGTTGAGCTACGTGTATTTGGACCTAACTTAGATACGTTAAAGGTGATTGGTGATGATCTTAGGAAAATAATGACTCAAACAGCAGACATTATTCATACGCGGGTATCACTGCGACCTGGCACTCCAAAAGTTTGGATTAAAGCTGATGAAGATGCGGCAGCTCTACTGGGCTTGTCACTCGTAGATATTGCTCAACAATTACAAGGTAGCTTAAGTGGTCAAGTGAGTGGCTCGATTATAGAAGCCACTGAGTCAATACCTGTTCGTGTTCGTATTGCTAATGAAGAGCGAGCTAACCTTACAGATTTGGCTAGCATCAATTTATTAAGTCGTATTCCAACAAATAGTACGGATAACAATCAGCCGATACCACTAACGGCAATTGCAGATTTTTCAATAAAGCCAAGTCGTGGTGCTATTCCACATCGTAATGGTTCAAGAATAAATGTTGTAGAAGGTTACATCCGCTCTGGTGTTTTACCTAGTGATGTTTTAACGAGAGTTAAGGAAAATATAGCGGCGATAAATTATCAATTACCTTCAGGTTATTACATAGAAATTGGTGGAGAGTCTTCTCAACGAGATGATGCGGTTGGACAACTTCTTGCTAGTGTAGGGGTTATATTTACCTTACTAATTACTGTTGTGGTACTTTCATTCAATTCTTTTCGTTTAGGCGGCATAATTTTCTTTAGTGCGTTGCAATCTGTAGGCTTAGGTTTGCTAACTATTTATATTTTCGATTACCCTTTTGGTTTTACCGTTATTATTGCTCTACTGGGTTTAATGGGCTTAGCCATAAATGCAGCAATTGTTATTATCGCAGAATTGAAAGGTGATGCACTAGCGGTTCAAGGGGATTCAAATGCTATTATTGCAGGAGTGCAAAGCTGTACTCGGCACATTACATCGACTACGATTACGACCGTTGGTGGATTTCTGCCACTGATTTTAGCTGGTGGAGGGTTTTGGCCGCCTTTTGCTATTGCAATAGCCGGCGGCACAGTGTTAACAACATTATTATCTTTTTTATTCGTGCCCGCAGCCTTTTCTTGGTTTAGTAAACGTTGCGCATTTGAGTTAAATGAGCAAAGCTAACGTATCGACTAGAATTAATAAGTTCATAATAATTAGAGCTTATTAATTTCTCTCGCAACAGTAAATTCAGAAGACGTTACGTATTGTTCAATACCTTGCAATTGTTTCTCTAGAGAGCCAAACTTTCTACGAATATCGTGAAAGGCTTGTTTAGGTGGCTCTCCTGATTGCCAAACTCTCGCTTTCACTTTAATTGATTCATTAGCTTGTTCATATTCATAATCACGCTCAACTTGATTGTTATCTCTGTTATATCCCTTTGAAGCCTCTGCTCGGTGAAATCTGGCATTTGTTCTTCTTGCTTCCGCTTTAGGGTTTTTATCAAGAATAAACCAAGCTGCAATATAACCTAAAATTAAAAATGGCATGCCAAATAATACACCTGAAACCACTAATATTCGTACTAGCCATGTTTCCCAACCAAAATAGTCTGCAATACCAGCACAAACACCTGCTATTTTTCCTCGCGTTGGATTTCGGTATAGCTCACCTCTTCTGGTGTTCATAATTTACTTCTCCAATCAGGTGTCTCTGCATCTAAGATCGCCTCAAGAGTTTTAATGCGATCAGCCATTTTATCTGCCATCTCTGATAAGTCAGATAACTGAATATACTCTTCTTCACTCAAGCCTTGGCTAACTTGTCTTTTGCTACGGTAATGTAATATTAACCAAATAGGTGCAACGATAACCATAAAAATAATTACTGGTGCCATGATGATCTCTTCCACAATATTCTCCTTTACTTTTTCTTCGACTGTTTATTTATCACGTTTGGGGAAATAGATAAACTTCATCACTCGAAATCTACTACTAAAAAATAATGCTCTCGCAACGTAATATTATTTCTTTTTCATTTTAGCTTTTAATGAAGCTAACTCATCATCAACTTTATCATTTGACTCAAGATCAGCTATTTCATCTGCTAAAGATTTACGGCCCAAATCATATGACTCGACTTGCGCTTCAATATCATCAATTTTACTCTCATAACGGTCAAAACGACTTAACGCATCGTTCACTTTATTACTGTCTATATTTTTCTTTACTTTTAAACGAGAATTAACCGTTTTTTCGCGCATAAGTATAGCTTTTTGGCGCGCTTTTGCATCAGCTAATTTATCTTGTAACTGTGAAATTTCATCTTGAAGTTTCGTGATGTGCTCTTCTATATGTGCTAGTTCTTCTACTAGAGCCTGTGAACTTTCAGTACATTTTTTCTTCTCAATTAAAGCTGCCCGAGCTAAATCATCACGATCTTTACTTAAAGCTAGTTCAGCCTTTTCTTGCCATTGTTGCGATTCATTTTCAAATCGAGTGACTTGGCGAGATAACTCTTTTTTATCTGCTAAGGTTTTAGCTGAGCTAGAGCGCACCTCTACTAAGGTATCCTCCATTTCTTGAATAATCAATCTTACCATCTTGGCTGGATCTTCTGCTTTATCCAATAAATTATTGATATTAGAATTAACAATATCGGTAAACCTTGAAAAAATACCCATAACAACATCCTCTTTTCTTAAATTAACACTCTCATTTACACTTAAACAATCAGTTTATGCTTAAACTTGATGAAATCGATTATAAATTTTGATTCAAATTTATAACTAGTTCTATTCATGTTTTACGCCAACGTGACAAGACAGATTAACCCTATGTTTTAAAAAGTTTTTTTAAATAGTTAAAAATAACTTTTATCTGGTTGGTTAATGAAATACACTATTTGTTAGTGAAATTAACTAATACCAAGTCTATTAAGTTCTTCCTTACTCAGCAAGAAGAAACTTAACAGAATGTGTATCAATATTAGGTCAGGCCATGGCACGCTTTAATAAGCAAGATAACCTTCTTGGGCAATCAAATAGCTTTTTAGAAGTATTAGAGCAAATATCCCAAATTGCACCGTTGAGCAAACCTGTATTAATTATTGGCGAGCGTGGTACAGGTAAGGAATTAGTCGCTGCTCGTTTACACTATTTATCAAAACGTTGGGAACAAAGCTATTTAAAACTTAACTGTGCCGCATTAAATGAAAACCTTCTTGAAACAGAGCTTTTTGGCTATGACTCTGGTGCCTTCACTGGCGCAAGTAAGCGGCATGAAGGTCGGTTTGAGCGAGCAGACAATGGCACACTATTTTTAGATGAAATTGCCAACACTTCAGGCTTAATACAAGAAAAATTATTACGTGTTGTGGAATATGGTGAATTCGAACGTGTTGGTGGCTCTCGTACCATAACCACCGATGTTCGCCTAGTTGCAGCAACCAATGAAGACTTGCCCACGTTAGCTGCATCAGGGCAGTTTAGGGCTGATTTACTCGACCGTTTAGCATTTGATGTTATAACTTTACCTCCATTGAGAGAGCGCCTTGATGATATTTTAATGTTAGCAGAACACTTTGCTATTAATATGGCACGCGAATTAGAGTTTGAACTTTTTAGTGGTTTTACTGAGAAAGCTAAACGAGCCATGCTCGACTATTCTTGGCCTGGTAATATTCGTGAGTTAAAAAATGTTATTGAACGAAGTGTTTATCGATGCAATAACCCTCACCTGCCAGTGCATGATTTAATTATTGACCCTTTTGAATCACCATTTAGACCAAATCAACGTATTAAAACACTTGATAGAATACAGACCTCACAAAATGAGACTACTGCTGACTTCAGCCCTGACTCTGCTAATGATAACGAACAAGATATTAACCGAGCTGAAACAGAGATATCAACAATCGCTATTGCACCGGTGCTACTCAATACAGAGTTCCCTCAATCTTTAAAATCCTTATCGCAAAATTATGAAATAGATTTAATAAAATCAGCTTTAGCGCACTGTCAATATAATCAAAAGAAAACCGCACAAGCGCTTGAATTAACCTATCATCAATTAAGAGGTTATTTAAAAAAATACAATCTACTTGATGGCAGCGATACAGATGAATAAAATTAAGTTTAATTTTATAGTTTACTTGAGCTTATTATCTTTATTTGGCTGTAATAACGAAAGCATAGTCACGCTAAGCGAGCATAGTGTTATATATTGTGCCGAAGGTTCACCCGAAACCTTTAACCCTCAATTAGTAACGTCAGGTACAACAATTGATGCCACTTCAAATCAGTTATACGATAGGTTAATAACTTATCAGGGTAAAGAAAACACACTGACTCCAGCATTAGCAAAATCTTGGCATGAAACTCGAAATGGAAAAAAGATCACTTTTTATTTGCGAAAAGATGTTCCTTTTCACCAAACTGATTATTTTACACCAAGCAGATTCCTGAACGCTGATGATGTGATTTTTAGTTTTAATCGTATTTTAAATTCCGAGCATCCATTTCATTTGGTGTCTGGTGGAAGTTATCCATTTTTTCAAAATATAGATTTAAATGGATTAGTTGAAAAAATAGAAAAAATAAATGACTACACTATTCGCTTTCATTTATCACATGCTGATAACTCGTTTCTTGCTAACTTGGCGACCGATTACGCAATTATCCTGTCAGCAGAATATGCAGAACAACTTACCAAACAAAAGATGAAAGCAAATATTGATACTCACCCCATAGGAACCGGTCCTTTCAAACTAAAAGAATACCGGGTTGGCTCTTTAATTAGATTTTATCGTCATGAAAGATATTGGCGTGAGCCTGCTAAAATTGAGCAATTAGTTTTTGATATTACGCCAAGTAACACGGGGAGGTTAACTAAACTATTAGCAAAAGAATGTGATGTTACAGCTTACCCTATAGCCCACAAAAAAATAAACCAAAACAAAAGCTTAATATTGGAAGCTGTTACTGCACTCAATGTAGGTTATTTTGGCTTCAATGTTAAAAAACCGCCTTTTGACAACAAGTTAGTTAGACAAGCTGTTAGTTATGCCATTAATAAACAAGTGTTGCTTGAGACGGTTTATCAAGGAAAGGCTGAACTAGCAAATTCAATATTACCTAATACTTCTTGGGCATTTGATGACAGCATTTCAGAACATGAATTCAATCCTATATTGGCAAAAAGCTTATTGGAAGTAGCAGGATTCCCTCAGGGTTTTACAATGAATTTATGGGCAATGCCTGTCCAAAGGCCATATAATCCTAATGCGATAACCATGGCTAAACTTATCCAAGCGGATTTAAATAATATTGGTATAAAGGTAAAAATTATTACTTTTGAGTGGAATACTTTTTTAAACCGCTTGAAGCGGGGTGAACACCAAAGTTTCTTATTAGGTTGGTCTGCGGATCATCCTGATCCTGATAATTTTTTCTCTCCAATGTTAAGCTGCTCTGCTACTCATACTGGTAGCAACACGACCTTTTGGTGTAATCAGGAGTATGATGATGTTATTCAACAGGCATTACAAACCACTAACCTTAGCCTAAGAAAAAAATACTACGCTCAAGCGATGAAAATACTAGCACGAGAAATCCCTTTGATCCCCATTGCTCATTCAAAGCGATATCAAGCACGAAATGAGAATGTAAAAGGAGATATACTAGCGGCATTTGGCGGTATAAATTTTTATCATGTAACTAAAGAAAATTCACTCCCAAAAACCACAAGTACCACAAAAACAAAAACAAAAACAAAAACAAAAAATGATACTAGTGATACCGCTAGTAATATAGGTAAAAAATAATTATGTTAGTTTTTACTTTACGGCGGCTAAGCCTATTTGTTTTTACTATGCTAGTGTTAACATTATTATCTTTTAGTTTAAGTTTTTTGTTTCCTGGCGATTCAATCATCAATATTTCAGGCGCTATTAACGCTACCCCAAGTCAACTTATAGAAATACAAAAGTCTTATCAAACTGATAGTAATATTTTTTGGCAGTATATCGCTTATCTACATCACATAATTAACGGTGAGTTAGGTATTTCAATGGCAAGTCAGTCTGAAATTAGTACTGAAGTTCTCAATCTATTACCCGCAACCATTGAACTTAGCTTAGTTGCTTTACTCATTGCGATGTTTATTGGTATACCTCTTGGGTTTATCGCTGCAATAAAGCATAACAAAACAGCAGACAATATAATTTTGTCTGTCTCAATGCTGGGATATTCGATACCTGTTTTTTGGCTTGGATTATTAGCTATTTTAACTTTTTCAATAAATTTAGGTTGGCTTCCTTCTGCAGGACAAATAAGCTTATTGTTTGAAATAGAACTTATTACTGGTATACAATTCATTGATATCTTACTTAGCGACAGTCCCTATAAATGGCAAGCTTTTAGCGATGCTACTTTGCACATAATACTACCCGCTTGTGTCATTGCTGTTGCTCCTGCAACCATCTTTATTCGATTAGCGCGAACATCCATGATTGAAGTATTAGAAACAAGTTATATCCGAGCTGCGAGTGCAAAAGGGTTAACATTTCAACAAATAATATTTCGTCACGCCATTAGAAATTCCTTAATCAAAATTATTCGCCATGTTGGTTTACAATTCGCCAACTTGGTTACAATCGCTATGGTAACTGAAGTTATTTTCAGCTGGCCCGGCATAGGTCGTTGGCTCATTGAAAGTATCTATCAACGAGACTATACCGCCATTCAAAGTGGTTTATTAGTTTTATCATGTTTTATATTTATCGTGCACATTTTAACTGATTTTATTTATGCTGCGTTGAACCCACTGGCCCGAGGAAATAGATATGGCTCGTGATAAAATATACTTAGAAGAGATTTTTCCTTCTCCTTTCATGCAGCTGTGGCAAATTTTTCGTAAAACGCCTGTAGCTATGGCTGGTTTCAGTTGTTTTATATTCTTAGTTATTCTAGCTATTTTTGGGCCATTATTAGCCCCTCATTCGCCTGTTGAGGGACAGTTAGACATGCTGCTATTACCTCCTGCATGGCATTCTGATGGTAATGTTAGTTATTTACTAGGCACCGATGAATTAGGGCGAGATATGCTTTCTCGTTTAATGTATGGTACTTCGTTAACATTTGGTCTGAGTTTTATAGTCGTCATTATTTCTCTTATTGTGGGTGTTGTTTTTGGTTCTCTATCAGCGTTAACTTCAGGGATAAAATCAAGTTTTCTTAATCACTTTCTTGATGTCATCCTCTCTATACCTTCTTTATTACTTGCTATTATTATTGTTGCTATTTTGGGCCCTGGCATTAGCAATACAGTATGGGCTGTAGTTATGGTACTCATCCCGCAATTTATACATATTACACGTTACGCAGTAAAAGAAGAGTCGCGTAAAGACTATGTACTCGCTTCTCGACTTGATGGTGCAAGCCAGTTTAGAGTGTTGTACTACTCTATTCTCCCAAATATCGTGGATAGAATTATGAGCCAAGCAACCTTAGCGCAATCAGCTGCTATTTTGGATATTGCTACCTTGGGTTTTTTAGGTTTAGGGGCCCAAATTCCGCTACCTGAATGGGGAGCAACTTTGGCAAATGGGTTAGATTTATTCTACATTGCACCATGGACAGTCTATTTGCCTGGTTTAGCTATTTTATTTGCTGTTGTTGTTACAAACCTCGTTGGAGAAGGTATTCGCCACGCACTCAAGCTACGCAAGGATAGGTAATGAATTTACTCGATATTAGAAATTTATCCATTGAATTAATTGGTGAAAATAAGAATATTTTAGCCGTTGATAAAGTTAGCTTGTCAATGAAAGAAGGTGAAGTTCGAGGTTTAGTTGGTGAGTCTGGATCTGGAAAATCACTATTAGCCCAAGCTATTGTTGGTGTATTAGACGACAAATGGCATGTTCATGCTGATAGATTTCATTGGCGTGGCATCGATTTATTACGTTTATCTATTGAGGAGCGTAGAGCCCTGCTTTCTCGTGATATAGCAATGATTTTTCAAGAACCAATGTCTTGTTTAGATCCAACGACGACCATTAAAAACCAACTAGCAGAAGCTATTGATACTAGCTCACTCACCGGTTTTTTTTGGCAGAAACAACAGCAACGTCACTCTGCTGCAATTAAGCTATTGCATAAAGTGGGGATTAAAAGCCACAGTGCTTGTCTAAATAGTTACCCTCATCAATTAACTGAAGCATTATGCCAACGAGTCATGATAGCTATAGCTTTAGCTAGAAGACCAATATTACTCATTGCAGATGAGCCCACTGCTGCCATGGAAAATACCAATCAAGGTCAGATATTTAGGCTCCTAGCAAGTTTAAACCAATTAAAAAGCATGTCTATATTGTTAATTAGTCATGATTTAGAAAACATAACACACTGGACTCATACCATTACGGTAATGTATAGCGGACAGTTTGTTGAAGCAGGTACTACTGAACAAATATTCAAAAAACCACTACACCCTTATACAAGAGCATTAGTTGATAGTAGCCCTAGCGCAAACTTTCACTTACCTGCTAAGTCTAGGCTGATGACACTACCAGGCAGTATACCTATTTTACAGCATTTACCTATAGGCTGCCGATTAGGCCCTCGCTGCCCAAGGGCACAACAGGATTGTGTAAAAGCGCCTTTAGTAACTAATTTCCATGGACATAAAGTAAGTTGCCATTTCCCCTTAACTCCGATAAAACTTCAACGAAAAACCGTTAAAGGAGTTTGTTAATATGAGTGAATTACTTAAGGTTAAGGAGTTAAGTAAGTCTTATCAACAAAAAGGCTTTTGGTATAAAAAAAACACAACGACAGTATTAGAACCTATCTCTTTTAGCATTGAAGCTCATAAAACCTTAGCTATTATTGGTGAAACTGGCTCAGGAAAATCAACACTTGCTAAATTATTAGTTGGTGCAGAGCCAGCCAGTAGCGGTAACATCTATTTAAATGGACAAGCATTACAAGATGGTAGCTACAAACAGAGATGTCAGCATATTCGCATGATATTTCAAGACTCAGGAACCACTCTTAATCCTAGTTTAACTATTTTGCAATTATTAGATGAACCGTTAAAGCTCAATACTCCTTTTAATGAAAAAAAACGTAAAGAGCTAATTCGAACTACATTACAAAAAGTAGGGCTACTTGGCGATCATATGAATTTCTATCCTCATATGTTTTCTGGTGGTCAAAAGCAGCGCATATCACTTGCTAGAGCTATTATTTTACAACCACAAGTTATTATATTAGATGAAGCATTAGCCGCTCTTGATCCCTCACTGCGTTCACAAATGATTAATCTATTATTAGATCTACAACAACAGATGGGTTTGGCATATATTCTAATTTCGCATAATTTAGGAATTATTCGTCATTTTAGTGATGATATTATGGTTTTATCACGAGGGAAAGTGGTTGAATCAGGAAAGACGTTAGATGTAATGAATAAACCTCAACACAAAGTCACTCAAAAATTGTTAATGAATCAAAATTTTCAGTTAAAGCCCAGAAGTATAAAAATGAAGTAGCGAGTTCCATTACTCGCTACTCGCTATTCTCTGCTAATAGCTTGTTGGTTCTGCTACTGCTTTACTGGTGATTTTTGCATCAACCTTCAATGAATCAACATAACTTTTATAAGCAGACTGTGCTAATTGAGAAGTTTGTTGCTGCGAAAGTTGCGGGTTAACAACAACGTCACTCACATTAACGGCTTGTACTTCAACTAAAGCTAGGTCTCCATTACTTAACGCAACACTTGATGCAGAAATAGCACCTTCCGTAGGATGTGGTAATACAAAAGCTTCTCGAGTGATACTTTGATCTAAATCTGCACTATAGCGGGCAACATTTTCTTTGTTGGTAAAGCTTGCATAATTCTTAACTAATTGCTCAGTTATATCATTACCCGCTCTAAACTGAGCTAACAATTCATCAATCGTTTTTTGTGCTTTTTCAGTCGCTTTTTGCGAAACTAAAATAGTCTTTATTTGCGCTTCAACTTCAGCTATTGGTTTCACATTTGCTTCTTGGTAGGTATTCAAACGTAACACTAACGAAACAGTATCGCTTACTTCGATAACATCCGAATTCATATTATCTTGTAAAACTAAATCTGAAAAAACAGCCTCAATAACTTTAGCATTATCAAAAGGAGCAGTATTACCAGTATGAGATAACCACGAAGAAGTTTCTACTTGCGCGTTAACTTCACTTGCTGCATCTTCTAAGCTATCAGGAAACTCAAAACTTATACGTGCCATTTCTTGGGCTTGTGTATAAAATTTCTCTTGAGCTTTATCCTTACTGACTTTTGCATGCAACTCGCTTTTGACATCCGCAAAACTTTGCACAATTTCAGCTTTAAGTTCTGTTAATTTAATTACATGATAGCCAAAACTTGTTTTAATTAATTTGGTTATATCACCTACAGTAGTTAATGCAAAAGCAGCGTCATCAAAAGTGGGTTCCATAACACCAGGTTCTATAAACTCTAAATCACCGCCATTTTCGCCACTGAAAGTATCGCTAGATAATTCTTTAGCCAATACAGCAAACTCTTCACCTTGAGCAAGACGAGCTAGTACAGCTTCAGCTTGTATTTTAGCTGTTGCCTCACTTTCACTATCACCTTCAGTAAATTCGATTAAAATATGAGAAACACGACGTTGCTCTGCTTGTGTAAAGCTAGCAATGTTGTCTTGATAGTAAGCTGCAACATCTTCATCAGAAACTTCAATTCCTTTAGCTATATCATCAACATTTAAGCGAATAAAGTTTACTTTTACTTTTTCTTTGTTCTGAAAACGTACTTGATTAGTTTGATAATAGGTTTTAATTTCTTCTTCACTAACGTCAACATCTGCTTCAAATTGTTTCGCTGAAACAGTAGCAAAACGAATATTACGTGTTTGATTTTGTAAGTTTTGTTGCAACGTTTCTTGATAAGGTAAGTTAAATTCGGTCGTCACTAAAGCTTGAGATAATTGTCGACGGGTCATTTCAACTCTTAAATAGTCACGAAAACTTGATGATTGATAAAAGCCAGCTTGGTTAATTATCGCTAAATAGCGGTTATTATCAAAAACGCCATCAACTTGAAACTCAGGCATCTTTCTAATAGTTTCTTTAATGCGTGCATCTGATACACGTATTAATAGGCTTTCTGCACTTTGATCAATCAGCTTTTCATTAATTAAATTATCTAAAACACTTTGACGGAAATTCGCCATATAATTACTGTCATTCGATAAAGTATTGAACATATCACCAAACTGTTGCGCCATGCGATTACGCTGAGCTTGATATGCCTTGTTGAATTCTTGCTGACTAATTTTCTCACCATTAACAGTTGCAACGGAAGTATCCACAGAATTAGTGTAACTACCAAGACCAGCAACAGCGAAGGTTAATATAATAAGACCAAGGATTATTTTGGCCGTTAAGCCCTGCGAGCTTTCTCTAATATTTTCTAACATTTTTGTCTCATTCATTTAAGGTATAGCTGATAAAGCTGATTTTTAAAAAACGATAAATAATATCGATAACTTAAGCTATAGTTTTTGTTGCTCGCGATTTTAGCAGATGCAGTCCATCGCTTGAAGTGCAAGATTGGCTAAAAATGGATTTATTATTAATTAATTTTAATAATCGTATTTAGAAAGCAAAAGACCACCTTTAGGTGGTCTTTAAATATATTTCTATATATAAAAATAAATTGCTAAAAGCAATTTATCTAATATTAGCCATTACAAGCATCTTTTAATGCTTTACCAGCTTTGAAAGATGGGATTTTAGCTGCAGCGATTTGAATAGTTGCACCTGTTTGTGGGTTACGACCAGTACGTGCTGCACGGTCACGTACAGAAAAAGTACCAAAACCAACTAAAGCAACTTGCTCACCACTTTGTAATTCTTCAGTTACAGCGCCAATAAATGAATCTAATGCACGACCCGCAGCAGCTTTTGAAATGTCAGCGCCTTCAGAAATTTTCTCGATAAGTTGAGATTTATTCACAGTGTATACCCCTTCAATTGTTATTATTACAACGCTATTTTTACTTCTCTTTAATAAAAGTTTTAATAAAAGTTCGTCCTACAAAAATACCTTTACACTATGTAATTTTATTTCTTTTGAACATCAAGCGTCGAGTTTAGAAAAATATGATTATGTCTAGACCTTAATTAACGATACCTATTAGGCAACAGCCCTCTTAGGCATACTAAACAAGGGGTCTAGCGACATAAGCGTAGTTAACTTAACATAGTTTCAGCGTATGAAAAGCCTTTATTTCACTTTTTCTCACTTTTTTTACCATTTTTAGCTTTTTTTTCTGATTTATATCAAAAATTCAACTTTTTACGCATAAAAATCACTCTGCTTTCCACTGTTCTACTGGGTGTTCAAGCGCTATTGAAAGTACTTCATCAATCCATTTTACTGGATGAATTGCTAAATCAGCTTTGACATTTTCAGGTATTTCTTTTAGATCACGGGCATTATCATGAGGAATAATCACTGTTTTTATGCCGCCACGATGGGCTGCTAAGAGCTTTTCCTTTAAGCCCCCAATGGCTAAAACTTCACCACGTAAAGTAATTTCTCCTGTCATAGCTACATCGGCTTTGACGGGGTTTCCCGTTAAGCTTGAAACAAGTGCCGTACACATACCAATACCGGCACTTGGACCATCTTTTGGTGTTGCTCCTTCAGGCACATGCACGTGAATATCACGTTTTTCATAAAAATCATCGTTAATACGTAATTTTTCAGTTCTACTACGAACAACAGTCATTGCAGCCTGAATGGATTCTTGCATGACATCACCCAACGATCCTGTATAAGCTAACTTACCTTTACCTGGCACAGAGGCTGTTTCTATAGTAAGCAGTTCACCACCGACTTGTGTCCATGCTAAACCGGTAACTAAACCGACTCGATTCTCATCATCTGCTTTACCATAATCAAAACGTTGTACGCCCAAAAATTCGTCTAGATTATCTTGATTTATCACAACTTTTTTCAGTTTTTTATCTAATAGAATAGCTTTCACTGCTTTACGACACAGCTTAGAAATTTCACGTTCTAAGTTTCGAACCCCAGCTTCACGAGTGTAATAACGGATAATGCCAATAATAGCGCTATCCTCTATTTTAATCTCTTTTGTTTTCAAACCATTACGCATTATTTGTTTGTCAAGTAGATGACTACGTGCAATATTTAGTTTTTCATCTTCGGTATAGCCCGACAAACGGATAACTTCCATACGATCAAGTAGCGGGCCTGGAATGTCCATACTATTCGATGTTGCAACAAACATAACATCAGATAAGTCATAATCCACTTCTAAATAATGATCATTAAAGCTGGAGTTCTGCTCTGGGTCTAGCACTTCTAGTAATGCAGAAGCAGGATCGCCACGCAAGTCGGAAGCCATCTTATCAATTTCATCTAATAGAAATAATGGATTTTTAACACCGACTTTTGACATTTTTTGAATCAATTTACCTGGTAATGAGCCTATATATGTTCGGCGATGACCACGAATTTCAGCCTCATCACGTACACCACCTAAAGCCATACGAATATATTTACGACCAGTTGACTTGGCTATGGATTGCCCTAAAGAAGTTTTACCTACACCCGGTGGTCCCACTAAACAAAGAATAGGCCCCTTAAGTTGACTCACTCGTTGTTGTACTGCTAAATATTCTAAAATACGCTCTTTAACTTTATCTAAGCCATAATGATCTTTGTCTAACACTTCTTCTGCTAATGCTAAGTTACGCTTCAATTTACTACGCTTTTTCCATGGCACGTTAATCATACATTCAATGTAGCTACGTACAACCGTTGCTTCTGCTGACATCGGTGACATCATCTTAAGTTTTTGCAATTCAGCTAAGGTTTTGTCTTTTGCTTCCTTAGGCATTTGAGCTTCATCAATACGCTTAGTCATTTGCTCAAGCTCATCAGGCGTATCATCCCCTTCATTAAGCTCTTTTTGAATCGCTTTCATTTGCTCATTCAAATAATATTCGCGCTGACTTTTTTCCATTTGTTTTTTAACACGTGTACGGATCTTTTTCTCAACTTGTAGTAAGTCAATCTCTCCTTCCATTAATGCCATCAAGTGCTCTAAACGCTTTGCAACATCACTAATTTCTAGTACTTTTTGCTTGTCAGCTAACTTCAATGGCATATGAGCTGCCATAGTATCGGCAAGTTGTTCGGCATCATCAATACCAGAAACAGAAGTGAGCACCTCGGGTGGAATTTTTTTATTCAGCTTTACATAGCCTTCAAATTGAGAAATGGCTGACCGAATTAAAACTTCACTATCATCTTCTGCGCTATTTTCAATAGCTAAATATTCAATGTTAGCGCTGAAATAGTCTTCTGTTTCAACAAATTCAGTAACACGTGCACGCTGCACGCCTTCCACTAACACTTTTACTGTGCCATCAGGGAGCTTTAACATTTGCAGAATCGTTGCTACGGTTCCGGTTTCGTAAACATCTGCTGCTTGAGGATCATCAATAGCGGCATCTTTTTGTGCGACTAAAAACACTTGCTTATCATTTTCCATAGCAAGATCTAAACAACGGATTGATTTTTCTCGACCTACAAATAAAGGTATAACCATTTGTGGATAAACGACAACATCTCTTAAGGCAAGAACAGGGATTTCAACTACACTAGATAATTCTTCGGTCATGTGTGTCTCTTTGGAAAGTATTATAAATTGCTGATTAAAAACTATATGGGGATCAATAGAAAACTTACAAGCGAGAAAACTAAGTTTATAACAACAAACCATAAAAACAAAAAAGAGCCATTAAGGCTCTTTAAATTTCAATGTTAAAAATTTTACTCCGATGCGGCCTGTTCTTGCTGACTATCGTAGATAACTAAAGGTTTTGACTCACCTTTAATGGTTGTTTCATCAACAACAATTTTACTCACGTTTTCCATCGAAGGTAACTCGTACATAGTATCAAGTAAAACTGCTTCAACAATTGAGCGTAAACCACGAGCGCCAGTTTTTCTGTTCATTGCTTTTCTGGCAATGGCATTGAGCGCGTCTTCTCTAAATTCTAATTCAACATTTTCCATATCAAATAATGCGGTAAACTGTTTTGTTAATGCATTTTTAGGTTCTTGTAGAATTTGAATTAATGCCGCTTCATCTAATTCACGTAAAGTTGCAACAACAGGTAAACGACCGATAAATTCAGGAATTAATCCGTATTTAACTAAATCTTCTGGTTCAACTTCTTCTAAACGTTCTGTTAACGTTACTTTTTCATCTTTACCGCGAACCTCTGCGCCAAAACCTATACCTGTGCCCGTGTGACATCGCTGTTCAATCACTTTATCAAGACCAGCAAAAGCGCCACCACAAATAAATAAAATTTTAGACGTATCTACTTGTAAAAACTCTTGTTGTGGGTGTTTACGACCACCTTGTGGTGGCACTGAAGCAACGGTGCCTTCAATAAGCTTTAATAACGCTTGCTGAACACCTTCACCAGAAACATCACGAGTAATTGACGGGTTATCTGATTTACGAGAGATTTTATCTATTTCATCAATATAAACAATACCGCGCTGTGCTTTCTCAACATCGTAATCGCATTTTTGCAAAAGTTTTTGAATAATATTTTCAACATCTTCCCCCACATAACCTGCTTCAGTTAACGTAGTGGCATCAGCCATAGTAAACGGTACATCAAGCAAACGTGCTAAGGTTTGTGCTAGTAAAGTCTTACCCGAGCCTGTTGGACCAATAAGTAAAATATTACTTTTACCTAATTCAATACCGTTGTGTGAGTCACCATTACGCAAACGTTTATAATGGTTATAAACTGCTACCGCGAGAACTTTCTTCGCGTGGTCTTGACCAATTACATAGTCATCCAAACTTTCGCGTATTTCAATTGGAGAAGGCAGCGCTTCTTTTTCTTCTTTGGGAGAAATTTCTTTTATTTCTTCACGAATAATGTCATTACATAATTCAACACATTCATCACATACAAACACTGATGGGCCAGCAATTAATTTACGTACTTCATGTTGGCTTTTGCCACAAAATGAACAGTAAAGTAATTTACCATTGTCACCGTCACCACTTTTAATATCGGTCATGCCCTACCTCAAATCTTTAATTCCGTTAATGACTACTATATCTATAAATAAATTATAGCATAGTAGTAATTTAATCATTTTTTACGTGATATTTGATAAATCAAAATCACCTTACAACTAATGCTAAAATAAAATTAACTGTTTCTTTGTTCTAATATGGAGTCAACTAAACCATATTCAACCGCACTTTCTGCACTTAAGAAATTATCTCGGTCGGTATCTTGAGAAACCTTCTCAAGCGGTTGTCCTGTATGCTCTGCCATTAAACGATTTAATTTATCTTTAATATATAGAATTTCTTTAGCATGAATTTCAAAGTCAGATGCTTGTCCTTGAAAACCGCCTAATGGTTGATGAATCATTACACGCGCATTAGGTAAGCAGTATCGCTTGCCTTTTTCACCACCTGAAAGCAAAAATGCCCCCATACTTGCGGCTTGCCCAATACATACAGTAGAAATGTTAGGCTTAATAAACTTCATAGTATCGTAAATTGCCATACCCGCAGTTACTGAGCCCCCAGGAGAGTTTATATAAAGAAAAATATCTTTTTCTGGGCTTTCCGATTCTAAGAATAATAATTGAGCAATGATCAAATTTGCCATGTGATCTTCAACTTGACCACATAAAAAAATGACACGCTCTTTTAGTAACCTTGAGTAAATATCATAAGAACGCTCACCTTTGGCTGTCTGTTCTACTACCATTGGCACTAAGGCACTTTCTGGGCCAGTAGCTGAATTTTGAGAATTTGTCTGTGAATTGAATTGAGAATTAAACAAGAGTGTTCCGTCCTTAAATATAAAAAAACTAATTATTTTAATGAAATAACAAGCTAAATAAAAATGGCTTGTATGAATAAATTCATACAAGCCATTAAATTTAAGCGATTGCTAAGCTTTTTGTCAATAAAAAAGCGCTATTACTTACCTTCAGGGTTCATAATATCTTTAAAACTTGCTTTTTTGTTTTTTACTTTCGCTTTTTCAACTAAAAGTTCAACAGCTTGTTCTTCTAATGCAACGTTTTGCATTTGTTGCATTAACTCTTTGTTGTTCGCATAGTATTCAATAACTTCTTTTGGATCTTCATAAGCAGAAGCAGCAGTTGCAATTAACTCATCAACTTTAGCATCGTCTACTTTCAGTTCGTTAATTTTAATTACTTCACCTAATAACAAACCAGTTTTCACACGACGCTCAGCTTGCTCTTTAAACATCTCACTTGGTAGTTCAGGTAGGTTTTTAGGATCCATTTGACCCTGTTGTTGGAAGCGTTGCATAGCTTGCTGACGTAATACGTCAACTTCCTGAGCTACAAGTGCTGATGGTAAACCAACTTCATGGCTTGCTAATAACCCTTCAAGTACTTGCTCTTTAACTTTAGCTTTTACTGCTTGCGTTAATTCACGTGTCATGTTCTTACTAACTTCTTCACGTAAGGCTTCAATTCCACCTTCTTCGACACCAAATAGTTTGGCAAATTCTTCATCAACTTTAGGTAATACAGGGCCTTCAGTTTTATGAACAACAATATCAAATTCTGCTTCTTTGCCTTTTAGGTTCTCTGCATGATAATCTTCAGGGAAAGTTACTTGAATGGTTTTTTCTTCTCCAACTTTCATACCTGTAATTTCTTTTTCGAAACCAGGGATCATACGTCCAGCACCAAGTTCAAGTTCAAAAGCTTCAGCTTTACCACCTTCGAATTCTTCACCATCTACACGACCAGTAAAGTCAAGTGTTAACTTATCACCTTTTTTGGTTTTACGTTTATTTTCTTTCCATGTTAGATGTTGCTTTTGCAATGTTTCAAACATTTCATCTAAATCTTTATCAGATACTTCAACGTCAGGGCGTTCTACCGCTATTTTTTCTAAATCTTTTAATTCAACTTCAGGATAAATTTCAAAAGTTGCTTCAAACTTTAACTCTTTACCGTCTTCATTACTTTTTGCTACAAATGAAGGACGACCTGCTGGATTGATTTTTTCAGCGACAATAGCATCTACGAAGCTTCGTTGCATGATTTCACCCGCAACTTCTTGACGTACAGATTTACCGTAACGTTTTTGAATAACTGATGGTGGAACTTTGCCCGGGCGGAAACCGTTGATACGTTGGGTTTTACTTACTTGACGAAGTCGATTTTTAACTTCAACATCTACTGTTTCGGCTGGAACAGAAATAGTCAAACGACGTTCCAAACCTTGTGTAGTCTCAACTGAAACTTGCATTTATATACCTCAAAACTTAGCGTGTAACGCTTTCTTATAATGCACCAATTTTACTTGCTTATAATAGTAAAAGAGTGCCTTGCTCATACGAACGGTTAAAATTTATGACGCGGAATTATAGCGAGAGATAAAAGAAGTTGCAAGAGCAAGTTTACAGAGAAAAAGATAGGTGAAGCACAATTAATAGTTGATTTTGCCGTAAAATAATTATTGATATGCCAACATTGTGATTAGTTTGAATTTAGCAAAAATTCAATGTTTTCAAATTATAAAAAAATAAAGAAAAAGTCACAAAAGACATGAAAGGAAAATGGTCGGTGATGAAAGATTAAAACTTACGATTAAACTTGATAACACCCAAACCAACGCTTGGTATGCCACATCAACAACACGAGATATCACAAAAGACATGAAAGAAAAATGGTCGGTGATGAAAGATTAAAACTTACGACTGAGCTTGATAACACCCAAACCAACGCTTGGTATGCCACATCAACAACACGAGATATCACAGAGGACATGAAAGAAAAGTGGTC
>MAAB01001432.1_pt1 | contig 38917 bp, 26 predicted proteins | sample 1115991 | NCBI WGS metagenome assembly MAAB01 (sample SAMN04961124, study PRJNA320927) | seawater metagenome | isolation source: sample BD02T18 sea water enriched with oil for 18 days | place: USA:Gulf of Mexico | collected 2013-07-27 | reverse complement strand
AGAAAAATACATTTAATACTTTATTCATTAGTAGCTTTAAGCCACTCTGTAAGCTTATTAAGTCTACATTGAGCTTCTAACTGTTGGACTGAATTAAGACCATCATAATTAGGTTCGTCTGGTATTTTTGTTGCTACTATCACTTCTTCTATAGCATCCATAATTTTAGCTCCTTCAATAATGTATTGTTCACTTGAATGTTTAAGACTTGTAGGGTTTAAAGCTAAAGTGACGTGGTTTAATTGAGCCGACCAACCCAGATGAGAGATAAAATTCTTAACTGGAGAAAATGAAATGACACGTAAAAAGAAGTATTCCAAAGAGTTCAAACTAGATGCAGTCAACTTAGTTCTTGAGAAAAATTGTACTAAAGCAGCGGCAGCTAGAAGTCTTGAAGTCTTGAAGTCTTGAAGTTAATCCTATTCTCTTAGGTCGTTGGGTTAATGAATTTAAGGAAGATGATGGCCATGCTTTTAGAGGCAATGGCAAGCTTACACCTGACCAGTTGGATCTGCGTCAGCTTTGAAAAGAAGTTAAACGTTTGAAAATGGAGAAAGAAATCCTAAAAAAGCGACGGTCTTCTTTGCCAAAGAAATGAAATAAAATATTCATTTATTGCTCAGCATAAGAAGATCTGGCCGGTTGCTCTAATGTGTAAAGTACTAGAGGTTAAAAGCAGCAATTATTATAGTTATCAGAAGCGAAAAGCTAACAAAACTGATGACCCTGACCATAACGATATTAATGCAATTGAATTAATTTACTATTCATTTCACTAAAGCGATCATATATAACACCTACAGTTTCACCTTTAACAATATCTGTCACATAAATATCGCTGGGTAACTCTCGATAGACCTGCAACGTTTTATCCGTAAATGAATAGCGCTTCAAAACCGATTTATTTCCTTGGGCGGTAATATAATAAAAGCTATCGTTAATAATTTTTAGTCGATGAGGCATAATTCCTTGTATGTCACTGGCTGGCAATTTAAACATAATATCGACTTCTCCTACGTTTGATCTACGCATTAATTGGCCATTGAGCATGTCGCCATAATATAAAAACTTACCATCTTGGCTTTCTTGAGCTATAGCTCCGGCATTTAATAGTATTTTTTCTTTTTCTGACGTAATAACATTTAATTTATAAATATTGTATTGCTCACCTTCAAAAGTACTAAAGTATATGAACTTTTGATCATTTGACCAAGAAAGTAAAAATACTTTAGTTGAAAGAAATATTTTCTTTTGTTCCGTTTTATTATTGATATCAAAAATAGTTATTTCTGTATTCGATTTTGTTCGGGTAACAAAAGCAAGTCTGTCTTCTTGTATGGATAATATTGGCCTTTCTATCATGTTGGCCTTAATATTTGTAACTCTTTCAACGTCGCCGGCTTGGAGTTTCCATATATCATATAAACCATTTCTATTGGAGGTAAAATATAACACTTTGGCATTAGGTGAATAAACAGCATGCATATCAATCATAGAACTATTAGCGTTAGAAATTTCCGATATGCCAAATTCTCCAATACTTTCAATATTAATGGTTCTAGTACGGTTTGTATAAACAAGCATATTTAGATTAATCTGGCTAGTAACTAACATGGGTGTATGACTAGGAATAGATGTAAATGCACTCTTTACTTTTTGGTTGGCAATATCAAAGCTCCAAAGACCTTTCTGACCATTCAAATCACCGACAACCCAGAGTGCTTTATCATCTTTTAGTGATAAACCATATAATCGACTAAATTGGTCATTGATTAACTGATATTTCTGCTTTGCAATATCGTATTGATATAAATGTGATGCTCCACCAAGCACAGTGGAGACAAAATACAGTATTTTATGATCATGTCCTAAAAGTAGATGCCTATTACTTGTTTCAGGGGTATCAATAATAATAGGTTCCAGTGGCGTTTTTTCTAAATTTACTTGCACTATTTGTATGCTGTTATCAATTAATATAGATAAAAACAAACGTTGTGATTCGATGGATACGGCTAAATATAAAATAGAATGTTTGACTTTATAGAGACTTACTTTTTCACCAGAGAGAATATTATGTTTAATAATTTCACAATTTACGCTCTGATGACATTTCACATAATACCAGTGCTTAGCATTTATTAACCATTGAGGATTTTTATATTCTGCATTGTCACTGATAACTGTTTGTATTTGAGATTCTAGATTTAAGAGTACTAATTGATTTTTCGTTTCTTTAAAGTGCTTTTTCTTAGTGAACAATACATATTTACCATCAGGTGATAACGCTGGGGAATTAGAAAAAGAATCTATGTCTGTTAAAAATGTCGCTTGTAATGACGAGGAAGAAACTTCATCCGCTGTGTTCATTAAGGTTTGAAATACTGCAAATGCTATTATGGCTAAAACAAAACTAATCGCTAGTAGCATGCTTAAAAGCTGACTGGATTGCCTTTTGAGGTTTTCTTTAGAAACTCTATCATTAGCTAGGTTTTCCTTTAAGTCAGAGTCATCATAAATAAAACAATAGCCTTTTCTAGCAATTGTTTCGATATATGTTGGTTCCTTAGGATCATCTTTTAATATTTTACGTAACTCAAAAATAGCTCGTGTGACAACTTCTAAACCAGTAACGGTATCAGGCCATAGCGCTTCTGCAATTTTACCTCTGCTGACAACTTCGCCTTTATGAGCGATTAAATAACATAAAACCTGCATTATTTTAGGTTCTAATTTAAATTCATTACCATTGAGAATCAGTTTATTATGCTTAGGAAGAACTAAATACGCTCCTAATTTAAATTTTATTTCGCTCAATGGAGCCATGTAACTACCTGATTATAAAAATGAATAAATACATAATGATTTCATTATAACAATATAATGGTTTTAAATCTCAATCATAATATAAAGAAGTTACTTTTAATCACTTAAGAAAAAAAATGAATAAATATCATTCTGTATTTTCTATCATTACTACAACATTAGTGGCGATATCACCACTGACACAAGCAAGTAATATTAATATCACTCTTGAAGGAAATGGTGAAGTTAAAGCTAAAGAGTCATCAATTAACTGCACTGAAAACTGTATTTTAACTAATGATTTACCGGTAACTACATTAGTTCCAACAGCAAGTTCTGGCTGGTCTTTTACAGGATGGTCAGGTCAGCAATGCGACTCTGGATCACAAGTATTAGTGAATGATAAGTATACAAGATTAAGTGGTGCATCCGGCGGAGCAAAAACCATAAAGACTGGAGATATCAATGGTGACGGTTTTGATGATTTCGTTACCATTGGCTTATTTAATGGGGAAATTTCTTTAAGTACCAATAATGGAAATGGCCAATTTGATGCAACTGAAATAGACATAAACAAGTATTACCCTACGGCTCTAGATCTATTTGACTCAGACAATGATAGTGATTTAGATCTATACCTCGCAGAGTTTGGCAGAGGCAATATAAAAGTTTATCTAAACGATGGACTTGGTCACTTTACTTTTTCTGAAGATATTAAAATACCCGATATAAAACCTTATTCCTTTAAGGTACTAGATAAAAATGATGATGGTCAAATTGATATTTTAATTTCATCATTTTCAGCGGATATATCAGGTGATTTATGGGTGCTAGTGAACAGTATCAAGTCACCAAAAACACAATGGTATATTAACAACAATGGTAGTTATACTGCCGAAGAAGTAATATCAGAATCAGCTTCAATGACGATTGATGCCTACAAAAGTAAAGGTGTAATATCCATTGTTGCAGCCGAAATTGAAAACTCTAAAGTCGTCCATTACCGCTCAGGGATAAGAACAGTAGTCGATAAAGGTCGTGGTTCATATGGCGCTGCTTTTAGCGATATAGATAAAGACGGTAATATGGACATATTAGCAGCTCATTACTCCCCTTCTACCTTAAATTTAATTTATGGTAAAGAAGATGGAACATTTACTGAGGCTGCATTAATTACTTCACCAGATGATGGTGTTACTGCAACCTCTTTCGGCGATTATAATAATGATGGATATATTGACGTAGCAACAAGTGAATTTAATAAAGAACTTTTCTATTATTTTGCAACGAAAAGCTACAAAGATTGTGTCATATCTACTAGTAGTGATATTTCATTAACGGCTACTTTTACTAAATCTACAGATAGCAATATTTCGAATATCGAACCAAAGGAGACACCTAAAAGTAATAGCTCATCTGGGGGAGGATGCTTCTCATACATTTTATTAATGTTAAGCTTATTTATCCGATTTGGAAGAAGCTAACTTCTCTGAAGGCCATCAATTCTATACTAAGATTGATGGCAAAATTGTTATGATTTATTCACTTTAGGACAAAAATTTACCTTCAGTTAATGCGACACTAAGGACAATACAATCAGCTCAAAAAGCTATTGATATTAACGTATTCGTATCATTGTAAACATAGATCCAGTGAGAATTAGAACATTCTTCAGTTAGCTATAAGCTGACATTAATTTAAAATAATCTTCATTTTTTGCTTAATCAACACTCCTATACAATAATTAACCAGTCAGAAGTAAATTAAGTCTTGGGTAGTATGCTTTCCTTGCTTACTTTTAAAATTCAATTAAAGGAAATAAAAATGAAAAAAATATTATTGACAATAATTACTGTAATGATTGCTTTTACCATTCAAGCTGGAGACAAGCCCTATACACTCGGTACTGTCTGGGAGGTATCATATATAAAAGTAAATGACGGTAAACTTGAAGATTACTTAAAAAACCTTAACAGCGGTTATTACCCAATTTATGAAGAATATAAGAAAAAAGGCTGGATAACATCATACAAAGCAATAAGCTTCAATCGCAATAACCCTGATGATTGGAACTTAATGTTGTTGACGGAATACCCAAACTGGGCAACTTTTGATAGAAAAGAAAAAGAATGGGAGGCTGTTGTTGATGAAGTATTTAAAAACAAAAAAGCCGAAGAAAGCAGTAATGAAGATAGAAAAAACATTAGGGTTTTATGGGGATCTAAAGTTGGCGTAGAAATGGTTCCTGTAATCTAAATACACCATAAAAACAGACTAAATAAGCACATTTTCCAAAGAAACTTATCGCGTCAGTCTTATAACATGAGCTGGCGCTATTTAATTGGTAATATTTATAGTAAAACAATGCGTATTTATATCTCTGGGGAACGTTAGCATTTGAGTTACAAACGGCTGTTCAGAGCCTATTGAGATAGGTTTTAGTACATGAAAAAGAGCAATAAAGCGTCAACCATGGTAACTACTTGACTAGGTTACTTGCACAATACTTTTGTACATAATCACTATGTTTAGACAACTTAGCGACAATGCTCGTCATTTTATTTTCTAAGTGAGTGAAGAAGTCTCTTAATTCTTTATCGCTCATATTATCCACCATAGGGTGATAATTTTCTGGTATTAAACCTTGCCCAATCATTACCTGCATCCATGAATCATTAAAGAGCTCGTTATTTTCACGAAACATACGTCCTGTTTCTTTAAATAACTGAATCTTATGCATCAATGTTTCTGGAATAGACATATTGCGGCAGTGCTGCCAAAAACTCGCATCATTCCGGTTAGTAACCTTATAATGCAACACAATAAAATCTCTGATGCGCTCGGTATCGAATTGAGTTTGCATATTAAATTCATTTACATCTGACTCTTTAATCCCATGATATGGAAAGAGTTTTATCAAACGAATAATAGCTTGTTGAATTAAATGGATACTGGTTGATTCTAACGGCTCTAAAAAACCACTTGATAATCCTACTGCAATACAGTTTTTATTCCAATGTTTACGCCTTGTGCCCGTTCTAAATTTAATATGAAGTGGGTTTGTAAGAGCTTCCCCTTCAATATTTGAAGTTAACGTGGCAAGCGCCTTTTCATCAGAAACAAAACGACTGCTATAAACTATACCGTTACCTACTCTATTTTGCAGTGGAATTTGCCACTGCCATCCAAATTCATGAGCAATTGAGCGAGTATAGGGAATAGGAGCTTTAATTGCTTTAGTTTGTACCGCTATTGCTGAGTCACAGGGTAGCCAATGAGACCAATCTATATAGCCTGTATGAAGTGCTTGCTCAATTAATAACGCCCGTTGACCAGTACAATCAATAAATAAATCGCCGCCAATAGCCTCTCCTGACTGTAAGGTTAATGACGAAATATCGCCAGAGTTATGTTCGATATTAACTTGCTCTATTTTTCCTTCAACACGAGTAATACCATGTTGTTCGGCCATAGTTCTTAGAAATTTGCCATATAAAGTGGCATCAATGTGGTAAGCGTAGTTAATGCCTTTATTAGCTAGGTGGGAAAATTTTTCTTGTTGCGCTGCTACTTGCTCGAGGCAATAGTCACCATACTCACCGGCAATTCCCTGTTGTTTGGCTTTTAGCCAAAAGTGTTGAAAGCCCGCTGCCCAGCTTTGTTGACCAGTAGTCCCAAAAGCATGAATATAATTTTCATCTATATTACGCCAATTTTCAAAACTAATACCCAACTTAAATGTGCCATTAGTAGCTTTAAGGAACTCGGCTTCATTTATTTGCAGGAATTGATGAAAGTCTTGTAATGTAGGAATGGTTGCTTCCCCTACACCTATCGTGGCTATTTCATCAGACTCAACTAAGGTAATTTCTAATTGCTTACCTAACAATTTAGTTAAGGCCGCTGCAGTCATCCAACCAGCCGTACCTCCGCCAGCAATAACTACTTTTTTAATATGAGTATTCATGTTCACCTCGGAAATGCCAGTGGAATAATAATGAATAAAAAGCCTGAATAAGTTTCCTCACCCAGGCTTTAGATGTTTTCTATAACTTACTAACTAGAAACGATATGATGCAGTTAAACCAAACGTACGTGGCGGCTGGTAAACACTATAAGCCGTAGGATCCCAAGAAGTATAAACCGTGGTTGACGCCATATTTAGCTCGTCTGTAGCATTCTTAACCCATAACTGTAATGACCACGTATCGTCAAAGTTACGTAACATAATACTTGCATCAACATTATATTGAGCCTCAATTTCTGTTAATGGGTCATTGCTGTTATCGAAGAAAAACTCACTGGTGTATTGGTAACCAACACGGGCACTCATTTCACCAATATCAGCAAGTTCCCACTCGTAAGTAGCATTGATGTTGAAAGAATGATCTGGTGTACGACGCATGTCATTACCTTTTAAACTTTCATCGTCTACCCAAACATCTTTGGTGAACTCTGCATCTAAATAGCCATAACTACCTGAAACAGAAAGCTGTTCAGTAAGTAACGCAATAACTTCTACTTCAATACCTTGTGCTCGACCACTACCATTAATTACGATTAGCTCAGGAATACCAATATCTTCTGATTCTTGCCATACAGCACTTTGAATATCGGTATACTCAGTATAGAAAATTGCACCGTTAACACGTAAACGATCTTCTAAACCTTGAAGTTTAAAGCCGGTCTCATAGTTCCAAGCAACTTCCGGTAAAAATGGTGTTATTGCTTCACTGGCATCTTCCATGCCTTCACCATTGTATCCTCCCGCCTTATAACCTTTCGCTATTGAGAAGTAGTAGAAGGCACCTTCTGTTGCTTGATAATCAACATTAAAGCTTGGCGTCCACTCATCCCATGAATCAGATGTCTCGAATTCATAACTAAATACATCGTTACCGTCTAAATCAATATGCATATTAGTTGCATTGTCAAAGCGCTTTCCGTAAGCCGTACCGCTAAATTCTTTTTCGTCCTTACTCCAGCGCAAACCTGCAGTAATAGAAAGTTTATCGGTAATTTCGTATGAAGCATTACCAAATAATGCGTAACTGTTAGTAATATTGTTTGTTGTGTTACCTAAAGTGCTTGGATGCTCTGTACCAGTATTCCAATCATAAAACATTACCTGTTCATTACCCACTAAAGTACCGTAGGAAAAACCGTATTCTTGGTCAGCGGCATGGAACCAATATTCAACAGCTTCGTTCCGCTTGATGTCTTCTTTCATAAAGAAAGCACCTGCTAACCAGCTAAATTTTTCACCACCACCCGCTAAACGGAATTCTTGTGAAATTTGACTAGATTCTTCGGCTTTAAGCGATACCCACTCATCATCCGGTTGTAGAGCCGCTAATTCTTCATCAGACTCAACAGTATTCCAATCACATGGAACAGAAGGCCCGCCCCATTCACCACAATCTTCAAAACGTTGTGTATTATCAACTAAACCAGCCGCAGCATTCTCATAGATTGAGTAGTCGTTACTACGGTAAGCCGTAATTGAGGTTAAACGACCAATTGAAGTATCGTAATCGATTTGCATACTTAACGATGAGTTTTCTGAATCTTCAGAGTTTTCAACACTACTTGCATCTTTACGAGGATCGGGACTAATAAATGCCTCATTACGACCAGCACTGTAGCTGATGTGCTTCATACGAGGGGTTGCATCTGTTTTTGCATAACCCGCCGTAAGCAAAATTTCTAAATCTGAAGAAGGTGTAAATAACAATTGGCCACGTGCAGACTGACGAGATAAATCGTCTGCGTCGGTACCTGTATGGGTATTTTCCCCGTAACCGTCACGAGTTACTCCACTTAACGCTAACTTACCGGCAACATTGTCAGATAAAGAGCCCGTTACAAAACCTTTAAGTTCGTATGTACCGTAGTCGCCTATTGTCGCTTCTACACTACCTTCCATTTCACCATCTACAGGGCGTTTAGTGATAAAGTTAATCGCGCCACCTACAACATTTTTACCGTAAAGCGTACCTTGTGGGCCACGAAGTACTTCAACACTTTGTAGGTCGTATAAATCCATGGCAGCACCTGTACCACGAGAAATGTAAACACCATCGATATACATACCAACAGCAGCACCCGCACCCGCACTTTCAATATCACTACCGATACCACGCATAAATAGCTCTGGCTCAGAAGAGTTGTACATATTCATTTGAAAACCAGGTACTCGGCTCGAAATATCGGCTAGGCCTTGTATTTTTTCGTCTTTCATTTGGTCTGCACCAAAAGCAGAAACAGCAATAGGAGTTGATTGTAAACTTTCAACTATATGTCGTGCAGTTACGGTAACAACTTCTATACCGTAGTTGTCATCTTTTTCAGTTTCTGTGGTATTTTCTTCTGCAATGGTTGGCAAACTAATAACACCAACAGCTAGCATGACACTAAAGGCTACAGGGTTTAGAGTTTGTTTGATCTTCGACACTTGTTGTAAGCTCATCTTCTCTCTCCATCCCCGTTTAATACAGGGAGTAAATTGTTTATATTGTAAGGCTTATTCCCGATGAATTTTATTGTTTACTTATTATTCATCTGTACCCAGATTACGGCAGCCTTTTATACAATAAAAATAATTTATAACACCTAAGCTATATACTAAACATTATAACCAGCAATATCGACAAACAACAAAAATACGGTAAAAGCCTTTAAAAACAAGAGATATCTGCACTTCAACTAACAAAGAGCAAGTGAAGAAGATTTCGCTATTTGACAGTTTATTTGTGTTTTCTTAATAGAATATAAAAAAAACTTTGCTATAACACAATGAATATATCTTTTATAAACAAAAAAGGGCAGCCCTTAATAGGGCTGCCCTCTAATACCTATATGGGTAGGACAAGTCGGCAACAATCTGTATTAAAAATTCTTTATAAGGCTACAACCCTATTAATAGAACAGCTAAAATTCCTACTGGTGCTATAAATTTTATAATGACCAGCCAAGGCTTATGAAACGAACTTCTACTGCTTGAGAACTCTTGCTCAACAACGTTAGCCTTCATTACCCATGCGCAAAACAAAACGATAAGCAAAGCATTTAACGGGATCATAATATTTGCAACACTGTAATCCATTAAATCAAATAGGGTTTTATTAGCGAATGTGTCAATAAATCCAAACGGCGTAAAATTCGACAGAAGATTAAAAGACATGGCAGCCCCTAAACCTAATATCGCTGAGCCTGAGGCGGCAAGTATTGTTGATTTAACACGACTGAATTGATACTTGTCAGATAAATATCGAACAATACATTCAAGCATTGATAGTGCCGTAGTTAACGCAGCACCTGCAAGTAATAAGAAAAACAATAGCGATATCCATTGCCCACCAGCAACTTGACCAAACGCTATTGGCAATGTTTCAAAAATTAATCCTGGCCCACTTGAAGGCTCTAAACCAAAAGCAAATACAAAAGGAAATATGGCTAAACCAGCTAATAAAGCAACTAAGGTATCAGCAAAAGAAACCACAAGAACTGAGCGAGGTATAGATATATCTTTAGATAAATAACCGCCATAGGCCATGACACTGCCAGCGCCAACCCCAAGAGAAAAGAAAGCTTGTCCCATTGCAGCTAAAATCACATCAGACGTTATTTTTGATAAATCAGGGCTGAACAAATAACTAAAACCTTTGGCAAAATCACCTGCAATAGAAGCATAAACAACAAGAAAGACCAAAATAACAAAAAGTAGCGGCATTATAAATTTAACACTCTTCTCAAGGCCGTCTTTTAAACCACGGGAGATAATAAAAGCGCTAAAAGCAATAAAGGCGAGTAATAGAAATATACTTTTACTTGCTGAACCTGCTAATGATTGAAAGTATGATTTTGAACCTTCACTATCGATGTTATTAAAGGTACCGATTAAGGATTGCACTGTATAATCAACTGTCCAGCCAGCAACAACACTATAATAAGACAAAGCAATAAATGGTATTAGCAAGCTCAACCAACCAATAGCATGCCACACTTTATTTGCGCCATTTTGCTTCACTAACGCTTTCATAGAGCCAAGGGGGTCTTGTCTACCTTGCCTGCCCAATATTAACTCAGCTACCATAATAGGTGCAGCGAAACAAAGCAGCGTTAGAATATAAACTAAAACAAATGCGCCACCACCATTGGTGCCAACCACGTAGGGAAAACGCCAAATATTGCCTAGACCAACAGCGATACCGATAGTCGCCATTAAGAAACTTGTTTTAGATGACCAAGTAACACTGCTACTGACGCTGTTTGAAATACTCATACGCTGTTCCTACTTACTTCTTTTAAAGACATCATTAGTTTACAAATAAGTTAATTTATAAGGTTTAGTTAAAAATACTTCAACACACAACTAAGTTTGAATGAGTTTAGGTAACTGCTAATTTTCGATTAAACTCTTCTTCTTTATATGTTTCATTTTCCATGATATTTTTTAAACGAGCAACAGCATCCCAAACATCAATATAACGTAAATACAATGGCGTTAAACCAAATCGTAATGTGTCAGGAGCTCTAAAGTCGCCCATTACACCCGCAGCGATCAACGCTTGCACAATGGCATAACCTTCTTTGTGGCTCATAGCAACCTGACTTCCACGACGGTCTGCATCTCTTGGGCTAATAATATTAAAATCAAATTGAGCACATTCTTGATCAATTAATTGAATAAACAAATCACCCATTTTTTGAGATTTAGCTCTAAGCTCCTGCATTTCAGCACGCGCAGTAATATCTATACCAATTTCAGAAACCGCTAAACTAATAATGCCTTGAGTTCCAGACAGCATTTGGTTGATATTATCTGCTGGTCGATAATCACGCTCAAAAGCAAAAGGTTGAGCGTGGCTATACCAACCTGTTAACGGTTGCAACGCTTTACCCTGATGACGCTTAGCACAAAAAATAAAGGCTGGGCTACCTGGGCCACCGTTATAATATTTATAAGTGCAACCAATAGCAAAATCGACATTACACGCATTTAAATCAATGGGTAAAGCACCACCACTGTGACACAGGTCCCACACTGAAATGGAGCCGCACGCCTGTGTTTTTTCAGTTATCTTTTTCATGTCGAGTAAACGACCAGATTTATAGTGCACTTGGGTAATACATACTACTGCCACGGATTCATCAATTGCGGCTAAAATTCCTTCTTCTTCTTCAGCAAAAACTATTTCAATTGTATCACCTAAAAGCTTTACCAATCCTTGCACGGTATAGTTATCAGTTGGAAAATTACTACCTTCCATCACTATTTTGTTACGCGTTGGGTTCAATGTTAAGGCAGCTGATACTACTTTAAAAATATTGATGCCGGTTGCGTCAGTAACAACAACTTCGCCTTCATTAGCACCTATCGTTGGCGCTAGCTTGTCACCAATAGTTTGGCTCAATGTAAACCAATTATGAATATTCCAACTTTTTATCAGGCTTTTGCCCCAATGCTCGGTAATTATTTCTTGCGCCTTGGTAATAGCCTTCTTTGGCATAGCCCCTAATGAGTTACCACTCATGTAAATATCGTCGTATGGTAGGCTAAATTCTTCTCGAAAACACGCTAGACGGTCTTGCTGATCTAATTTTTCACAATCACTTCTATTTAATTTCTGCATTTTACTCTCTCTAGACCGATAGATGAATCAGGGTATTTGTTCATTCGACAACAGCAATATATTTGCTGACATTTTTGCTAACTCTGTATTATGCCAGTCTAACTAAGCCAGCAATAACTTAAAAATAATATAAAAGAACATTTGTATATACTTTTAATTATAACGAAATCATATTAATCTTGTTAAAATTAGCCTTATACAAGAATTTAAAAACAGAAAAGCCAATACTTATACGCTTTAGTATAAGTATTGGCTTACTAGTAACTTGGTCTGTTATTTATTTCTACTTGGCCAAGGTGTCGTTGGTGCATCAAATGATGGTTCACCTAATACAGGGCTAGATAGTACATAAATACCATGGTTAGTGAATAACCAGAATAAATTTCTATCGTACTCAACATAAACACTGTGAGATAAGTTACCACGAGCATATTCAACTACACGTTCAGTGTTAAAAGGTGGCACAAAATACGCGATGATTTCAGGCTTCTTTAAGTTACTTACATCAAATACTTGTAAGCCAGCATTATAGAAATTAAACGGTAAAATATTATCTTTTGGTGTGCCCGGTTGAGTGTAATATCCTGTACGTTTTGGCCCAAAGCTACCACGGCGTTGACAAAAATCAGTAAACTTCGCATCAGTCGGTGGTTTAGGTCGTGGTAACACACCCACTTTCACAGGCTCTTGTGGATTACTAACATCAATCATGTGTACATCTTTATAGGGTTCCCAGCAATCTTCATTTAATGGATAACCACTAAAGTAGACGATGCCTGTTTTTTCAACTTGAGATACATCAATGAAGTCACCTTCAGTACCCGCAACACTTGGTGCAAAGTTAAGATGGCTTACAACTTTCATATCACTTGGATCTGAAATATCAACCACATAGAACCCTAACCCGCCCATCGCTGCGTAGCCATATTTGCCACCTTGCTCTGATGATTTAGGAATAAACAATGACATACGAGCCCCCATCCAAGATGTACGGTTTCCTGCTCTAGGATTGGCTTTAAATACGGCTTCATGCTCTTCATTAAAAGCAATTTGGCCTGGCATAGTTAATTGATCCATAAACTTAGGGTTACTTGGGTCTGACATGTCCCACGACTGATAACCAGCAGAATACAAGTCATTAGGGTATTCAGTTAAGGCATAGCTGGCATCTGGCGCTGCTGCTACATACATAGTATCGCCGCCAAAGTATGCTGGAATATCACGAACACCTGAGCCTTGTTGTTGGCCAATAGGAGCATCAGGGTTTTCAACATCTGTTGTTCTTGTTGCTAACAGTGTCCAATCTTTTGGTAATGGACCATTCATTTCATAAACTTTAAAGCCTTTTAAATGATTAGCTTTACGAATTTTTTCAACATTGTCAGCTTGTACACGCTTATTCTTCAGTAAACCAAAACGTCGGATTTCAAAAGACTGTACCATGATGTACTTAGCCAGTTTATCGTTCCATTGAATAGAAGCGGCTCCAAACATATCACCTTCGTCATATGGATTTTGGTCAACTTCATCTGCACCATTTACTCCCCAAGTATGGCCACGAGTTAAGAGTAATTCGGCTTCTTTAGGGTTAGTAATATCAAAGATTTTCAAATCACGACGCACATATTGATATAAGTAACGTCGACCATCAAAATCGACTATATTTTGCCACGTATGGAACGGCTCAACCGTAATAGGATAATAAGCCTCAACCGTCATATTTTTTATGTATTGCTCAGTATCCCAATAATCTAACTCACCATCGAAGCGAATATTGTCATGGGCATCGCGCGTTGCTACTGGGTGGGTAAATTCACCCGTTTCTTTATTTAAACCATAACTTCCTTTGATTGGATCAACAGGCGTTTTATCAATACTTAAGCTATCACTTCGTGCCACCCATTTATCTTTAATAACAGCGTCTTCATTAGCTTTCCCGTGACTATTACCTTCAGCCTTAGTGATAGCTTTATCAATACTTTCTGAATCCGCACAGGCAGAAATTATTAGCACACTGCTAACTACAGCAATTAACGCAAATGGCTTTAACCATAAATTTATACCGCTTTTGTTAGAGATGTTCTTTTTTATAAAACTCATATGTCCTCTCTGAAAAATTATGTCGTGATAGTCTTTTCAAGTGGAAGTGTTTCCAATTAAAAACTATAACATTAAATTTGTTATTTGAGTTTATGAAAACCAGCCATAACTAGACAATAATATTATCAAGTAAAGGTATATTGTTTTGGTTATATCTATTTTTAGTCATTAAAAAATATAAAGTCAGTTAAAACCATACATACAGTTGAATTAAGTGTTTTTTTAAGTAGTTTTCCATAACGATATTTTTTAACGAAACAGCCATATTCTAAGAAGCCAAAATAAATAGTAATTGACAGATTTTTTCCAACAACATACTTTAAAAAACACTTTCAATCGTCAAAAATAAAGGGTCTCTATGCTTTTAACCAACCAGTTCTATAAAAAAGTTCAGAAAATACTCATTGCAATCACGCTAACTATTACAACTAGTTATGCTCATGCCGTAGCTGAGCAAAGCACTATTTACACTATAACTGTATGGAAAATTCATCCGGGAAAGCATGTGGAATTCATCAAATATATGAAAGAGTGGGAACAAGTTTATATAGACATAAAATTGCCACCGATGAAGTGGTATCGAAAAATTTCTGGTGACAGTTATGACTTTGTCAGCATTAGCCCGCCATTTAATAATGCTAAAGAACATGAAATGGAAAAAGTTGGCAAAGCTCGTGGTTTACCTATTGGTTACAACTACACGCTAAAACTCAATGAATATGTTGATACCTACACCAGTACTTATGTTGAAGGGCCACAGTCAATGGCAGATTTACTTTCGCAAGTAACTAAATAGTGTTCCTAATGCCACAGTGATCACTGTGGCAATTATTACCTACTGTTACACTCTACTGGCTCGGTTTTTTATAATACAAACCAATATATGCAGTGCCTTTCCAAGTATTTAACACTAAACTAATATCTTCTGTTTGCCCTTTCCAATTAGTTTCTAATTTATACTCGCCCGTTGCCGCAAAACTACAAAGTATTTCAGAAGAATCTTTAGCTTCATCGTTATAGACACTTTTCTCTGTTTTTGCCGTACCGTGATTTTTACTGATCAGTCCCTTAATCGCATTATAATCTACAACACAACTATTAGAATCTTTAGATAAAGACCGATAGTACAAAACATTATCAAGCTTTCCTTGTGCATCAAAAACATACTCAAGGTGAAAATCTAAATCAAACAATTGAGCTTCAAACGTTAAGTTACGCTGTTTTTCTTCAACTAGCTTGTTCTCTTCCTCACTTTTCACTTGTTCAAATGATGCAAGCCAATTGATTTTTTTGTCCGCTTGACTAAGACTCGAAAAACTAATAAACAATGATACCAAGGTAATTAACGTTATTTTTTTATTCATAAAAACTCCCATTTATTTACTCTATTATTAATAAGTAGACTAAATACAGTTTATGAAAATTAGTCACGTTAAAGTAATATAAATGGAAGTACTTATTATAACTAATTTGATATAACAAAAATGAGCTTGCAGTAATACAGTTTACTTTTCAACCTTCTAAATGTTTCCTTATTCGTTCCAAAGCAAATACTGTAATGATGTGATGAACACCTTAACACCCAAGCTTGGCATTTTGTTCCAAACTTAAGATCGGTGTTAAATTTAATAAGGTCGTTCATCATGAATATTAAAGTTGTCGGTATTGATATAGCTAAAAATTATATATTCCTTTCTAAAAGTGTAAGGGTACAATTTTAGCTTATTGTGTTTGCTTACCATGATAGTGATAATCTGAAAAAGTATCTAAGGAGGTTTCATTGATTTCGGTGAAGTAAGCAAAGCTACCTTTCATCTTCATTTCATTTTTCTTGGCTAGTATTGCGCCATTAATATGGATAAAAGTAAAAGTTATCGCTAAGTCGGTAATTTGGGCAGTAAACATGGGGGAAAATTCTGCGTTGTTCCAAATCGATATTTTTTCAATATATTGATCATCTTTTTGATAGACTAATTTTCCTTGCAGTTTCCCAATCGAATCTTTCCCCAGTTTTTGTAAATAAACGTTAAATGCCATCACAATATATTTCTCATCATTAGTAACTAAAGACAGACTTTCTTGATCAATTAGCTGACGTAACTTGAATTGAATATTATCTCCTTGCTCTTGTTTGTTTTTTGCAAAATTCTCAATTTGTTTTTTTGTTGGTAGTTGGCCATTAATTTGTTTAAGGTTCCATCGTTCAACCGTTTGTGGAGAGTACTGTTCAATACTGCTTGAAATGTCACCTTCCTCATCTTCATAGCGTGAAATTTTATAAGACCAAAACTCTCTCTCTGTATGTTCAAATTTTATAATAGCTTGGTTCACTTTTTCTTTAAACAATAGTAGCTCTGCCGTAGTTTTTTCTGTTGCCGCGATGTTAAAAACCGTACCAAAGCAGATCAGCAATAAGTAATACTTCTTTTTCATATTTTCACCTTTTGAGATATTAAAATTAAACTGTATCCCTCTTTATGTGAAATAAAGGTGAACCTAATAACTCGGTTGTATCAAATTCGCGGTGATTTTTAACTAGTTTGGTTAAGGCAGACTATTAAATGGGGAGAAACATCATGTCTAATGTTAACATTCTTGGAATTAGATTCAGGTAATACTTTTGGTTGGCGTCACATGTATGTTGAGTTGAGTTAACTGAACTGGGCCATAAGATTGATGCATAAGAAATGGGTGATTTCATGGAAAAACTGAATATAGAGTCCATTCGACCTAAGAAACGTCACTATCACCCAATATCTAGCAAAAATCTCAGATATGCGCCTAATTTACTCAAATGGCAATTTAACCCTAGTTTAGTAAACAACCCCCAGTCGTGTAATTTAATAACCCTTTTAATGCATTATTGATTTTCCTCTGCAAAATCATTTTAAATAATAAGCCAAGCTCAGGAATACGAGAACGGAAACGGATAGTTCAAGAAAGCCTAATAAACCATGGCCGATAGCTGGTCTAGCTCAAATAAATTCATAAGAAAAACCAAGCGCATAATACAGTTATAAACAGGATTTCTTAAGATGAACAGATTGTGTTAAGTAGAATTAAACTTCATACGGTGAGTCAAAAAATGAAACTTTAAAGACCGATTCTGATTTTATGGGAGGGTTACACTATGGCCACCGATATTGTCATTCGTTGATACCAATACAAGCACTTTATTCCTTGGTGAATCAATTTGACAAAGAATTCTACGCTATCCCCGTATAAAGGAACTGACCCATGATGCTGGAATTTATCAATATTGGTTGGAAACAGAATTTCCACCGCAACGTAGTGTTGTAGAAAAATGACTTTAAGTATGATTAGTTTCAAGAATCATGTTGTAAATACCTATTTCGAAAATCTTTTTTTCTATCAATTGCTATCGGCTGACTTTTATTGTTCTGGTTATTAGGTGGCTCATTAAAACGTTGTACTAGCGCGACGAAATCATCATCGGTCTGAGGCCTCCCGTATAGGTAACCCTGTCCTCGGTTACAATTATGTTTAATGAGAAATTCGTTTTGTTCTACTGTTTCAATACCTTCAGCTACTACTATTAAGTCTAAGCTACGGGCCATAGCAATAATCGCTTTAACCAAAGCTACATCTTCTTTTGAAAATGGAATGTCATTGACAAATGTACGATCAATTTTGAGAATATTGACAGGAAATTTACGTAAATAACTAAGCGCCGAATAACCCGTACCAAAATCATCCACTGCCAGATTTACCCCCATCTCTGATAGAGCCTCCAATGTAATGATGATATCTGATGATTCTTCAATCAATAAATTTTCAGTCAATTCCAAGGTTAAGCAACTTGGTGCTAATGAACACTCATCCAACAAGCCCTTAATAGAGTCCTGAAGTTTTATTTCACTAGTATGAAATTGTGCGGGGGAAAGGTTGACAGACATCGACATATCGAATCCTTTATCATTCCATTGCTTAAGTGTGTGACAGGCACGTGCAAAATTTTATTTCCTAACTCTTTAATTATTCCTGTTTGTTCAGTAACAGGAATAAATTGATCTGGGGAAACGATTGTACCATCGCTGCGACGCCAACGAACGAGCGCTTCTGCACCAATAATTTTGTTGCTAAAAAGTTCAACGATTGGTTGGTACAAAAGGAAAAACTCATCTTGTTTTAGAGCCTGATGCAAGTCTACTTCCATTTGCAATTGAGCTTGAAGTCTGGCATTCAATTCCGGAGTGTAATAGCATATCTGATTTCGCCCTTTTTGCTTGGCTCGATACATAGCTGTATCGGCATTCATCATCAAGCTTTTCGCATCTTTTCCATCAGATGGATATATTGCCAAGCCAATACTGGCTGATAGATAGACCTCTTTGTTGCCAATGCTAAATGACACCGCTAATTCTCTTAGAACACGCTGAGCGACACGATCAAAAATTGTTTTCTCTTCATCGGTAGTCAACAATAAAACAAACTCATCTCCACCAAGTCGAGCCACAGTATCGGAGTCACGTAGGCAAGCCAATATACGCTCTGAAGTTTGTTGTAGTACCTCATCACCTGCTACGTGGCCGAGAGAATCATTTATATTTTTAAAGTTGTCGAGATCAATAAATATAACAACGAACTCATTGCCTCGTCTCGTCGATTTTTCCAAAACCCTGTTTAACCTATCATGAAATAAATTCCGATTTGGCAAACCAGTTAGTTCATCGTAATGGGCTTGCTGCCATACATGCTTTTCCATTTTTTTTCTGTCGGTTATATCACTGGCACTAAAGATATATCTGCACCCTTTATTAGAGCTATACTGTTGTAGACTACATTCCACTGCTAACCAATGTTCATTATCATTAACATCCTTGACCTTAAATTCATGGCCCTGAGATTCTTCTTTATCGATGATAGTTTGAAAAAATGTTTTAAATACTTTCTGGTCTTCATCACTGATTAGATCTGTGATAAATAAGGGATCTTCTTGTGTTGGCTTCTTTCCCAGCAATTCTCTAAATCGAATGTTTGCATAACTAATCATTGCGTGAGTATCTGTCTCCCAGATTAAAACAGGTGCACTGTCGGCCATATTCTGGAAATGTTGCTGGCTATCTTTTAGTAACGCCGCTTTTACGGTAATATTTTCAACATTTGATATGGTTACCCGAAACCATTGGGAGATATACCAACCAATGAACATGCATAGTGAAATTATTGGAACAGACCAGGAAAAAGCTTGTTGGAGTATTTTTTTACCTGGTAATTCAATACGATAGTGAATATAACCCACAGGATGTTGTTTGAAGTCAAGCAGAGGAACTACAATATAAGGAGTTTCAGAATCAACTGTGGGAGCCGTAATTGAAACACTCAGATCAAGTAATGAGTTAGTAGTAGTGAGAATAGATAGCTCGGAACTAAACTTTCTAAAAAGAGCAAGTGTGGGTCGAAGTTTTCTTTCTGGTAATACTTCATATACTGTTTCAGGTGTTATCGCACTTAAGGCTACCAAGAACAATTCACCATCACGATTTATGAAGCTAACAACAGATTCAGGCTCAACCATGGAAGCTAATTGAGTATGTTCCACCATTGGCAAAAGTTGAGACAGATCAAATCCCAGGTAATCGACTGCAACCACATATTCAGCGCCGCGCTCAGCATAGATAGGTGAGCCGTTATCACTAAGCACCAAAACCTCATTGATGCCGTAGTTATCTAACAGGTATTTACGGAAATTGCTTATAATCCATTGTTCATTTTTCTTAATAATCAGGTTATCAATAGTCTCATCCCACCAACTAATATCTTTAGTGCGAGCGCCCAGTATTATACGAGCCTGCTTGATGTGGCCTTCTACTGAAGCAATAGACTGTTGAATTCTAGATTTGTCAACCATATTTGCTGAATACCACAATAGCTGACTACTCAGTCCAAAGAAGGTAATAGTGACTAGGGCAAATGATCTTCCAAGACGTTTAATGAGTCTGATGAGATGACTATCTGGGGTTTCACCATCCAAAATGTTGTCCTTTATTGTGTGTTCTATCCTTTGTTGTGGGTTCTGTCCTTTTGAAAATATCAGCTATTAAACTGTTTCTCAGTGTAACTAACGAAATTCCCACTTAACTATAGACTAAAAAATTCAAATATAGGTATTATAAATTACTACAACTACAAAATAGTATTATGCCCAGTTTGAACTAGGGCGTGGCGAATGAGTAGAGTAATGTATACTGTTAATCTTCTTCATTAAAAATAGGGATAACCTACCACTCCTGTAAAGAACATAATGATGGTCATTATTTCACTCATTGTCACACGTTCGGAAACTGTATTTTTAGCGAATATGCTCTATGATTTCACTTTGGTTGGAATAAATTAAAGCTTTATCTGCTTGGTTCAGGAAAAATTGCTACTGGCCAACCAATTGATAGTTGCCAATGAGACATTATTCATTTGAATACCTAAAATAATTGCTTATAGTTTGCTATCCTTAATTTATGCTTTAATTCCAATTTTTTCATAAATCTAATTTATAATAACTTTAGATTGAGCTGTAGAAGTGCACTGCGGGACGGGTATAAATGGGTAACAATAAAAACAATTCAATTGATAATACAACTATACGTCAACCACTAGACATAGAAACAAAAACATTGTCTGCATCGGCTCCCCAATTAGCTAATACCGAACTTCCGCTTAACATCACGCCTGCTGGCAATAACACCTGCTCAGATGATAATACCACCATAATTAAGGGCCCCACTCCAACTTACTTACCTAGTAATGCTTCAACACCTTCCTTAGGTGAAGGCTCATTGATTAATAATCGTTTTATTTTAGAAAAGGTACTAGGATTTGGTGGCATGGGGGTTGTTTATCGAGCATTAGATAAACGGAAGCTGGAAGCCAATGATGAGAACCCCTATATTGCGATAAAAATTTTAGGGGATGATTTCAAGCTTTATCCCCAAGCTTTTGTTTCATTGCAGCGTGAAACAAAAAAATCACAAAGTCTAGCTCACCCTAATATTATTACCGTTTACGATTTTGACCGAGATGGCGACGAAGTTTATATGACTATGGAAGAATTACATGGCCATAATTTAGCTGACTATATTAAAGATCATCCTTTTGGTGTGCCAATAGAAAAAGCTAAAAAGATAATTCATGCCATCAGCAAAGGATTAATTTATACCCATTCAAAACAAATTATTCATTCTGATTTGAAGCCCGCTAATATTTTTATTACCTCAGATGAAACCGTCAAAATATTAGATTTTGGTATTGCTAAAGTAGCAAATGACATAAAAGGCGCAAAAGCAAGTAACAATGATGAAGACGAAATTTCTGCATTAACCCCTAGCTATGCCAGCAATGAAATGCTTGAAGGTCAACAACCACTTATTATTGATGATCTTTATGCGCTAGGATTAATTTGTTATCAGCTTCTCTCGGGTGAACACCCGTTTCAATTACAACCCGCCAACAAAGCCTTGCAAAAAAAACTTAAACCAAAACGCATTAAAAAGCTGAAAAAATATCAATGGCAGGCTCTTGAAAAAATATTGGCGTTAAAGCAGCAAGATAGAACTGCTGAAGTGCAACAGTTTCTTCATGCCTTTGAAGGGATAAATAGAGCCCGTAATGCATTAATTTTCACTTTTACCCTAATCACTGTAATCTTTATTAATGTGATAATTTTTCGTCCGGAAAATAAAGGGCCAGACGTGCCATTCGCCCAGTTGTCTGCAAAACTACAAAGCAAGATTTCTTTAGCATTAACCAGTGGCACGGAAGCATTAACATTCAATGATTCCAATGCCGCTTTATTTTATTTTAATAAAGCCTATGAATTGCATCCAAAGAATTTGGATGCACAGCAGGGACTTGAAAAAGTAGTCGAACAAATTGTTAGCAATATCGAAAATATTCCGGTAGCTGATTTAACTATACACCAACTCAATCAAATAAATACCCTGTTAAAATACAATTCACTCAACGAGAATAAACAGTTAGCTAACATGAAAATATACTTAAAAAAGAATTTATCGCACTAAATTTGCAATTCTTTCGCTAATTTCTGGCCAGTTGTCTTGCCAGCAGCACAAGTGACCGTAATTGGCATAACGCCAAACTAAACCTCCATTTTTTTTCACAAAGGCTAATGTTACCTTATTAGGTACTATCCTATCTTGTTCACCGATTAAATGTATGCTGATAATATTTTTATTTATCACCGTAATATTCATAGGATTTAAAGAATTGTATAGGGGTTGAAAACCTCTTACTTTCGTCCATAAATCTATATCGAGGTTAGCAGCAATGGTCACTAATGCAGCCACATTGGGAACTCGTTCAGCTAATATGCTTGCAATTACACCGCCGCCACTATAACCCACTAAAACAAGTTTTTTATGGGGGATTTCAACCATTATTAATGTTAAGGCTTCTGCCATGCTAGTTAATACTTGTTCAGAGTAGCGACCATAAGTCCAAAGATCTGGTCTACATTGAACTTGAACCACCATGCCATAATAGCAAGGACGAGCTATGAATATTCCTGGATAATTTGTTTTAGCCATCAGGTTTAATGTTAAGTGCTTTTTCCCAGTCGGATCTAAGGCTTTTTCCCGACCATTAACCCATGGATTACCATCACCGCCAAAATAAACATAAAGTACATTGTCTACCGATGTTTTGTTTGTAAATAATACATGATCAAAATATCGAGTTGTAATGATGCTTCTTTTCAAAGAAAGCGTTTCTATTTGGCGATCTAAAGAGTTTATGTTGACTGAACAACCGCCAAACTGCATTAACAGCAGTAGACAAATAACAATAATAATAACTTGCAATTTTATTATCCTATACTAATTTTAAAGAGTAATTGACTTTACTGTATTACTAAAAATAAAAAAATAAGAGATCACAAATGGAAATTACTCTTAAAAACTCTCACTATCCACATATAGCTTACAATCAACTTAATAAAAAATTATTGGTACTTTTATTTACGTTTTTTATATTGTCTGCTTGTCAAAGCACGTCTAAAACAACGCTTTCAAGTGTACCACCAAAAAACCTGATGGTTGCTGATTTACAAATAGTTGATTGTTTATTACCAGGGCAAGTAAGAGGTTTAGGAAATAATATTTATCTAACACCACGTCGACCGATTATGACAACAGCGTCAGATTGCAAAATAAGAGGCGGTGAGTTTGTCGCATACGATCGAGCTGACTATAAATCGGCACTTAACGTTTGGCTGGCTTCGGCAAAGCAAGGGAATTTGGCAGCTCAAACCAATGTCGGCGAAATATTTGAAAAAGGGAGTGCTGGCAAAGCTAATTATCAGGCGGCAGCCATTTGGTACAAAAAAGCAGCAGATGCCGGGTATGCCAGAGCACAATTTAATTTGGCCACCTTATATGAACAAGGTCTTGGGGTCGAACAGAACTCTTTAGTTGCTTTAAACTTATATCGAAAATCTTGGGGCTTACCGGAAGACGATTTAATTTATCAATCTGCCGCTTATAAAGAACAGCGACATCTTAAAACGCAATTACAGCTTGATATAGACAACAAAACGGGGCAAATAAAACTGCTTGAAAAACAAATTCAGCAATTACACCGTGACAGTAAAAAAAACACCGTAAGTCAATATAAAAAGGACATTCAGCAACTTGGCGATTTGGTCAATAGTCTGAAACGTGAACAAAAAAATACAGAACAAAAGTTTTTGAATCTACCAGTATTTAGAGAGCCAAAAACCACAAGATTAACTGAAAACGTCAGTAATAATCTTAAAAATAGCAATGGGCTGAGCTTTGGTAAATATTACGCACTCATTATTGCTAATCAAAATTATGCCAGTATTGGTAGCTTAAATACGCCTCACAATGATGCAAAACAATTGGCACAAATATTACGGAGTAAATATAACTTTTCCATACAAATGCTGCTTGACGCTAACAATATAGAGGTTATGCAGGCGATTAACGATCTGAACTCAATTTTAACCGATGAAGATAACTTGCTTATTTTTTACGCAGGACACGGTACACGGTTACAATCGGGTGATGTTGAAGATGGTTACTGGTTACCAGTAAATGCAGATCCGCCGCCCACCAATACTTATTGGGTTTCTAATGAATTTATCACCCGACATTTAGCCCGATTAAAAGCAAAACGAGTATTGATAGTTGCAGATTCTTGTTATGCAGGTTTATTGTCCAACCAAAAAAACAATTTACTCATGGGCATTAAAACTAATTACACCAAAGAGTATCTGGGATATAAACTTGCTAAAAAATCTCGGTTTGTTTTATCTTCTGGCGGAGATAAGCCCGTACTTGATAATGGTGGCAATGGCCATTCAGTTTTTGCCAGCGCTTTTATCAGGCAGCTGGAGAATAATCAGCAAATTATGGCCGCACCTGATTTATATTTAAAAATATCTGAAGTGGTTAGCAATAGTGCCACCCAAATGGGGGTTACTCAAGAGCCCCAACTAAGCGCGATTAAAGGGGCAAATCATGAAGCGGGTGACTTTTTCTTTATTCCCACCAATTTTTAAAACAATAAAAATTAACCATGAGGAATCAATAATGCAAACAATAATGACTAACAAGTTCATAAGTGATGTTTTTGTTATATCACTATTTTTATTGATACTGTGTTCAATACCTAATGCCAATGCCAATTTGTCTGATTTTACTGGCTTATATGCTAATGAATTGGAAGAAGCATCGGCCATAGCCAATCAAGGCACCTACGACGCCTTGCTAGAGCAAGGCTGTATCGATAGGCAAATAACAGAAAGTGACACTTGTTCAGGCACAACATTTAACGTTTTTTCCAATGTTAGAGAGCTAGTCCATACTGCCAATGAACTTTCCGGTGAAGGGCCAAGACAGTTCAGTTTAGGTACCGACCTTGATGGATTAGGTTTTGCCTTACGTTGGACAGCAGGAGAAGAATTTGCCGGACAAGCCAATATCACCAAAGATTTTTCCAATGGACAATTATCAGGTTTGACTTCAAGATTAACCGCCCTACGATTTGGAGCTACTGGTTTTAGCTTGACCGCTTATAATCGAGATTCTAACACTTTAGCATCAACTAACAGATCACCTGTACTTGGTGGCGGTGCGAGTGCCGATAGTATTGAAGGTTTCAGTCGCTGGGGCGGATTTTTGAATGGTTCTTATGGCAGCGGTAACAGAGCACCAACAGAGCTAGAAGATGCTTTTGACTTCGATGGTTATCAAATAAATGCTGGTATTGATTATCGATTTGATGATCAAATTGTTGCTGGTGCTATAGTAGCGATTACCGATCAGGAAATAGATTTTGATCCAAGTCAAAGTATTGTTGATGGCGGTATTAAATCAGATGGTTATAGTATTATGCCTTTTGTCTTGTATCAAGCGGAGCAACTTTTTTTAAGCATATCTCTAGGATATCAACAAATGGATTTAACCACAGACCGAGCAATTAGGTACCCATCTCTTAATCCCGATGTTGAAAGTGCTAATACCCGTAGTTTGGGAGAGACAAATTCGACCACTATTTCATTTTTCAGTAATATTGGTTATACCTTTCGCTTTAACGCACTTGCAATAGAACCTAATATCTCTTTTGATTATTTAGATATTTCAATTGATGGTTTTAAAGAAAGGGATATTAATAATGATAGTTTCGATCTAACCATCGAAAAGCAAAATATAACATCTAATGAAGTAGCTTTAGGTATCAATGTACTTTATACCTTTACCCCTGAATTTGGCATTATCACACCGTCAATAAATATCCAATATCGTAATCAACTAGAAGATAGCAGTCGAAACATATCCAGTGCATATTCTGGCAGTAATGATGCAGAAAACTTTAATTTAGCCACGGAAAAACTAGACAGTGAATATTTTGTAATTTCATTCAGTCTTGCCAGTGTCTTGTGGGGGGCCTCACAACAAACCTTTGATGGAAATGCTAGTGGCGGCTTCCAATCCTTTATTAATTATAAATATATTGAAGGGTTAGACGGTTTTTCGCAGGAAGTCATTTCAGCCGGAATACGTTACGAATTTTAATAAATTAAGATAATCGTCTTTAATAAATGATATTGACCCTTGGATTTAAGGAATCAGGTTATGAATACCAAATGCTCGAAATTCAACAGATCACTAATAAATATAATTGTCTTGTTAACTATCGCATTAGGCCTTTTTGCCTGTGGAAGTGATGACTCATCAAATAGCCATGCAGATTTGCCCCCAATAGCTAAAGCAATTGTTATCGGAGCCCCGTTAATCGATAATAAGTACATGGTACTAGCGGGATCTGATGTACTTATTTCAGCCAAAGACAGTGATGGTGTCGACGACCCCATTCTTCAATTTAATTGGTCTGCCACTGGCAGTTCCGACGCTTCATTAACATTGAGTCAAATTGAAGCAGCGTTATTTGAACGTACCAATACTACAAAACTATTTAGAGCGCCTGCCGTTAAACAGTCTACCCAAGTGACTTTTGAACTAACAGTTATTGATGCCGATGGTAAATCTGCAACAGACAGCATAAATATCACTATAAAACCTTTTGCACCAACTAAAGCATTTTTAAACGCTAATGCCATTAATAACCCCAGTGGCAACCAATACGAATTGGTGGTTGCCTTAGCATTAGAACAGAACGAAGTGACAGCCTCAGCATTTGAAGTGCTAATTGAGACCTTAGCTCAATGGCAACCAAAATCTGCTGACGATAGTTGTCAATTTGGTGAAAACCAAAACCAATGTCAACTTGTCATTAATGCACAAACCATTAACGGTGAATGGCCACCACAACTTAATTATGATGATACAGTAAATGAAAACAGCGCTACGGCTTATTTTAACCCCCACTTTTTCATCAATACCCCAGCCTTAGATACCGACCTTATCAATAATAATTTCGAGCATGACAATCGTAATAAACGAATTGAATTACATCAGGTCAGTAGTGCCTTTTTGACTCAGCGTTTTTCCTTTGTTTTGGCTGACAATACCGCCAGACTCATTATTTTAAACAAGTCAGGTAATGATGATTCAGGCTTGTTAAACCATACGAGTAACAACTCGCCAGATGCATCCACGGTTAAGGTTGACGATATAAGAAAAGAAATAATAATAGAAAGTTACCGCTCTGCGAGCGCTTATTATCAATTAATCGACCCAAACACAGCATTTGATACGTTGAATAAATGGCGAAATCAACGAGGTTTTAATAACGCAAGTAATGCTCTCAGTATTAACCATGCGATTTATACCAATAATTATGATTTGGGTTTTGGTCGAGATATGTTTATGCGCACTGATAACTGTGGCAACGTTTATTCATACGTAGATAACTACCCCACTTTAGAAAATGCCATTCAAAAGCGCAATAATTTTGCCACTGTGGTGATGGAATATAGTGGCTTATTACCAGAAACCGATGATCGTTGTGATCAAGGAGAAAAATTCGTTAAGTTTTATGCCTATGTGCCCGATGAAACCACCGGAGAAATGGTTCGAGCCACAAGCATGAATTTTGATGGTCGTGGTGAGAAATTTATGCCGGGCGTATGTACTTCTTGTCACGGAGGAACGCCCAATAATATCACTCAATATATAGCTGGCTTAGCGTCATCTACAGCCGATAATAGTGAAATAATAGCCCTTACTGAACAAGAAAAATTAAGCCTTGCCGACTTAAACAGTAGCTTTATGCCCTTTGATTTGGATGCTTTTTTATATACCAATGCCAGTGATAATAATTTAGTCGACCCTGTCATCAATTATGACACTCTCACTGGTGAGCAAGTGAATCAATATGCCAGAGCCGAGCAACACGATAGCCTACGAGCGTTAAATAAAGCCGTTTTACACAGTTATTTGCATAAACAAGAGAGCTTAGTTGAAAATGATGTTAAACGTGAACGATGGCAAGCGCCAATAGATTTAATCAATACTTGGTACAGCAGTAATATAGCCAGTTTAACTGATTTAGACCTGTTGTCTGAACAAAATTTTAATGGTGAAAACACCCTGACAAACTGGCAAGATGAAGAACAGATATACCATGAAGTTTTTGCTAAATATTGTCGAGCTTGTCATATTCAGTCGTCCAATCTGTCGATTAACTTTGCCGAAAGCGAAGAGTTTACTGACGCAGCCAGTAGAATAACCACGCAAGTTTATAATGATTATAATATGCCAATGGCACGTTTAACATCAGACAGGTTTTGGTTAAACTTTAATGGTACAACTTCTGCGGCAGCGACACTGCAAACATTTTTAGAGGGTCATGAGCAAAGTATTGAAGCCTTTACTGGTATGCCTGAAGCAGACTTCAATATTGTTGATACTGTAAGCGATGGTATTGTCAGTTCCGTAGATGAAATTAATCACCTGATCAAATTTGATTCCAGCCCCAGTCTGTTAGCCGATAGCTACCTTTGGTCAATGACCAACGACTGTGCCAGTGACGCATTTTTAAATAACAGTAGCAGTACGCAAGCGAGTATAATGACCGATATTTCGCCCTGTAATTATGAAATTCAACTCGAAGTCAGTAATTTTTTCGGTCAAGACTATTTGAACAAAACATTTAGCGTTGACCGTAGTCCTGAAGCCGCCTCTATTACTGTTCTGGTAAATAACAACGCCAATCTTCCACCTAGTGAAAATGTTGGAGCAGAAAATTATACCCCCGGCGATAGTACTTTGACCATTGATATTGATGCTCACATTGTTGAGCGTGGCGACAATGTCGATAACAACTTTGATATTCCGATGCAAGTTATCATTACCGAGCCCACACCTGACAATTTACTAGTAAACAACAATAACGATGGCACAGTAACGGTGAATTTTTCGCCTGTATCTGGTGTAGACAGTGAATTCTACTATCAGGTGGCCGATTTTAATGACAGCACCTCTGATGCCAATGATAAAGGCAGAGTATCTTTCACCATAAACGCGATTATACCCACCTTGTCACAAGAAAATCTAACCTCAACCAGCGTGCTGATTAACTGGCAAGTGCCAGCACATTTTACTGCCGATAGTTATAACTTAATTCGTTCAGGGGCTTGTCCCACCTGCACCGAAACTTTTACCAATATCGACGGCAGTGCACTTAGTTATCAAGACGATGGACTCGAATCTGAGATCAGTTATCAATACATTTTACAGGCGATAATTGGCGATGATAGCAGTAAATCTATTGCCTTAAATGTTACGACCGCTTCGGGTAAACCTTCAGGGCTAATGCTAAACCCAGCAATTAAGTCACTAACGTTATCATGGGATATGGCAGGTGACGTTAATCATACCGGCTTTGAAATATACCGTAGTGCTAACAATACCGGTGCCAACCTAGCACTTATCACCAGTCTACTAAGTACTGAGCGCAGTTATCTTGATGAAAGTTTAACCGCGAACAGTCACTATAGTTATCAAGTACGCGCCATTTATGCCAACAGTGCTCCTCAAGATTCAACTATGGTTAGTAAGCCTACTTTAGTGGCAGAACCGACTAATTTGACCATCAGTAATATAACTGAAACGTCTGCCCTACTCTCTTGGCAAAGCAGCAATGGCCTTGATGAACTTTGTTTTTTAATTAAAAACAGCTCAAGCCCTGTGGTAGAACAATGTATTGCTGATGTATTACAATTTCAATACCAGTTTAATAACTTAACCGCAGATACAACATACCAAGTAACTCTTCAAGCTAAAGGCATCGATGACAATAAATCAGCTGTTGCTATCACTTCGTATAAAACTGACTCTACTCCCTTATCATTTGAAACTGATGTATACGAGCCTTTTACTGACTTTTTGAGCGATAACGGCTGTACTGGTTGCCATAATACAGGCGGTTCGGGCGCTGGTAAATTTAATACATCACAAGTTAATGCTACAGCTTTACGTGCGGAATTAATTAAAGATAGTACTTATCAAGTTCTCTTTGAATGTGTAGTTAACGGTGGATGTGGTATGGCGGGAAATAATGCATTGGCAACTGACCCAGCTCTAATACTCTACAAGAATTGGGTTACTGAGGGAGCCAAAGAATAAATTAGGCCCAGTAAGAATGTAAAGAAATATATTAGCAACGAACGTAGTAAATAGCCCAACATACAATTGAGCTATTTACGTTGTTTTTTCACTATACATCGCCCATCTACAGCCTCTAACAAGACATCAAGATCGATGTTTTTATCGTTAGCTATTACCGTGTCTGAATAATAGCCAGTAATTTTTACAAAATGGTCGTTTTTTATGAGTAAAAATCATTGTTCTGATTATTGACCCGTCCTAAATAAGGTTGACACTTTTCCAACTTTAAATAAGCGGTTTCCAACTCTAAGTGTTGTGTTCAACCGTTGTCATACTCTAATTAAGTTTGCGACTCAGCCCTTTAAATTAAAGGGATGTAGCGTTATAACACTTCAATTAAGTTTGTGACTAGAACGGTAATAAACAAGCCTGGTTTTTAAAGTTATAAACCACGATTTTGAACAAAATAATCCCATTGACTGTTAATGCAAAAGCTAAATTTAAAATACTGTACTATCAGATTATTTCTTAGGTAAATAAGGATCTGGTGTACCTAACGGTATTACAGGCTCTTCTTGTAGCGTTTTTTGAAAAGCGACAATATTCTTAAACATTACTGGGAAGACCCAACTGCCTGATACATCTACTTTGGTAGCCGGATACTTTTCTTTAGGGTCCTGAATAAGATTAAACAAATGAGGCATATTTAGTCTTTTCGGAGCGGCAAGCATACTATCTAACTGCACCAAGTGCATTTTCCAATTGCGCCATTTATAAGCAAATTACGTATCTCCGTTATAAATAGGGAAACCTTCTCTGTTAGACTTTTCCTGTTTCCCCATTAACCAATCTAACTGATTTACACCATCAATCTTACGATCATTTGGCACTTTATAACCAGCTACCTTAGCTAATGTCGGTAACACATCAACTATATGCATAATTTCATTACTAACTGAATTAGCGGGTATTTTACCAGGCCAACGCATAATAGCTGGAACCCTTAATGATCCTTCCAAGGGCGTAAAGTAATGACCTCTCCAATAACCAGCAGTACCTTGAAAACCTTCGATTTCTTCAGGACCATTATCACTTAGCCACAAAACAATGGTGTTGTCTTTAATTCCTAATTCATCAATGGTTTGTAGAATTTGTCCACTCCTATGATCAATCTCAGCTAATACGTCAGCATAAGGACCATTGCCTGTTTTACCTTCAAAATCTGGGTGTGCCGTTGTAGGGATATGTGCATGTGTAAAAGGTACAAAGGCAAGGAAAGGTTTTTTATTCCGAGTAGATTCTACTATATATGGAGTAGAGCTAACTTCTTGATCGTAATCGAAGTTACTTGAATACATTGCTTCGTCTGTGGTATTTGCAATACCGTACCATTCATCGAACCCTTGGTCTGTAGGAAAGCGACCTTGTACGTCACCTAAATGCCACTTACCAAACATGCCTGTTGAGTACCCCTGTTCAGACATTAATTCTGGAAATGTTTTTTCCCACTGTGTCATACCATACAAAACACCCCAAACAACTTTCGTTGTTCCTGAGCGAATGGGGTGTCTACCAGTCATGAACGCTGAGCGTGATGGTGTACACTGCGGCTCAACATTAAAGTTTTGCATTTTAATACCTTCAGCAGCTAATGCATCAAGGTTTGGGGTTGGCGCCCCCCTTAATTCACCGCCACCGTATGTACCTAATTCTCCCCAGCCTAAATTGTCTACCATCATGATAACCACATTAGGTTTATCTGCTGCAAATACATTTTGTATTGATAATATTGTTAACAGAACTAATATTATCAATACATAGTTTCATTGACTAAAATCCCTGTTGAGTTGTAACACAAAGCATTAAAATGTTTTATTTTTCAATGTACTTTTTGAATATAGATATAACATTAGCAGAAGAAGGAACATTAACCCTATTTTCTAGCTTCAATTATACTTTTAGCTGCAATATGACTAAACCCCATAATGGTTAAACTCGGATCTAGTGCTGAACTTGTTGGAAAAACAGAACTATCAGATACATAAACATTCGCTAAGCCATGCACTTTATGTTGAGAATCAACTACGCTAGTAGCTGGGTCACTTCCCATTCTACAGCCTCCTCCAGGGTGAGGTGATGCTAAAAATAAGCCTCCAGCTTCTATAACTAAATCATCAAGTTTATTCAGTTCATTCATTGATTCGAGCGTTATTCCTTGATGTCCTGCAATGATCACCTTTTTTGCACCTGCGGCAAACTGCAAAGTTACTTGCTTTGTAATAGAGTCTTTAAGCACCGCCTGTGTTTTAGGTCCATAACCATAATTAATCACCTTTGAGCCATCATCTGCCATTTCAAATTCACCAAGCTCATCAGGTATATCATCCATCCAACTAATAGTACCGCCAATATTAGGCATGTTTCTCATGAGGTCATTATGCATATCACCATAGCCTGGTACCATTGCAGCAAAAAGAGCAGGCTGTACTTGATTCGCCATCATAATATACCCCCCTTCTTTATAGTGATTATTTTCATATCTGCGTTGCAAAAACTGATCAATTCCGTAAGCGGCTGGAATATTTCGCCAAAGGACAATTTCTTCATCATAAACACCATGAACCATAGAAGATGGGTTCATAGATAAGTTCTTGCCAAGTGCTGGAAGCCTTTCTTGCAAACCTTGTTGCATTAAAAAGAACGGGCTATTAAAACCGCCTGAGGCAACAACAAATTGGTCAGCGATCACTTTCATTTTTATGCCACTTGGCCTGTTAGTTCTCCTGTCTATAACATCCACAAGTAAAGCAACAGCCTTATCCCCCTCAAAGATAAACTTGTTAGCTTGGGCGTCAGCAAACACCTTTGCCCCTTGCTTAATAGCTGTTGGAATATGAGTTACCATTTGACTTTGTTTAGCATTATAAAGACAGCCTTGCATACAGTGCCCTGATTTCTGACAATGTTGTCGTGCCTGCGGAATTCGGTGACCATGCCAACCAAGTTTATCTGACGAATTTTTGATTTTCTTGTTCATGACATTGAAATAAGGATCTTGGGCGCGATGAACATGAAGATTAGCTTCAATTTCGTCCCAAGCTTGTGTTAAGTCAGCCATTTTGTGACCAGTAACACCATAATCAATTTCCCATTCATCTAACTTCCATTGTGGGGTTCTGTAGCTGTCAGCCCAATAATGGACCGAAGCACCACCGATATTAGCACCACCCACGGCAATGTTTCCGCCATCATGATTAGTTTTTAAGTTTCTGTTATCAGAAATTTTACCCGCCATATTGAGTTCATTTTGATCCATTTTACCAGCGGGGTAATAGCCACCACGCTCTAAAATTACGACATCAATTCCTGCGTCAGTTAGTTTTTTTGCAACCGTTGCACCACCACAACCAGAGCCTATAACACAGACTTGTGTTTTTAACTCCATGTCTTTTTTAATATCTGAATATTCAAAAATACCATCTAACATATTTTAACCCTCTACTACTTTTGCATAATATTGACGCTGCTCACTTAATTGCTGAGGAACCTTTGCAAATGGACCATCATATCCAATCGCACTCCATGTAGATTCATGGCCATAATAAATGTTGTAAGTAATCATCCTGCAATTGCTCACCACGGCTCTCACCGTTTCACTTGAGGTATCATTTAAACCATTTAAAAATGCTAGCCGCTCTGCTTTTTGCATTTTACTAAAACGAGAAAACTGACCATAAAATACGGGTAAATATTCCATCACATCGAGCATTTCCCTTACATCATTAATAATCTTTTGTTCTGTAAAGGATATTTCCTCATCTGCTCTTTGTATTACTCTCGCTTTTTGTATATCTGGGAAGCCATTACCTGCTGGTAAAATAGCTTCAGCAAATGCATATAAGGTATTTGCTTGACTGGCATTCATTACTAATAAGGTGCCAAATTCAGTAGTGAATTTAGATTTTTTATCTCCTGACAAAAATGAGCAACCAGTAGTGACAGTTGCCGTTGTTATTGTCGCGGTAGTTGCCGCAACCCTTAAGAAAGATCGCCTAGAAAGTGATTGTATTTGCATAATGACCTCTTAATTAAATTGATAGCTAACTTCAATACCAAAAGTGCTTGGTGCAGCACGCATGTTTTCCACAACACCGAAGTCTTGCCTTAAATCAAATGCATAAGTTTTAACTTCTTCATCGGTAATGTTTTTACCCCAAAGTGCTACTTGCCAAACATCATCAAGGCTCGTCCAACTTAACCTTAGGTTTGCAATGCTATGTGCTTTCATTGCGATGGCATCATCTTCAAAGGGAGAGAAGTAGGTTTTATCGGTGTAACTAATATCGGCATTTAAATTAATATAGCCGTAGTCTAATTCCCATTCATAGTTAGCCATTAAGTTAGCACTAAGCTCTGGTGCATTTTGAATTTGATTACCTTGAATCGATAACTCACCAGTTACGACATCAATAGGGTTTTCATCATATTCTGACTTTACGTAACCTAATGATCCCATAATCATTAGATTTGACGTTGCCATCCAAGTGAACTCTGAATCAAAACCATATAAAGAAACATCACCGTTAATAATTCGTTGGGCAGGTAAACCAAAACTAGGATCAGCAACATTATTGAAAATTTGAGCATCTTGATAATCATAATAGAAAAAACTGGTGTTAAAGCGCATTTCGTTATCAAGTAAATCAGCTTTAAAACCAAACTCAAAAGAGTTTACTGTTTCTGCCCCATAAGGAGTAAGTGCACTGGGGTTAAAGATAAAGTTACCGTTAACACCCCCGCCTTTAAACCCTTTGTTATAGCTAGCAAACAACATTAAGTTATCTGATGTTCGCCAATTAAGACCAATCTTTCCTGACACTTGAGTGTCATCCACTGTTTCTAAATAGGTCCCTGTTTCATCCACTTTAGGGTTATCACCTACTACGGCATAATAGCCCGGCAAAAATAACTCAGGAACCAATTCACTAGGAATCCCAAAGCCGCCCATTTCTGGTGGTAAGATTAAACCTATTCCAGATAAATCAGCATAAGATGATAAAGTGACTTCTTCATTTGTTACTCGCAAGCCTACCGTTAACTCTAAGCTATCAGATAACTTATGATCGACTTGACCAAACAAAGCCGCAGTTGTTAATTCTTGATAATTTTGATAATTCCAAAAAAAGCCCGGTAATTGATTTTGCGCATAAGGCTCTAGCTCACCATTGCCATCTAGATCTGTCCCAAAAATCAATTCAGCATCACCATAAACGCGAATCGACTGATGATAGTCAACCTCATCGGTAGAATAAAAAGCGCCTAAAATCCAGCTACCATTATCGTACAAGCCATTAAGGTGAAACTCTTGCATAAAGCTTTCTGTGTCAGGGTTGTATTCATTGGTAATAATATCAAGTGCAGAAACATCAGCATCTTCTTGATGACGCTTTTCAAGTTCGTCAAAAGCGGTAATAGAGGTGAAAGTTAGACTTTCAGTTAACTCACCTTCAATAGTGATAGAACCACCAAAAGTTTTGGTTTTAATAGTCGGATCAAACTCAGAGTTTCCCTTATAAAAATCAATATCACTATCAGCATTATATAAATCAGCATCAGAGTCATTTTCATTACCATGAATATTAGCCAGTAGTGACCAAGCATCATTTATTTTCCAGTCCGCTAAAAAACGATAAGCAGTATTATTTTTTTCAATTACATTACCAGTGGTCAAATTTTCCATATAACCATCGATATGTGAATTAACAATAGCAAGTCGGATGTTTAAATCATCTGTAATAGCGGTATTGAATGCCCCCTCTACTTTCCTTAAACCATAATTACCAAGGTTTAGTTTAAAGTAGCCCTCTGTATCACGGGTAGGCTTATTAGAAATAATATTGATAGTGCCACCAGTGGTATTACGACCATACAATGTTCCTTGCGGGCCTTTTAATACTTCAACTCTCTCAACATCAAATAACGTAGTTATTTGAGCATTAGAATTACCAGCAACTACACCATCAACATATAATCCGACAGGCGCTTGGTTGTTAGGTGCAAAATCAGACAAACCAACGCCACGCATTACGACAGCTACAACCCCGCCATCTCCAGTAGGTTGACCGATAGTTAAATTGGGTGTTTTTTCAGCAAGGTCGTTTGAGGTATTCAACCCCATATCGCTAATCATTTCGCCACTAAATGCCGTGATAGCAATTGGAACATCTTGAACACTTTGAACGCGCTTTTGTGCTGTGACTTCAATGGTTTCAATACCATTATTTTTTTTATCGGTGCTTTGAGTTTGAGCAATAACTGATGATGACATTGAAAGTAATGCCAGTGAGATCATTGTCGATAATTTTTTGATTGGAAATCTTTTTATTGTAATGTTTTGCATTCTTTTCCCCATGACACCTAATTGGTGAATTAAAGTAAGGGAAAAAAGATAACAATAAGGTTATTAATTAGATTGCCACATTATGCCGACATTTTTAACATTTGGTGCCAATCATAACGAATAAAAATGATTATGAGGCTAAAATGTTTGGCGATACTTTTTAGGTGTCATGCCTGTCCACCTTTTAAATGCACGAGTGAAAGAACTAGATTCTTTATAACCTAATTTATTAGATATATCGATCAGGGTGAATCGCGTGTCTTTAATATAACTAATTGCAAGCTTTTGTCTTATATCGTTGAGGAGAAAGCTATAATCAATCCCTTTATCATCGAGGCGACGCTGTAATGTTCGAACACTACAACCTAGTAATTTACTAATATTATTGATTGAAACATCGCCAGTATGAAGTTGAGAAGCAATTAAAAAGGATAATTGATCTTTTAACTGAGATACATCTCTAATTTTTTTCTCATTATCTAAATGACTAATAAGAATATTAAATAACCTACTATCATTATTCCCTGAGCTGAGCTGCAATGCAGCTACAGGAAAGGTCAATTTACTTTTAGCAGCGTTAAAACGAACTGGACATTTAAAAATAGATTTATGAGTTGATATATTGCTCGGTTTATCATGTTCAAATTCAACTGCCGTTAATTGAATTTCCTGACCCGCGCATTGATTCAATATTTGGTAAATAGTAGCAATAGCAAATTCAGTATCTTGCCGTTTTTGTAAAATAGTAGGGTCTGATATTTGATAACTAATTTCAACTTTACCTTCTCTTTGAGCAAACTGAATATGAGAGAAATGACTATATGTGACGATGTAATTAACGGCAGTTTCAATAGCTTGCTTTAGATTTCCAGCATTGACTATAGCGTGACCAAGCGCCCCAATATGCTCAGGTAAAATTTGATTACCTATTTTCAATCCTAGATCGTTATTCTCTATATTTGCCGCCAATTCTAATAACTCAACAAACTTGCGTTCAGGAAATTCATAACTTGGATCTTTTAAAACAGCTTTAGTTAAACCCACTTCCTGTAAAAAAGGTTCAAAATAGTTGGAAAAATCAGTAAATAACTTTTCAGATAAAATTGTTTGTTTCATAAATTGGAATCATTACTCTGCAACTACGGACAGAGGTCAACTATCAGTTCTTGAGACTGGGATTTTTTGCTTTAATTTCATTTCATTTCATTTAAGCGATTAAAATCTAGTTACTATATTTTACATATTCACCTATTTTATAAATGAATAACAGAAAAATATTATTAAAAACTAGCTCTCAATATTAATTTTTAAAGAGAACTTATATTCACACCTCCTAATTTTAAGCACGTAACAATTAGTGAGTGAATTTCAAGATGGAAACTTTACGTATTTACAATCAAGTGAACTCACAAATATAAACACTTAAAGATGGAAACCAGACTAAACACATGAACCAGGAACAAATCATGATATGTTTCTTAAAAGTCCCACCCCCTCTTGGTAACTATTGTCAACAGAACCGGCATTAGTAATTATGCTACTAACACCAACTCAGAGCATGAAGCGGTCATTGAGATTTTGTGAAACCATGATCATATTTAGGGTAATGTTAATCGAAACTCGCTACTCGCTTGTCAGGCAGGTTTAAGCTGCCGTTGACTTTCCATCATTTGAAGTTAACATTGAGCCTTAGCAAGGCTTACCTGAAAGTAGCCTTCAACAATATTAAACTCATTTCCGATAACAACACATTGACTTATTCTAGAAACAATCCGTATTTTATACATAACATTGATTTAATAAATCACCGCTTCTTGTCTTATATATCGGGATCTTCATAATATTTCATTTCGTATCAAAATAAATTAGTTTGAATTTACAATTGACAACATGCATATACATGCATTATATTT
>MAAB01001280.1_pt1 | contig 38953 bp, 32 predicted proteins | sample 1115991 | NCBI WGS metagenome assembly MAAB01 (sample SAMN04961124, study PRJNA320927) | seawater metagenome | isolation source: sample BD02T18 sea water enriched with oil for 18 days | place: USA:Gulf of Mexico | collected 2013-07-27 | reverse complement strand
ATTGATAACCTTGAGAGCTTCATGAACACTCTACTCTCAAGGATATGCAGGACAAACTGAATGATAATGTACCTACAATAAAATTTACGTCGTAGCGCTCTCATCCATATTATATTATTGAATAAACCTTTGCTTTATTAACGCCTTCTAGGCTTTGATGGGCGAGGTCTTGGCGCACTTGGCCTTTCTCTTCTTGGTGGTTTTACAACCACAATATTGGTGTGATGATGGCCTCTAGGCCCATAATACATAGGATATCCAGCCCCCATGCCCATTCCATAGCTAACTGAGCCACTCACACTCGTATTTTCGCAACCACTCATTGTTAGACAAAGAAACAAAATGGTAGATGAAGATAAAACTAGTTTCATTATTCGCTCTCCTGCTCAGTTAAGCCTAACAGAGCCCCGCTAGGATCGGAGATTATAGCTAACTGATTGCTTTCATCTGCCTTGTAGATTACTTCAGCACCATTTTCTATGGCTTTGTCCAATGTTGAAGTTAGGTTGTCAACTTCAATAAAATTTACCCAACGATCTCTTTGTTCAAAAGAGTCTGGTAATTCTACAATACTTGCCCGAACTTCTCCCTGCTGAGCTAAATAATAATGCTGTTTACTTTCCCCAATATCTTCTATGTTATAATCAAAACTATGTTGATAGAATGTTGCGGCCTTAGTCGTATCGACACTAAAAAGCTGCGCCCAATTCCATTTGTTACTAATTTTTTTATGATTTTCATTTATTTTATCAAGTTCAAGTAATGCAACGATACCACCTTGTGGATCAGCAATTACCGCTCTTTTACCGTAGTATTTAAAATCATGCGGTTTAAGTATTACCGTTGCTTTTTTATCAACAGCTTTTGTAACAACCTTTTGAATGTTTTTAGTGGTAAAACTTCCAATCCAAAGTGCACTTTCCGTTTGATTTCTTTGTGCCGGTCTTGATATAACACCCGCTATAGGCTCAACGCCATCAAAAAATATATGATACCGAGTATTATCTTTACCAAACTTTTTTGTAGTCCAACCAAACGTTTTATTATAAAAATCTATCGATGCATTTACATCGCTACTATATAAATCACCCCAAACAAGTTTTCCCTGCATCTCTTGTTCAATAGCTTGCTCTGCAGTCGAATTACTTTGTTCTGCAAAGATTGATTGGCTAGACAATAACAGCGGAAAAAATAAGGATAGGTAATATTTACTTTTAATTTTCATCATTCAACGTCCTTTTATTATAATTTTTTATGGGCAAAATATTAGTAATTATTTTTACATAACCCTTATAAATTAGATAGTTAAAAATCAACTTCTCTATGGCTTCTGGTCGATTCATTATTTCAATTGGTATTACGGATATTTTTTCTAAAATTGCTCTATAAATCTTAATGTTAAGGTAAAAACATCCCCAGGCCATCGAGCTGAAAAATAATTTCCATCTTGTACTACCCACGCTGGCTTAGCATCTTTTACACTATCTCTTAATACACCTGAAGTTTTCATTGCATAATAAGGCATATCTTTAGGAACATCTAAAAAGTCACTTTCGTGTTTCAACGCTCGTTTTATTTCTTGCTCTACACCCCAATAACCTTTGGGTTCATCGTTTGATTCTAGGTACGTTCGATAATAACTTGCATCCCAAAAACGTGCGAAATATTTAGTTAACTTCCAAGCAGAATTTTCTAATGCCCATGTAAGTGCCGTTGTTTTTTTACCATATAAAACTGATTTTTGTGTTGATGGTGAAATAGCGCGAGCAGCAACTAGCACACCATGACACACCGCGGCAATTGGTTTATGTTGAGCGTTTTGTTCTGAATTGTTTCTGTTGCTAGCATTAAAGCTCTTATCTTCAAAAAATGCTGCAACAAAAGCTTGTAATGTTTTACTTTCTAAATAGGGTTTTATGCCTTGAGCATGACCACCAGGTAAAATTAAGCCATCAAAATTTTCAACTTTAAGCGCGGCATAACTGCACGGGTTTTGAAAATGGCTGTCATTAACCAGTGCTTGATGGGCATTACGTGCCGCTTTATTTGCTCGTAATAATAAACCGATTAAGCGAACTTTTTTTATAACCGGTAACCATCCCCAAACATCAAGTCCTTCACCTGAAAGCATCATTTCATCAGCTTGCGCTTTATTACCATCAGGCGTTGCAAATAGCACAGTAAAGCCATGCTGACGTAACAGTTGCCAAGGAATAGCAACTTCAGAAGGATCAAAGTCGTTATTGGGTAGAGGAATTATAATTTTTTTGCTTGTCATGGTTATTTCTCTTTAATAACTTTTATTCGGAGCAAATATTACTCACTAATGAGGTTTTGCTGACAACCTAAATTAATGACACCATCATCACTGTATATGCGAGCTTCTATTTTGTCATTTATTTTTAAATACTTAAGGCTTTTACCTTGAATTTTTTTAAATAGTGGCCAACGTATTGATTCTGGTAACAATGAGAATAACTTTACCACTATTGGCGCAGGAATTTGCAGTGCACAACCACTTGGCGTACCTGTTAAAACCAAATCGCCAATGTCTAAATCAGAAAAACTTGATAATTCCGCCAGCGTTTCGGCAGGTTTAAATACCAAATTTTTTGTATTATCCTTTTGCCTTATTTCACCATTTACTTTAAGTTCTAAATTAAGCTGAGTTACCTTATCAATATTACTTTCATCAATTAAGTAAAGATACGGTCCTACGGGGCAAAAAGTTCGATAACTTTTACCTTTAAAAAATTGAGTTTGTGAAATTTGCACTTCCCGCGCTGATACATCATTGCCTATAACTATCGCACCAATATAATCACTAAGATTTTCATTATTAATATCAGTTTTCTTGTCAATAACACTGCCCATCACAAGGCCTAATTCTATTTCATAGTCAAGTAAGCTTACATGCTTGGGCTTTATTATATGTTCTTGAGCGGAGCAAATAGCTGCTGAAGATTTATTGAAAAACATATTATAGTTTTGCTTGTCAGGGTTCATGCCTGATTCGATCATATGCTGGCGGTAATTAGCACCTTGGCAAATCACCCGTTTATTGCCAATGACAGGGCTAAGAATTGTTACTTCTGCGTATTGCACCTTAGTTAGTTGTGTTATTTCATCAACTGAATAATTAATGATCATCTTTTTATCATTCAACATTTCAGCCGTTGTTTTATAGTAATTGGGTAAGATGTGAATAATGTTATCTCTCTCAACGATGCCCCAATATTTTTGCCCTGAAAACTCAAAATGTGCAATGTGAAGCGACATATCAATCACCAAATTTATTATTTTTATGATTATCCACTTTAACGTTGAAAAGGTGGAGTTGACACTATTTGCTATATTATTTTTAACACGTTGAACAACACTATCTGCAAGATCAAAAATAGTTAAGTAATTTCTATTTATAAAAAGTATGCATTAGAGAGCCTAAGCGATATGATCCGACAAATAATCAACCAGTAATCTTATTTTTGGTGACAAATGTCGATTATGAGGATAAACAGCCCATATTCCCTCATCAGGCTCTCTATAATTATCTAACAAGGTAATTAGTTCGCCGTTTTGAAGGTAGTGCTGAACATAATAATCAGGCAACTGTACAATTCCCAGCCCCTTCAACGACGCATCTACTAGGCTATAACCGCTGTTATAACGTAGCCTTCCAGTTACACGGATGTTTTTTTCTTTCCCTGCATCTCTAAAATGCCAGTAATCTAACGTTCCAAGCAGGCAACTGTGTTTATTAAGTTCAGATAAGGAGTGAGGTATACCAAATTTATTTAGATAAGCAGGTGATGCACAAACATAATTTGTTCTCTTGCCTAATTTTTTTGCCATCATAGTCGAATCAGCTAACCTGCCAAGGCGGATAGCCAAATCATAACCTTCTTCAATTAAATCGACTGTTTGATTACTGAGGTTCGCATAGACTTCCACATCACCATATATCTTCATAAAATCATTTACCAAGGGCATTATTTGTTGCTCACCATAAGTTATTGGTGCTGTCAGTTTGATTTTACCGTGAGGCTTTGATTGTAAGTTAGTAATAGCGCGTTCTGCTTCATCTAGACCATCAAGCACACTGCGACAGTGTTGAAAAAAAACACGCCCTTCTTCCGTTAGTGAGACTTTACGAGTGGTTCGATAAAACAGTTTTGTGTCAAGGCGCTTTTCTAACGCACTCACCTGACGGCTTACCTGGGCAGTAGAGATTATCATTTTCTTTGCTGCTTGAGTGAAGCTCTCTGTTTCTGCAACATTGACAAATTCGCTAATGCCTTCCCACTGCATGATTGTTACCTGTGTGTAAAAGTGATTTTCATAATCAGCATATTATCATCTCTGAAGAAACAAATATAATAGACTACTATCTAAAGAGTGAATTTTTATCAATTAAACAACTATTAACTAAACCATGAGAATCAATATGTCAGATCAATTTATTAAATCAAAAGCCGCTATTGCTTGGGGACCTAAACAACCTTTGTCTATCGAAGAAGTTGATGTAATGCTGCCCCGTAAAGGAGAGGTATTAGTTAAGGTTGTTGCATCAGGTGTATGCCACACTGATGCTTTTACCTTATCGGGAGATGATCCAGAAGGTATTTTTCCAGTTATTTTAGGTCACGAAGGTGGTGGTATTGTTGAACAGATTGGTGAAGGAGTCACCAGTGTTCAAGTTGGCGACCATGTTATCCCGTTATACACACCAGAGTGTGGTGAATGTAAATTTTGCTTGTCAGGTAAAACCAACCTTTGTCAGAAAATTCGTGAAACTCAAGGGAAGGGTTTGATGCCTGATGGCACCACACGTTTTTATAAAGACGGACAGCCAATTTTTCATTATATGGGTTGTTCAACATTTTCTGAATACACGGTATTACCAGAGATATCTTTAGCAAAAGTCAACAAAGATGCGCCACTCGAAGAAGTATGTTTACTCGGTTGTGGTGTTACTACTGGGATGGGCGCAGTGATGAACACAGCTAAAGTTGAAGAAGGCGCAACCGTTGCCATCTTTGGCCTTGGTGGTATTGGCCTTTCAGCGGTTATTGGCGCAACCATGGCAAAAGCAAGTCGTATTATTGTTATTGATATTAACGAAAGTAAATTTGAGTTGGCGGAAAAATTAGGTGCAACTGATTTTATTAACCCTAAAGATTACGATAAACCTATTCAAGATGTCATCGTTGAATTAACCGATGGTGGTGTTGATTACTCGTTTGAATGTATTGGTAACGTCAACTTAATGCGATCTGCATTAGAGTGCTGTCACAAAGGCTGGGGGGAATCAATAATCATAGGTGTTGCAGGCGCTGGTCAAGAAATTTCAACTCGTCCGTTTCAATTAGTTACTGGTCGTGTATGGCGTGGTACTGCTTTTGGTGGCGTAAAAGGTCGCACTGAATTACCTGATTATGTAGAACGTTATTTACAAGGTGAATTCAAATTAAGTGACTTTATTACTCATACTATGTGTTTGGAAGATATAAATGAGTCATTTGAATTGATGCATAAAGGCGAAAGTATTCGCAGTGTTATTCATTTTGATAAGTCATAAAGGTGGCGAAATGACTATTGAAAACTTAAGCATAAACAAAAGCTTTGGTGGATGGAATAAGCAATATAGCCATTCCTCCAAAGCATTAAGCTGCAACATGAGATTTGCTATCTACTTGCCACCGCAGGCATCAAACGGCGAAAAAGTTTCTGTTCTATACTGGCTTTCAGGTCTTACCTGCACTGATGAAAATTTTATGCAAAAATCGGGCGCTCAGCGGATAGCTGCAGAACTGGGCATTGCCATTGTTGCCCCAGATACTAGCCCTCGCGGGGATGAAGTAGCCGATGATGAAGGTTATGATTTAGGGCAAGGTGCTGGTTTTTATGTGAATGCTACTCAAGCTCCATGGAATCGTCATTATCACATGTATGATTATGTGGTTAACGAGCTACCTAAACTTATAGAGTCCACTTTTCCGGTATCGAATAAACGGGCAATAGCCGGACATTCGATGGGTGGTCATGGAGCGCTGACCATAGCAATGCTAAATCCTGATCGTTATAGCTCAATGTCGGCATTTAGCCCGATCTGTAATCCTGTAAATTGTCCTTGGGGGCAAAAAGCTTTTACCGCCTATCTAGGTACAGACAAAGCAACTTGGCGCAACCATGATGCCAGTGAACTAATGCGACAGGCCCAGCAGTTTGTTCCTGCAAGAGTGGATCAAGGTGGAGGTGATGATTTTCTGGTAGAGCAGTTAAAGCCAGAATCATTAAAGGCCGCAGCAAAAGTCAGTAGTTACCCGCTGGACTTGCACCTTCACGAAGGTTTTGATCACAGCTATTACTTTATCGCGAGCTTTATTGAAGAGCATTTGCGCTTCCATGCGATTCACCTAAACCAGTAACCTACCCGAGAGTTTTGTCAAATAAGATAAAAGCAGTTAATTTGATTTGTTCTTATTTAGCTGCTTCATCGCAACAGGCATAACAATATAAGAAATAATTGGGACAATAATTGCCACCACAATACACACTTGTAAAATTTTACTTGCAGGCAAATACGGTTCAACCCATTGTGGGATAAAATAGACTAAAGGTACTAGCGCAAAATAATTAATTAGTGCTATTAAGTGTTTGTTTGGTGGCGTCATTAGCGGATCCTTACAATAATCATCATGTTGAATTACTGTTTGCTAATCACAACGATTTCAACGTCATTGTTGGCTGTTATTTCTGCTTTATAAAGTCGAATTAAATCGCCATCTTCTGAACTAAAAATATTATTTTCATCGATGAATTCGGCATTACCTTTACTAACATAGGCTAAAATTTCATCATTAAATTTAATGCTTTCACCTGACGCTAATCGCACAACATCTATCGTTGTTTTGCTGCCAAAAGTTTTATTTTGGCTTTTTTGTCCACCATAAATACGAGTGACACCATTTGCTTTTAACGTGTAATGTTTATATCCCGCCTGTTGCCCTGATTCTTCAGGCAATACCCATAGCTGCAACATGCGATTTTTTGTAGTGTCAGGGTTAACCTCATTATGAGAAAAACCCTCACCTCCTGCACGTTGCACCTGTACTTCTCCAGCAAGTAAACTTTGTCCGTGCTCTAAAGAGCCTTCGTGACTTACACGGCCTGCCATCATTATTGAAATTACATCAATTTCTTTATGTGGATGCATGTGTGTTTCACCATGCGGATTAAATTGTGCATCGGCTAAGTAAACAAAGTTACCGATGCCATCAAAAGTATTCACGGCTTTGCTGCTGCCAAAAACACGACGGTCAGTCACTAATCGGTGCTCGGTCAAACCGGCAAAGCCACCTAAGGGTAAGGATTTTCTACTAAGTACTTGCATATTCTGCTCCGTTTATTAAATTCTGTAATTTGCTTTTGTGACAACCATATTAAGCCACGCTCTCTGTTTGATAAACACGCATTTATTGATATGATAATTCCATATTCAACAACAATGAGAACTAAGAATTTGGAACACGACTTAAATGACATGATGGTATTCTTAGCCGTTGTTGAAACGGGCAGTTTTACACTGGCCGCCGACAGACTAGGCATCCCAAAAGCTAATGTTAGCCGGAAAGTATCGCGTTTGGAGCAAAAGCTAACCGTTACTTTGTTAGAGCGTTCTACTCGCTCACAACATTTAACAGAAGCAGGCAGTCGCTATTTAATACATTGCAAACGCATTCATGAAGAATTAGATCTAGCGACTGCATCCGTCTCGGAAATATTGCATAGTTATAAAGGTGAGATAAAGGTTGGTGCTTCTGTGGCCTCTGGGCAACAAATTTTAAGACCTGCTCTTGCTAAATTTATGCATCAATATCCTGAACTAAAAGTACAGCTAAACCTAGTAAATCAACGGGTAGATTTTATTGAAGAAGGTTTTGATGTAGTGATACGTATTGGGCAGCTAAATGACTCAATGTTAATCGCTAAAAAGCTTGGCACAATTACACGAAGGTTATTCGCTAGCCCTGCTTATCTAGCCCAACACGGTGAACCAAAAGTAGCAGAGCAATTAGTAGAGCACCAATTACTTGTTATGAACCCAACCAACAACGACCCTAAATTGAGCCTAGTTTCAACACAAGGCGAAAGCTTTACCGTAAATTGCAAACCCAGATTATTGGTTGATGACTTTGCCATTCTTAAGCAATGCCTTATTAACGGCTTAGGCATTGCTGTGTTGCCCGATTATATGAGCCAAGAAGAAGTAATGACAGGAAAATTGGTTAATATATTATCGAATTGGGGTGTGGAACAATTAGATGTCTATGCACTCTATCCACGCCATCGAGCCAAAATCCCAAAGGTTAAGGCTTTTCTTAGTTTTGTAGTTCAACTCTATGGTGAAGCGCTAAAATATGAATATCTTCCTGAATAATAATAGCGTCATAATTTTATCATAGGTAGATTGATTTTATGCTAGCGATTAGAACTTGATTCTTCTCATTATCGTAGTCACTGTACCATTAATAGCGTAAGATTTAGAGTTCTTATACCCAAACCACTTCAGGAATATTATCTAATTAATGGTTTTGATAATTGCGACCTACTTTAACACTACAACACTTTGTTTTTATCAAAAAATCAAACTGTTAGTATGTGTTTTGGTATTTTTAGTCTTATCATATGATGCTAATGCAAGTAATTTAAAGGCGACACTAAATGGTGAATTGCCCAAGGCCGTTGAAAAAAATATTCTCTCCTATTTAGGCAAATTACCAGAGACAGAGTTAGAGCGTTCAGCCTTTATCTATTCAGCTAAGGACAATGCATACAAGGCACTACAATCCTTAGGTTATTATCAAGCTGACATAATTGCTGTTGTTGAAAAAGATCCCTGGCAACTTATTCTAACCATTACTTTACATGAACCAACGATAATTAATAATATCAATTTTCAGGTTGACGGTGAGGCAAAATATGACCATGCTTTTATCGCCTTAATGAATAATCATGATATGCAACAGGGTGATAAACTTCATCATGGCAAGTATGAAACGCTAAAATCTGATTTACTGTCGTTAGCATTACAGCGAGGGTATTTTAACGGCATATTGATTGATAGTAACATAACAATTAAAGAAGGCTATCGCTTAGCAGACATCACAATAAGTTATGATAGCGGGCCTCGATATCGATTTGGTAAGATTATATTCGATGATTTTGACCTTGACCCTGCGTTATTTTCAAGCTTAATACCCTTTAAAACTGGTGCATATTACAGCACCAAGGACTTCCATCAGTTACAACATCAACTACAATCTACTCAATATTTTAGCAGTGTTATTGCGGCTCCTGCAGATAAAATAGAAGATAGAAAAAACAATCAATATACCATTCCTATCAATGTTTCATTGACTCCAGCAAAAAGTCACCTATTTGATTTTGGTGTTGGTTATGCCACAGATACCCAATTTCGCCTATCCGCGGGTTGGCGTACTCCGCTCATCAATAAATATGGGCATTTTCAAGAAACTAAATATGAATATTCTCCCAAAAATCCCACTGGAAGGTTTATTTATAGTATTCCATTGAGCCATCCCTCAGAAGATTTGTTACAGTTTAAAGTAACCATTGAAAATGAAGATTATGCAGATTTAACAACAAAATTTTATTCCGCTCAGATCGCGCGAGTAATCAGTAAGAATAATTGGAATAGACAAATCTATACAAGATTTCATCAAGAAGCATGGACGTATGATCTTGATGAAAACAAGCCTAATATTATTTGGTCTGAAGAAGATAATGTTCAGTACATTATTCCCGGTATTACTTGGTCTAGAACAATTCGTGAGGGCAGTGCTTTAGATCCAAGTGCTGGTTTTCGACAAACTTATAATATCGAAGGTGCGCATTTAAATGCAGGTTCCGACAATAGCTTTTTTAGAGTTCACGGGCGATGGAACTTCATTACCACGTTAAAACCTAAGCATAGACTAGTTACTCGTGCTGAATTAGGGGCTATTTATATTGATAGAGATGCACAATTAGCACCTTCATTGCGCTTTTATGCTGGTGGTGACCAAAGTATTCGTGGTTTTGCTTATCAATCGATAGGCGCGACTATTCCGTCGTCATCAGATCCTAATGAAGAGGATTCGATTGTTGTAGGCGGAACGCGTCTAATGGTGGCAAGTATTGAGTATCAATATTATCTCAACAAAAAATGGCGACTTGCGTTGTTTTCTGATGCGGGTAATGTTGCCAACAAAGGTGAATTTGAACCGGTATATTCTTTTGGAACAGGTATACATTATATGTCCCCTGTCGGGGCGGTAAAATTTGATCTTGCTTATGGTATTGATGACGATGATAAGGATTGGCGTATTCATATTAATTTAGGAGCTGAATTATGATGTGGCGCCGATTTACGCTGATATTCGCCAAATACCTGGCGATTTTTCTTATCCTACTAACACTGTTGTTAACTACCCCATGGGGTACTCGACTCACCCTTGCCTTACTCAATAACCTTGATAGTTTAGCTGTTAATTATAAAAGTGGATCATTAATTCGAGACATTGAATTAAGCAAGTTTCATTTGCAACTAGATAAGCTTGATATTGTTATCAACGGGTTATCAGCAGAGTTTGATTTTTCTTGTGCATTGAAAAAAACACTGTGTATCAAGTCGGCAAAGGCCGATTATTTCTCTTTGCGGTATTTGACAAACAAGGAGGTTATTAACCAAGCAGAAGGGGAAAATATTGCAGATCATTCATTGTTTGAAATGCCATTCTCTATTAAAGCCACCTCTGTAGAAATAAACAAAAGTCACTTGAAAATCAATGACACTGAATTCTCTATTGGCCAATTAGTGACACAGCTGGCGATAGATAAAAGTGAGTTTAACATTTTGCAACCTGCGGTAAAACAATTGACAGTTTCACTCTCAGCTAACGACTCAACAACACCTACCCTCAGTCAGGTAACAACGAATTCGTTAGGTGGTACCTTTGCTCAATTACCTGAAATTGATTTACCCATCGCACTCATTATTGAGAAATTGCATGTTGATGACATTGTTATCGAGACAAAAACTAGCAAAGAACCCCCCGAGCAACTGTGGCAATCAACCAATAATCGACTCAGTGGAACATGGGTACATACTGAGATCAGCATTGGTCAACTTCAAACCACAACATCCTCTTTTTCAATAAGCCAATTTGTCGCTGATGCCAAGTTACAGCCGCCATACCAAATAGATACCCAATTCGTTAGCTATCTTAAAAATATTCCATGGTGGCCTGAGATAGCTAGCTCTACTCAACAATTTTCATTACAAGGTTCTTTTGCAAGCTTAGCTTTTGATATAAAAAGCAAGGGCAACCTAACACTTACGAGCCAGGGTGCAGTGAATTTATTTGATAGAGATATGCCATTTAACATCTCCATGGCCGCAAAGAAAATTCCAATGCCCTTGTCTTTAGCGCATTACGCAAGCCCCTCATCGTTATCTTTCATGCTGTCAGGAAATCTAAAGGAGCAAGCCATTGAATTAACAAGTCAGTTAAATAGTTATGGCTACAATAATGCACAGATAAAAGTATCAGCAAGTCACCAACAAGGCCATTTCAGCATTGATGAATTACTATTTGAAGATAATGATTCAGCGAGTCAACTAAATTTACAGGGTGAGGTAACTATGCTGCCGTCTGACATTAGTTGGCAATTATCGGCAAACTCAACTGGAATTTCTTTACCGAAAATAGACTTACAAGATTTGACTGCGTTGGTTGGAAACCGCGAGCAAATAGAGACCCTGAATTTAAACCTTCCTAATTCGTTCACAGGGCGATTACAAGGAAATATAACTAGCACTGGTGCATGGTCTGAAAAGCAATGGGGAATTTCAATAAGTGATACAGACATTTCAGGCAAGGTAAATAATTCCAATCTTAATATTAAAGGTGATATTGGCTTAAATCAGACCGGTCATCTAAAGCCGGGAAAACTGTTTGTTGCTTTTAATGATAGTGAACTAACACTGCAAACTGCTGGTGATTCTTTTTGGGATGTTAATGGTCATGTATCTATCGGTAATCTTAATCAATGGTATCACGGTGTAAATGGCGCTTTTACCAGTGACTTTTCAGTAACCGGAGAGAAAGACAATCCTGTCATTCAATTAAAGAGTCGGGCCACTAAACTAAACTGGGGGCATTGGTACAGCGATACCTTGAAAATCGATGGGGTTTATCAACCAATGAATGACCATAAAATTCAATTAACGCTGAATAACAACCAATTGAAATTGGTGAATGAAAATAGGATTGTTAGTATTGATGGTTTCAACTTTAACGTGACAGGTGACGCTAATCAGCACCTTGTAGAGTCTCGTTGGTTAGGGGACTTTGCCGGACAACTTATCTTAACTGGCCAATGGAATGACACGTTTACTCATTGGCAGAGTTCAGTGGAAGAAAGTACCTTAACTTATAAAAATACTATCCTGAAAAATGATAAAGCTTTTGCTTTAAATGTTGATTTGGCCAATTACCACAGTGCAATTGGAAGCCATTGCTGGCAAGGAACGGGTGTAAGTGCTTGCTTACCAGATGAGGCCATCATTGGAGAATCTGGGAATATAACGGTTAAATTAAATGTCGATCTTTCTGCTATTGACGAACTATTATTGCCAAAAGATATTGAATTAATAAGCCAAGTCTATGGTGATATCAATGCAAAATGGTCGCCGCAACAGTCAATTAGAGCAAACGCATATTTTGAATTGTCATCAGGTTATATCAAAGTCAGTGACGATTTCAGTGAGCATCAACTTTCACAATGGTCGCAAGGGGAATTTTCTTTTGCTATTGATGAACAGTGGTTTACCAGCAAACTGCTGTTAACTGGTACAGACGATAAAACCCTCATGCATATCAATTCAACTATTGAGCTTATTGATGATTATCCTGTTGATGCTCAAATAGTACTTAATCAATTCAACTTGCAACCGTTTCAGTCAATTTTGGCTGAAGTGCTTAATTTACAAGGTAGCATAACAGCAAATATAGCTATTGATGGAATGCTTGGCTCACCTTTGATTAATGGCGGAATAACACTAGATAAAGGGAAGGTACGTTTAAGTCAAAATGCAAACACCTTTGATAATATTTCCAGCACACTCACCATTGAAAATAATCAGGCAATTTTATCGGGCAACTTCTTCCTAGAAGATAGCGAGGCCAATTTATCAGGTAATATATCATGGCAAGATAGCTTAACTATGAACGTAGACTTGAAAGCAGATGCTTTGCCATTGGTTTTTCCGCCACAATTGGTGATGAGTATATCGCCAAGCTTGAACTTCTCTCTTAAAGAAAAAGCGTTAACCATTAGTGGAAATATCGATGTATTAGACGGCAGTTATAATATTGAGAAGTTGCCTGAAGGGAGTGTTTCACTCAGTGATGATGTCATTATTGTTGATCAACATGGTCAGGCGGTGATCAAAGAGTCATCAGGTTTTGATATAAAAACCAATATTAGGGTTAATATTGCCAAAGCATTTGAAGTATCAGGGCAAGGGTTACAAACGCACTTACTGGGTCAGTTACAGATTAGACAGAAAAAAAATCAACCCTTGCAGTTGTTTGGCCGCATTCAATCAAATGACGGTACTTTTCAAGCTTACGGACAAAAACTGCAAATAGATAAAGGAGAGTTTACTTTCAACGGACCTATCGATAACCCCTACTTTAACTTACGTGCCAGTAGGCACATTAAAGCCGAAGATATTGATGTTGGCATTCAAGTCACCGGTTTAGCCGACGCGTTAGATATGCAGCTTTTCTCGTCACCTACGATGGAAATGCCAGAAATGTTATCTTACTTGGTAAGGGGACGAAGCTTAGATGCAGGCACTGAAAATAGCACCGCGGCGGCAAGTTTTTTGGTTGGTTTTGGCGTAACGAATAGTATGGGCTTATTTGACCAAATTGAAAAAATACCACTCATTAGTAATATTGCTGTTGATACCGAAGGAGAAGGTGATAAAACCCAAGCAACAGTTAGTGGTTACCTAGGGAACCGCGTATATTTAAAATACGGTATTGGCGTTTATGAGCCGATTAATGAACTCACTGTGAGAATGTACATATTTAATCGTTTTTGGTTAGAAATAGTCAGCGGTATTGAGCAATCTACAGATCTTTATTACTCATTTGATATTGATTAATTGTTTCATATTATTTAACAAATTTTAGCTCTTTTCTTAATGTTTACCTCAGATAAGTGTTTTGTTAGGACATCAAGCTCTTTGCTTTCATACCAATCTCCTTGCTGCGCTCTTCCATGTTTTACAGTATGGATAATTGCATTGGCAGGTAAGTATAGGTTATGGGAAACCATTGGTTTAACCGTAAACGAACTATTTTCATTTCTAATTGTAAGAAGTAAGTTTCCACCAACGAGCTCAGCAAAACCAATCCAACCTTTTTGAACAATATACGTTTCCTCAAGATCTATATGATAATGGCTATTTTGCCATGCTCCAGAATGACCTGATTCGGTTCTGATGTAGGCACTGCCATCTTGTGAACTTAATCGAATTCTTAGTTCCCCATTTTCCATTACTTCTTTATTGAAGCTAAGACCATGGGATTTCATTTCTGTAGATTCCGACATATGCATTCCAACACTATAAATAAAAGGTTCAGCTAAAAACTAAACTCAAAAAGGTAAAACAATCTGAATGTTCATTAACTTCATTGTAAACTACTGATCAAGTGTAATAGAAACAGTTAAGCCCGGGTGTGATGATGACATAGATATAGATCCACCATGAAGTTCAACGATGGCTTTTACAATAGAAAGACCTAAGCCGAAACCGCCTTCCTGCCTGCTTGAATCTAAGCGATATAGTCGTTGAAAAACTGCATCATATTGTGCTCTTGGAATTCCTGGGCCATTATCAATAATAGATATTTCAACGCCAACAGCGGTGTAATTTACTTGCAAGCAAATTATGCCCTGCTCTTGAGTATATTTAATGGCATTTTCAACAACATTATATACCGCTCTAAATAGCAAATTTGCATCAGCCAAAATGGGTTTAACAAAATCATTCTGGCTCGTATTATCAACTAATGTAAAGCTCTGTGCTTTATCCTCAGCTAAGGGCTGAGCCAGCTCATACACATCTTTACAAAGAGTTTTGATATCAACACTTTGGCTTGGTTTTTGTTGAACACCTTTTTCTAATCTTGATAATTCCAGCATGGCATTGAAGGTGTGTATAAGATTATCAATTTCTTCCAACAATTTTTCTTTCCAATGATCATCTTGATAAATAGCGCTATTATTATCGATACTATCTTCAACCGAAATTCGAATGCGAGATAAAGGTGTTCGAAGATCGTGAGCAATATTATCTGTTATCTGCGAAACAGAGCCAATCAAATCATCAATTTCATCTAGCATTTGATTAATTTGTTCGGCAATCATGTCAAACTCATCTTGCTTGGTGCTAATTGGCAGTCTGGATTTCAATCGTCCCGCTTTTACATGCGCGGTAAGTTCACCTATTTGCTGCACTTTTGACAGCACGCGTCGATTTAATAAAAAGCCTGAAATAAGGGTAACTATCAGCGCAAATAACAAAGCAAAAAGGCTTGCCGTGCGAAAGTTATTTTCAAGTACCTGATAATTATTATCAAACAAGGCAATCGACAGTTTACCAAAGCGAGTGTTCAAGCTGGTGCCTAGCACTATTTCTACTGTTGTTTTATCTAAATGGTTAACTACCGCAATAGGGAAATGTTGTAATGCTGGAAATTCTGATAAATTTTTAGGTATGGTATTTAGGTTACCGATAACCTTAGCATCACTATTTCGTTTTTTAGTTTCAAACACTAAAATAACAGCGCCACTTCTATTGATACGCTGCTGTATCGCCGTTTGAAAATCACTTGCTGTCATACTTGGGCTATTAGAGAGATCCGCAAAGCCCTGCGCTGTAATGGTCACTTGTTGTGCTATTTGGCGTTTTTGTTCTCCTACCGTAAACTCAAAGACAAGCGCTAAAATACTTGAACAGATAAGTAAAACAATAAAAGTAAATATTAAGGTAAAACGCCAAATGGAAGTACGGGTAAAAACTCTAAAGCGTTCTAACCACATATCCAGCTCCTCGAACAGTATGAATGAGTTGCGATTCACCGTTTTCTTCAAGTTTCTTTCTTAATTTAGCCACATGAACATCAATTACATTGGTTTTAGGATCAAAATGATAATCCCAAACTGATTCAAATAATAGTGTTCTAGAAATCACCTGACCTTGATGCTCTAGTAAGTAGCGTAATAATTGAAATTCTTTTGGTTGGATAGTGAGTTCTTTTCCTGCTCTAAGGACTTTATGACCAACCAGATCCATCACTAAGTTATCAATCGTTAGCTCTGTTACAGGGCCATTGGCTTGGTTAGATGCGCTATCTCGTTCAACGAGGATAGTGGCTCGAATATAGAGCTCTTGAAAAGAAAAGGGTTTGGCTAAATAGTCATCCCCTCCTGCTTTTAAGCCTTTAATCCTTTCGTCTACATGACCTAATGCACTCAAAATAATGACTGGAATATTAATGTTTGCGGCGCGCATTGCAGCGAGCACAGCCAGACCATCCATTTTCGGTAACATACGATCCAGCACAACAAGATCATAATTATTACTTGTGGCAAAGAATAAGCCATCGGGACCATTCTCTGCCGTATCAACGACATTACCCTGCTCAACAAAACCTTTTTTAATATACTCAAGCGTTGTTTTATCGTCTTCAATAACAAGTAATTTCATCGTTATGCCTATTTTTTAAATACAGGAATAAGCTGGTTATTATTGACATCAACAAGCCATTCTTTCTTACCCTCAGCACTTATGGTTTCAAGCTCAAAGAACAGCACACCTTGCTTGTCTTCAATTTCAATCTCTGTAAGCAGTGAGTTTTTATCAAGGTTAATAGCATTAATGGCATCAAGCATTGAGTATTTCTTTGTTGCTAATTTTCTGGCAGTAACAATGCGATCATCTTCAATAAACCAAGAAAATAATCTACTCCATTCTTTTTCAACAACCTCGCCGTTTTGGATGGAAATTGTCAATTTTATTTTTTTATCTTCTTCAATATCTATTAACTTGATTTCGTGAAAATAAACATCATCGTTGTCATCAAGCTCATAGCTATAAATAACACCATTATAATCTTGCTGCACTTTTTTAATAACTTGCTGAGCAGTAATGCCGGACTTTTCAATTATCGACTTAGTCACAGCCATTTCTTGTTTGTCTGAGCCCGCCCAGCTAGCTGATATTGTACCCGCCGTTAATAATGTAGCAAAAGTAATTGAAATAAGTGAATTTAAACGTTTCATAATATTGTCCTCTGATTGGAATAATATCAGTTTACCTTCACCTTAATAAAGCCAATATTGACGGAACATTAATTATTGTTAATGATTGCGATAAGATCATCATAAACACCATCAGCAGCGGCTATAACGGGGTTTCCGTCAATTAAGAAATTATCTCCCGCAAGAATATTATTTGCTTTTCCACCAGCCTCCGTTATTAACAAACAACCCGCAGCACAATCCCAAATATTCATATGCGGTTCAAAATAACCAATTAAGCGACCCGCAGCTACATAGGCTAAACTTAACGCGCCACTACCACTACGATGGAACATGCCCTGTGCTCTTATTAAACGCTCTAACGGCCCTAAGGTATCTTCAGGCTTAACCCGATTAGAGTAACCAACACTTATTAAACCATTAGTAACCCCTTTAACATCCGATACTTTAATAGGGTTGCTATTTAATTTTGCGCCTTGCCCGACTTGTGCAGAGAAAATTTCATCGGCACTGGGGTCATAAATAACACCCAACACAATTTCATTTTGCACAAGATATGCAATTGAAATACACCAACTCGGAATGCCATTAACAAAAGGCTGAGTGCCGTCAATAGGGTCAACTACCCAAATACCTTGTCCTTCTTTAGCAACATAGCTATCAGAACTTTCTTCGCCAAAAAAATCATCTTCTGGATATTGAGATTCTATTGCGGCTCTTATTAAATTTTCCGTATTCACATCGGCTTCCGTGGCCATGTCTTGCACACCTTTACTCACAATAGTTAAGGTATTTAGTTTAGAAAAGTATCCAAGCGCTAACTCCCCAGCTTCTTTTGCCAATTGCTCAGCAAAAATCAAACGTTTATTCATAGTGTTCATAATTTTTTACTCAAATTTTTTGTACTAAATGTTATAGATTGAAAATAGGACTATCGCATTGACGACTTAAGACAAAGTGCTTTGATGAAGAAGGGGTACTAATAGCAACTTCCACCTCATCAATTGTTGTAAAGTTATCAAGTACTAGCACCGACACTTTATTTAGCTTGTTATCTAAACCACAATCTAGAGAATAACGTGCTTGGTAAAACATGCCTTGCTCGGTGATATCCACTGATGCGTTTGTACATGCTTTAACTGCTTTAACCTCAATGATATCAGCCATAGTTGCTAAAGATTGATACTGAGCATGATCCTTAGCAACTTTAATTTTTGCAACAATTTGTCCTTGTTCAGAGTAATCGATATTAACGAGTGTGATATCACCTTGATGTAATTGATGCTCTTGAGCATGACTCTTACAAAAAGAGTCCACTGATTTTTCACCACAACCAACCACTAATGAGCTCATTGCAATAGAAAATAATATTGGTTTTACTGCCATTTTGTTCTCCAAAACCAGGGTTTGTTGACCCTAATCTAATCTGCCGCTTTAACTTTCCATAACGAAGACGCTAATACTATTGAAAGAACCGAAGCTCCTACCCAAAACATGATCGGCTTATCATAATTATAAAAGAATACGTTGAAGTTTTGATCACCATTAGGAAAAGCGAAGATTATCTCGCTACTGTAAATCATCTTACCGCTTATATAATCTTGTGCTCCAGCACCTAAATAACTAAAGATGCCGATAAAGCCCATCGCTGCGCCAGCCACTTTTTTAGGTGCAATATCTATAGCAAATAGTCCACCAAGTGACGCTAATATGCCGCTTAAACCAAAACCATAAACGACTAATGCAATACCTAGTATTAACGGGTCTTGTGGCCCATAAAAAATAACCAATAGCGGTACAATTTCTAATAAAGCAAAAATCAAATTTGCCGGTGGTCTGCGAGCATTAAAAAACTTATCAGACACTAGCCCATAAGCTAAACAACCTAAGATACCCGCAGCGGTGTTAAAGAAAATAAATAAGTTGGCGTCAAATAAATCAAAGCCTCTGATTTCTTGTAAATAAACATTACCCCAACTATTAATAGCATAACGAGTAACATACATACTGGAGCTGGCTAGTGCCAATATCCATATGGATGGAATCGCTAATACTCTCAGTTGAGTTTTCCAAACAGATTCATCTTGATGCTCTTTATCTACTTGACCATGATCACCTTTCCAGTCAGCTACGGTTGGCAAACCTATGGTTCTGGGTTTGTCGGGTAAATAGCGCCAGAGCAAGAATGCACCAAAAACACAGATAAGCGCAGGCGTCCAAAATCCCCACTGCCAACCTAAACCTAACCCTTTAGGGGCTGCTGCAATTAGCCAGGCTACCCCTAAATACGTTAAACCTTCACCGATGGAGTGCGCTGTACTCCAAATACCATAGTAGCGCCCTCGTTCACTGTTGCTATACCAACTTGAAAGTGAAACTACACTTGATGGCGCACCAAAACCTTGAAACCAACCATTAATTCCCCAAAGTAATGCAGATACCCAAGCAAGCTCAGAAAAGCCCATTCCTAAATTAGCCATAGCCGATAAAAATAAACCCGCGGCAAAAAAACGACCAACATGAGCATGGTCAGCCAAAAAGCCATTAGTAAACTTACCTAAAGCATAACCATATAATAAGGTTGCACCAATGATGCCGACTTCCTCTGGGGTAAATACACCCGCATCCATTAACGGTTTTTTCACCACATTAAAGGCAAGGCGGCAAACATAGCCTAAGCCATAACAAAGTGTAATCAGAACAATGACATTGCGACGGTGGTAGTTAAATTGTTCGGTAATATAATCACTATTGGTCGTGAGTGGTTGATCTTTGCCTGAAGCGAAAAAACCAACCAATCGACTCAAAAGAGAATTTTGATTAGAAGAGGTAAATAATTTTTGTAGTGCACTTATCATAATATACAACCTATTAGTGCCACTTAACGAGTGATTAGCCACAAAGGCTAATCACTCGTCTGGGCGATAACGCTTACTTAGATTCTGCCGTAGCGCTTACTAAAGAAGAACGTCTTTTATATTGATAGGTAAAGTCTAGCTTAGTATCACCAGTACCACTATTTGGTGTTATGTGCATGGTAATTTCTGCATTATCATCCGTTAACTGAAGATGTGAAAAGCCCCAAATCATACCCTTAGTGTAAATGGTATTGTTATCAGGATATGTTTTTATTTGATAAGCTTTAAACCCTTTATTTACTGAGCGTTGTTTCGCTGCAGCTCCAGAGAGAACCTCTAATAATGCTGGTTTACCGCTATTTTTTCCAAAAACAGAATCACAACTGTCTTCATGAAGTTCAAGTGAATGTTCATGACCAGCAAAATAAATATCAGCATAATTACATAACGAAGGTAGAATTAAAGCACGTAATGAGCGAGCTTGTTCGTACTTACTGCCACCAACAGACCAAATGGGATGATGTCCTATAACAAACTTCCATTTTGCCGTAGAGTTTTTCAATTTATCATCTAACCATGCCACCATATTTCTTTCAGCATCATTGGCTGGCATAGTATGTGGATCAGGTGAATCTACTTCCATGCTTTTCTTTTCACTACCATCTGGATTCAGTTCGGTGTCCATCACTGTAACACCTGACAACATGACTTCAGTATCAATAACAAAAATTTCTACATCACCGTTACCTGCTGGCGGCTTAACGGTATAAAAAAGTCCGTCCATGTAAAAAGGACGAGTAGATTCCATAAAATCAACTTGCGCCATCGCACCTTCTCGAGAAGTTTTCCAATCATGGTTACCTAAAGCAGTATAAATTCGGTAGTCATTAAGACCTTCACCCATTTTCCCAAAAGGTTTACTAAAAAGGTCATCAAAACGAACAGAGTCTTCTTTGCCATCTAAGCCCGTAGTCGCGCCATCTGGATAAATATTATCGCCAAGCATCACAGAAAATTGACAAGACGCTTCTTTACAATATGATTTCATTGCATTAGCTACTGGATACATACCACTTGATTCAATCATACCGCCAACAGCTGGCACAAATTCACTCGGTGGAATGACTAATTCCTCTAATTTCTTGCCATCTTCAAGCCATTCATCTGTCTCAAACTTTACAAATGCCGCTAAATCTTCACGTAAAGGTACAAATTGTTTTTCTTTTAAATAGTCAACATGATAGCCACTATCACCAAAGGCAATAAAACCAAAATCAATTTTGTTGTTTTCGCTAACTTTTTGCTGATCTGGCTTGGAAGCACCTTGAGCGGAGGTTTGCTCAGCCTCTGGTTGTTGATTTGTTTCTGAATTTAAACAGCCAGTCAGTGGCAATATGGCAAGTAGTGGTAGCGCCAACCAGCTACTGCATTTAAAATTAGACTTATCTTGGTTATTCATTATTCTACCTCTGTTATTCTTTTATCGTTAATGGTGTTCGCTGTTGGTGCTGCCACTAGAAGTTAATACCAGCAACAACAGCGAACTTCATTATTTGGAAAATAAAAGGAGAGTCAAAACTCTCCTTTGTTATGGCATTAAAGAGTTTTTAAAATGACTTTCTTAACGTTAAGGTAACCATTCTACCCGCGCTTTCATCTTCTAGCTCAAATCCATCAACGTCGCCAGCAATATGGTTGTCGATTATTTCTTGTCCGGTATCACCATCATATTTCGTGAATTTTTCAATTTTATGAGCATCTAACAAGTTAGTACCGCTTAAGCGTAATACATAACCTTCACCAAACCTTTTCTCAATAAATATTTCAAGGTTAGCACCATAACTCAATGCAACTTCTCTATGAAGATCTACCGATAAACTATCGCCTTGTTTTTGATAACTAAAGCCAACACTGGCTTCCCACACAGGGAAGTTATGTGTCACGCCAAAGTTATAGATATAATCAGATTGGTCTCTAAACCGTCTTTCTTCACCGGTAAATTGATCATCAATTGCCGAATCAAGTAAAGTCAAGTTAGCAAAGACACCTGTATCCTCACCTAGCGGAGCACTGAAATCCATCTCTAAACCCCAGACACTACCATCGCCAGCATTGCTGTATGAATATAGCGTTCCACCATCTTCAGTGACTCCCATTGCTCCTTCTTCGATAACATCAGTAACATTACGATAAAAGGCATTAAAACCAATAATACCCTGGCCAAATGTATGTTCATAACCTATATCAAAGCCAAGTGACACTTCATCTTTCAAATCTGGATTACCTTGTTTAGCATCACCATCTTCCGGTTCATCTTTTTCGGTAATCGGGGCAAGCTGTTTGAAGTTCGGGCGTTTAACAGTTTGTGCAACACTAATACGAAGCGTATTTGTATCATTCAATTCTGCTGAAAAATGAGCGGATGGATTAACTTGTGTTGAGCTAGAATCAAAAGAAACACCCTCTGAAGTTATCGTGCGAGAAGTATGCTCAATTCGTAAACCAAGCTCTAAAGCGCCACCATCAAACAACTCTTTTTTACCTAAGAAATAACCATCCAACCGGTCTTCTTGAGCATCATACGTTTGCTCTAACCCGATGCCTTGAATTTCTCCAGCATCATTAATATCGTATTCAATGATAGTTTCATCTCTGTCTTTCATCGAAGCATCAAGACCCGTTTTAAACTCTATTTCATTATCAAAAACATGCTCAAAAAAGCCACCTAACAATATTTCAGAATCTTCAGTATCTTCATATTCTATATCAGCATATTCCCAATCTTCATCAGAATCATCACGTTTCCATTTTGTTATATCTTCTACATCCGTTGTGTTTGAGAAGCTAGCAGACAATTCAAAATTACTATTATCTAAGTCTTTACTGTAAATAGCTGAAACATTGATAGATTCTTCATCAATGTAAACATCATCACGGTCATATTCCCATTCGTTATCTTCAATATCTAAAGTATCTTCTCTTTGCATCTCAGTACGGTCAGTGTTCAAGTAATTAGCTTGTAAATCAAGCACTGAAGTGCTGCTCAAATCATATGATATACCTGCACTTATAGAAATATCATCACTGTCTCTGGTATCCATCTCTAGTTGATCACTTGTCATGGCACCAGGTACAAAACCGTTCTCTAAATCACCATCGGCTTCAAATTCTTGCTCTATTTTGGTTTTACTTACGTAACGCTGTTGAAAATTGGCTGAAAGTGTCCATGACATATCATTGGTATTAGCGCCGTAACCGAATGAACCATTTGCTCTAGTAGTGCCATCAGATGCTCTAAGTGCGCCTACTTTTACGCTACCGCCATCAAAACTAGCTCCATCTTTTAGAATAATGTTGATAGTACCACCAACACCTTGGCTATCTTGATCAGCACTTGGACTACGAATGACTTGGATGCGGTCCACCATTTCGGCAGGAATACGGTCAACAAATACAGCTCGATCAGAACTACTACCCGGTACTTTTTTACCATTAATTAATACTTGAGTATAACCTTCACCCAAACCACGCATTTGTGGTGCATCATACTCACCAACATCACTACTAAATGACACACCCGGTGTACGTTTTAACATATCACCAACAGAAGTAGGTTCAAATTGTTCAAAAAACAATCCGCCATACTCTAACTGGGGAGATACAGACGATGTTCTGTTACGAAAGACAGGAGAACCTGTTACAACTATTTTCTCGACCTCTTCGTCAGCACTATTTTGAGCATCTTGTGCTAGTAATGGCGTACTGATTGCTGATAATAGCGCAATAGATATGCCGCTGTATAAGCTAGACAAACGTAAAGCCTTTTTGTTCGTTTTAAGATTTTTCACCTTATTTCCCCTCAGTTAACTTTTATTGGTATTTATTATTTATACCCAAACCACTTCGAACTGCAGATTCAGTCTCTTGGGTAAAGTATGCAGAAAATCACTTCGCATCAGCGGCAAAACTCTAAAACAAGTTTATGACTAACTGATGACATATTTTTTACTTACCATTTATATTTTCAAACTGCTTGTTGTTGTTCATTTTCATGAATTATTCATTCTTGATAAAACCACTATAGAACAAACCTTTCACAAAAACAAGTTTTAGAACGTATGTTTCGCGATTTAAATTGTAACTTCATACCAATACAACTCAACCATTTGTTATACAAAGAAATAATCGCAATAAAAAACTATAACCAAATTGTTTTATTAGTGGCTTTTTCTAGCATTATGTTCATAAAGCAAGCGGTTATATACATTTTATTTATGAATAAATAAATAATTCAGTTGTGGCTTTAATATTTTGGAATGTTCGTTCTATATTGAAGAGGGCTAGTTTAGTATGTGACTTTCTGCAGGGGTGAGAAAGTCACTATCTAGGTACATGCTAAAGCAACATGAATATGATTAGGTTATAAACAAACAGTTTTACCTGTTTCTAATGATAATTGCGCAGCATCGGCCATTTTTTGTGCTTCAAGACCATCCTCAAAAGATGGACTAGGTTTTGTTCCGTTTGTTAATGCATTGATGAAACATGCAAACTGCGCTTGATAGGCACTTTGATAACGTTCAATAAAAAATGGGTTTAATACACTTTGGCTAGCCGTATTATTTACCGTCGATTTAACTACGCTGTGCGGCAATGGGTTTGTTGACTGTAACATGCCTTCTCCGCCAAATGCTTCAATGCGTTGGTCATAACCATAAACACAGCGACGAGAACCATTAATATGGCATAATTTTCCTGACTGCGTTTTAAGAGTAATCATAACGCTATCAACATCGTTAAATTGAGCAAGACCTGGGTCAATCAGTGTATTGCCAATAGCGTGTATTTCCACAGCTTCTTCACCCGTAATAAAACGCAACATATCAAAATCATGAATTATCATGTCACGGAATATACCACCGGAATGGCGCAAATATTCAGTAGGAGCGATATCTGGATCTCTACTGGTAATAATTAATTGTTGTAAATTTCCAATTACTCCTTCAGCTAACTGTTGTTGTAAATGCGCATGGGTTGGATCAAAACGACGATTAAAACCAATTTGGATTGGTACTTTACACGATTCAATTTCTTGCCAACATTGCTGCACTCTTTGGGTACTTAAATCAATAGGCTTCTCACAGAGAATAGCTTTACCCGCTTTTGCCGCTTTAATGATTAAATCTACATGGGTATCGGTAGAAGTAGCTATTAGTACAGCATCAACCTTTTCATCACTTAAAATCGCTTCAACATCATCAGCAACACTAGCATTATATTGGTCGGCAACGTTTTCTGCTGCTGGTTGATAAACATCAAATACATAACTAAGTTTACAGTTAGCCGTGTCGCTAATAATTTTGGCATGCATTTGTCCAATTCGACCAGCGCCAAGTAAGGCAATATTAATCATTATTTTTTCTCCTGTTCAATAATCCACTCATGTGCAGGATCATTTTTAAACACCCATTGACGAGTTGGTCCGGCCATAACATTTAAATAATACAGCTCATAACCATGAGGAGCACCAACGGGGTGGTAACCTTCTGGAACCATCACTACGCTATTATGTTCAACACAAATAGTTTCATCTAGGCTGCGATCATCTGTATACACGCGCTGAAAAGCAAAGCCCTGTTCAGGATTTAGTTTATGAAAATAGGTTTCTTCTAAGGCGCTTTCTAGCGGTAAATTATCACTGTCATGCTTATGAGGTGGATAACTCGACCAGTTGCCATCGGGCGTGATAACTTCAACTACAAGTAGCTTTTCAGCGGGAAGATTGCCAAATAAAATATTACAAACATGTCGCTGATTTGTTCCTTGACCACGTAATTCATAACTACACTGTTCAGGTGTGATCAATCGGGTTGGATACTGACCTGTTGCTGGCGCTTTGCATAACGCAATTTCAACATCAGTAAGCGCCTTTACTTCAATAAAGTCGCCCGGTGGCGTATAAATACTATAAGGTGCTATTTTTTCAAACACCGACATTCTTTCGCCAATGTTTTGCCAAGATTCTTGTGCGGTTTCAGCATTTACTTTGCCGCTAACAATAACAGCGCAAGTTTCTTGATCATCGCAACTAAAGCGCTGCGACTGCCCAGCAGATAACTTATAAACTTCAAAACCTACATAATGCCAATTTGCTGATTCTGGCGTAATTTTTTGAATGCACTGCTCATTGGCAGAGTTGTGCGCTTTACTATGTAGATGAGACATTTCTAAGTACCTTGTGGTTAATAAATAAAATTATGTATCGTTTGTTTCATCAGGCTCTAGTTGATGAACTAAACTGATCGCTAATGACTGTACTAAACACATAGTTGACGTTAACGATCTAAATGAGTGAACTTCTGCTTCTTTGATCATAAAACACACAGACGCTTGTTGTGCCAATGGACTGATTGGACTATCGGTAAACATTATGATTGGCACACCGCGATCTACAGCGTTATTTACTGTTTGTTGGGTTTCTTCGGCATAAGGATAAAAACTAATAACAACTAGCGCATCATTTTCGCGAATCATATGTTCTTGCTCCCGATACATACCGCCAACACCGTCTAAAAGAAAGCAACGCAAGTTAATATGATTCAAAATATAAGCAAGGTATGTGGCAATAGGAAATGAGCGACGCACGGCTTTGACATGAATAGAGTCTGCTTGCGATAAAATATCTCTAGCCTTTTCCAAGTCACTTTGACTGATATTATTTCTTAAATAAGTTAACGCTTGGCTATTGGCTTCACTAAATTGCTCTAATAAGCGAATGCTAACATTTTCCTGATCTAAGCTAGTATCGTCTTTAATTAACTTAATGCGCTCTTCATAATTAGGCGACTCTTGCAAAAGTTTGTTTTGAAAAAGCTTTTGCATATCGCTAAAACCTAAAAAACCAAAAGCATGAGAAAATCGTATTAATGTTGAAGGGTGTACATTGGCATCTTTTGCGATAACAGCAACGGTGCCAAAGGCGATTTCATTTGGGCTATCTAAAACATATTTCGCCACTTGTTGTAATCGCTTACTCAATTCGATAAATCGCTGAGTGATCTCAGCATTAAGCTCTTCCAATCCTGTTGCTGCTTTATCGTTCATTACCTTTACCTGCCTTTTGATGAAATTTTTTGAAACTCTGTGCGCTAAAATAAAACAAACATTCCAAAATAGAAAGCTTTTGCGTTAATTAAATAGAGAAACTAAATCATTAAATTAGCGCACCGTGCCTGCTAAACTTCGCATTGAATTAACATTATCTAGGGTGATATAAGCAGGGCCAGCTTTCATATTGTTACTGGGGTAAATACCATAACGAACATATAAAGACAGCATCACAATTGGCATATAGCCTTGTAAATATGGCTGCTGATCTATTGCAAAAGCGATAACGCTGTTATCAATAGCACTGGCTATTTCATCACTGAAATCAAAAGTGCTAAAGTGAACATTGTCAGCATTTTTAACCTTACTTAACGCCCTAATAGTAGGGTGAGCAGACGTTGGCCCTAAGGTAAGAATGCCATTAGTTTCTGGATTTCTACGCAAATATGCCTGCACTTTTTTCTCAATACTGCTTGGATCTTGTGACGAATCAATCATGCTTTTAGTTAAAGTGACACCAATAGCATCAGCATAGCCTTGGCAGCGTTCAATTGAAGCAGGATTTGTAATATAGTGGTTTACACAAAGAAACTGTTTTACACCAGAGGCTTTTGCTTTAATCCCAGCGCCATACCCTGCATCATATTCTTCCTGCCCTACATGCAACAAGGCACCTAAACTCTTACTTTGTTTCGCGGTTCCTGAGTTTATTGTTATGACTGGGATACCTTTCTTCTGTGCTTTTTTAAGCGGCTTTTTTAAGACATCAAAATCTGCTATTGAGACAATTAATCCGTCTGGATTTGAAGCAATTGCTTGTTCAATAATTCGAGCCATATCAGCTAAGTCACCTGTACTAGGATTACGATAATCAACTTGTACCTGCATGGTTGTGCTTGCTTCTTTAACGGCATTCTTAATAGTATTCCACCAAGAATCTGAATCAGGTGCATGGCTAACTAACACAAACCTTTCTTGTTTAGCTTGGGCAGATGTTGCTGTGGTTAGTAAAAATAGTGTAACCATCACTATCGAGGCATTTTTTATAAACATTAGGTCACTCTCCATTGATAATCGATTTAAGTAGAAGAACAGCTTTACCAACCAAAAGAAATAAAAATTTCAAATTGACATTAATTTGAAACAAACATTCCACAAAGCGAAATATAAACGAGGTTTCTACATCTTGTCAACATCAGAAAAGCTTATTTTTTCAACATTAGTTAAATTACTGACAAATTATCACGGGGTAAATATAGTTATCCAAATATATTTTGATTGCCTCTTCTTAACGATGGAATAAATATCCCAAAGACCGGAACGCAATGTAAGATACTGGTTATAAAGGATTAATATCTAAAATGGTGGCAAATATGTTATGTATAAATGAATATTGTTTTAATTTATTTGTTTCATTTGTTGCAATGATGGAATTTTTATTCTAAATTATAGTTATCGAAAGTAGAAGCAAGAGACAATTGACTCACCTCTACTGAACTTAATATTCTACGTAAGCTTTTGGGGATAAAACATGTCGACGACTAACGATACTCATATCGCTGATCAAGCTGTTACCATTAAGGATCGCACTAGGGAAGTATCAAGAATAAAAAAACTTCTCAACCGTCCTGATTTTGGCGCAATGTCAGGAGTAGCGTTAGTTTTTATATTCTTTATATTGATCGCTGGTGATTCTGGCATGTTCGCTGCTGATGGCATTCTTAATTGGAGTACCGTAACTGCACAACTAGGCGTACTTGCCATTGGCGCTTGCTTATTAATGATTGCCGGTGAATTTGACCTTTCGATGGGCTCAATGATTGGGTTTTCTGGCATGGTCATCGCTATTCCAAGCCTCTACTGGGGCTGGCCTGTATGGAGCAGCATCTTAATGGCATTTAGTATCGCGCTCTCTATTGGTTGGCTCATTGGCTATGTAGTGGTAAGAACTGGTTTACCTTCCTTTATTGTATCTTTGGCATTTCTGTTTATTTTGCGTGGTCTCACTATTGCTCTTTCTATTCTGTTTACCAACAAAACCATTGTCAGTGGTGTAGACACAGTTGCAGAAAACGACTGGTTAGCACCACTATTTGGCGGTGAAATAGCCGCAGGCTTATTTACCTGGTTAGCCTCTATAGGCTGGATAGAAACCTATAAAGATGGCTCACCTTTAGTCACAGGCATTCCCATGATAATAGTCTGGTGTCTTGTTTTAGCAATCATTGCAAGTTGGGTGTTGATAAAAACAAAATACGGTAACTGGATATTTGCCAGTGGTGGCGACTGCAATGCGGCAAAAAATGTTGGCGTACCAACAAACAAAGTAAAAATTGCCTTATTTATGTTAACCGCATTTTGCGCAACGCTTTACGCTTCTTGTCAGGTATTAGAGTTTGGCTCTGCCGCTGCTGATAGAGGTTTATTGAAAGAATTTGAAGCCATTATCGCTGTAGTTATTGGTGGTACTTTATTAACAGGGGGCTATGGCTCGGTATTGGGGGCCTTATTTGGCGCGCTGATTTTTGGTGTTGTGCAAATGGGCATATTCTTTACCAATATTAGCTCCGATTGGTTTAGAGTTTTTCTCGGAGTTATGCTGCTAATAGCCGTATTGTTTAATAACTATGTTCGACAATGCATTGCGCGAACTACGTAGGGTAACATCATGAATGAATTCATTTTAGAGTTTAAAAATGTTAGTCGCTACTTCGATGCAGTTATTGCCTTAGAAGGAATAGATTTACAAATAAAGTTAGGCGAAGTGCACTGTTTATTAGGTGACAATGGGGCAGGGAAATCAACCTTAATAAAAACGCTGGCAGGCGTTCATCAACCCAGTGAAGGTCAATACCTTTATAACAATAACCCCATTAAACTAAGTTCTCCCAAAAAGGCTTTAGATCTAGGAATTGCCACAGTTTATCAAGATCTTGCATTAGTTGGCTTAATGAGTGTTACTCGTAATTTTTTCATGGGTCGAGAGATAACTAAGGGCTGGGGCCCTTTTAAATATTTTGACCACGTTAGTGCTAATGAAATTGCCATTGCAGGCCTAGCAGAGATGGGAATTGTAGTACGCGATCCTGAACAAGCGATTGAAACAATGTCAGGGGGTGAAAAACAATGTTTGGCCATCGCACGCGCCATACATTTTGGCGCAAAAGTATTAATTTTAGATGAACCCACAGCCGCTTTAGGGGTGAAACAATCGGCTAATGTATTGAAGGTGATTGCCAAAGCGAGACAACGTGGCTTAGCGATAATCTTTATTACCCATAATGTTCACCATGCCTACGCCGTCGCTGACCGATTTACGCTATTAAACCGTGGCAAAAGTTTAGGTACTTTTAGTAAAGAGAACATCAGTAAAGATGAAGTATTAGCCATGATGGCTGGCGGTGAAGAATTAGCACAACTTGAAACAGAATTAGCACAAGTCATGGGTACAACAATAGAAATTTAAACCTCTATCGGTTGTCAATAGACTCATGTACAAGAATTAGAATTAAAGGGGAAATTACCATGAAAACAATTAAAGTAGGCTTAATAGGTACAGGGTACATGGGCAAAGCTCACGCCATAGCCTTACGATCTGTTCCAGCAGTATTTGAACTCAGCGCCAAAGTAGAGTGTGAAATGCTCGCTGAAGTTAATGAACAACTTGCCAAAGAAAAAGCAAAAGAGCTAGGTTTTAATCGTGCAACAGGTGATTGGTTAACGCTTGTGAACGATGAAAATATTGATGTTGTTGATATATGTTCTCCCAATTACTTGCATAAAGAAATGGCGTTAGCAGCCATTGCCGCAGGTAAACATGTTTATTCAGAAAAACCGTTAGCATTAAATGCCGCCGATGCTTTAGAAATGACGCTAGCAGCCGAAAAAGCAGGCGTTAAAACCTTAGTTGGTTTTAATTATGCGAAAAACCCTGCCAGTCAGTTAGCCAAAGAAATTATCGAACAAGGTGAAATTGGTGACATTGTCCACTTTCGCGGCATTCACAACGAAGACTATTTATCTGATCCATTAACGCCTTTTAGCTGGCGATTAAAGCGTGAATTTTCAGGCTCGGGAGCGCTAGGTGACTTAGGCTCGCATATTATAAACATGGCGCAATTTTTAGTTGGCGATATTGCTAGTGTAAATGGCGATTTGCAAACCATTACCAAGAATCGCCCTCTAGCTGAGAATTCTAATGAAACTGGCAAGGTAGAAAACGAAGATCAAGCTCATGCCATGATTCGATTTAGCAATGGCGCCATTGGAACCTTAGAAACCAGTCGTATAGCATGTGGGCGAAAAATGGGATTGTCGTATGAAATTACCGGCACTAAAGGCTCTATTTTATTTGACCAAGAACGACTAGCAGAAATAAAACTCTATACCCGTGGTGGTAACAGCGCCAGAGAAGGGTTTAAAACAATATTAGTCGGCCCTGAACACCCTGATTATAAAAACTTTTGCATATCAGCTGGTCATGGCTTGGGCTACAACGATCAAAAAATTGTTGAAGTAAGAGATCTGATAGAAGGCATCGCCACTGATCGTAAAATGTGGCCAGATTTTAGAGCCGCCTATCAGGTAAATTTGGTTATAGATTCAATTGAAGAGTCACATCGTCTCGGTAGCTGGGTAGATATAGAATAATGTTAATAAACAATTACAACATGAAATTACATAATCAGAATAATGGGTTGAACCAGTTTCATCACGGAGAATAATAAAATGACAAACAAACACACCCTTGATGTGATCTGTTTAGGAAGAGCTGCTGTCGATTTGTATGGCGAGCAAATTGGTAGCCGATTAGAGGATATTTCCTCTTTTAGCAAAACGTTAGGCGGCTCTTCAGGGAATATAGCTTTTGGTACCGCTAGATTAGGCCTTAAATCATCAATGTTGACACGTGTTGGCGACGAACAAATGGGCAATTTTGTTACTGAAGAATTAGCTCGCGCCGGTTGTGATGTTAGCCATGTGGTAAAAGATCCAAATCGGTTAACGGGTTTAGTACTGTTATCAATTAAAGATAATGATAGCTTCCCGCTACTGTTTTATCGCAACGATTGCGCCGATATGGCGGTCGACATTGCTGACTTTGACGCTGATTATATTGCATCAAGTAAATCATTATTAATTACAGGTACACATTTTTCTACCGAGCAAACCGATAAAACTAGCCGAAAAGCCATAGAGTTTGCAAAAGCTGCAGGAACGAAAGTAGTTCTAGACATTGATTACCGACCAGTACTGTGGGGACTGACGGGGTTAGGGGAAGGCGATAACCGTTTTGTTTCAAACCAGTCTGTCACCGATCATCTGCTCTCAATTTTACCGCTATGTGACCTCATTGTTGGTACAGAAGAAGAAATTCACATTGCTGCCGGTAGCACTGACACCATTGCTTGTTTGAAACGAATAAGACAAATATCAAGTGCTGAAATTGTTGTTAAAAGAGGCGCACTCGGTTGTTCAGTATTTGACGGTGCAATACCAGAAACGTTAGACGAAGGTTTTACCAGTTATGGCGTACAGGTTGATGTACTCAACGTATTAGGTGCTGGCGATGCATTTATAAGTGGCTTTTTAAGAGGTTGGTTAAAAGAAGAGAGTTACGAAAAATGCTGTGCTTATGCAAATGCCTGTGGTGCCTTAGTGGTTTCTCGACATGGTTGTGCGCCAGCTATTCCTTCGGAAGAAGAGCTAGACAATTATATCGCCCGTCAACATGACATTGCACGACCAGACGAAGATGCAACATTGAATCATTTACATAGAGTTACCACCAGAACGCCAAAATCATGGGGTGAGTTATGTATTTTAGCTTTTGATCATCGTAAACAGTTTTATGATATGGCACGTCAGCTTAATGCTAACCCTGATAGGATTTCTGCCTTAAAACTGTTACTGGTGAAGGCATTGAATCAAGCCAGTAGTTCATCATCTTTCAATTACCAAGCAGGTGTTTTGATTGATGATACTTACGGGCAAGATGCGCTTAACAATGTAACAGGAAGCGGTTATTGGATAGGGCGCCCGGTTGAATTACCAAGCTCTAGACCTATTGAAATGGAAGGAACAGGTTCAATTGGCTCACGTTTAAAAAGTTGGCCGAAAGAACATATTGTCAAATGCTTAGTTTTTTTCCATCCAGAAGATGAAATTCAATTAAGACTCAGACAAGAGCGACAAATAAAAGAGCTTTATGAATCCTGTTGTCAAAGTGGCCATGAATTACTACTTGAGATAATACCGCCAGCAACTATGCCAAAAGATGATCGCACCGTTATTTTGTCTATGGAACGCTTCTATAATTTAGGTATTCAACCTGATTGGTGGAAACTTCCTAGCCCAAGTATAAGCGCTTGGCACGAAATATCTAACTTAATTGAACAACGCTCACCCCATTGTAGAGGTGTTATTCTACTCGGCTTAGATGCACCATTGAAAGAATTGGCTCAGGAGTTCAAAAACAGTGCCGGTTTCAAATACTGTAAAGGCTTTGCTGTGGGTCGATCTATATTTACCCAACCAAGCAAGGCTTGGCTAAGTAATGAAATTGACGATCAAAGCTTCATAGATCAAGTGAAAGACAATTATTTATTGCTCGTGAATGCGTGGCAAAACAGAAACAGCTAGGACTAATTATGACTACAATTCGCTTAACTGCAGCCCAAGCGCTAATCAAGTATTTAACTCAGCAGTATTTAGAAACTGATGGCAAAGTAGACGCTATATTTTCCGGTGCCTTTGCTATCTTTGGCCATGGTAATGTTTCAGGCTTGGGTCAAGCCCTTTATCAAGAACGAGATAAATTGCCGACCTATCGCGCGCATAACGAACAAGGCATGGCACATGCAGCCATTGCTTTTGCCAAGCAGAGTAATCGTAGAAAGATGATGGTTTGTACCACTTCAATTGGTCCTGGTGCTACTAATATGGTAACGGCTGCTGCTTTGGCACATGTCAATAGATTACCGGTATTGTTATTGCCTGGCGATTCTTTTGCTACTCGTTGCCCTGATCCCGTATTACAACAGTTAGAGCATTTTGACGACCCTAATATTACCGTTAATGACTGCTTTAAGCCGGTGAGCCGTTATTTCGATCGTATCAACCGACCAGAGCAATTAATTAACAGTCTACCTGTTGCCATGCGTACTTTGTTAGACCCTGTTAATTGCGGGCCTGTTACTTTGGCGCTACCACAAGATGTGCAAACTCAGGCCTATGACTATCCGGTGAGTTTATTTGAGAAAAAAGTTCATCGTATTCGTCGACCACAAGGTGATATCCACGACCTTGAACACGTTGTCGAGGTTTTGAAGAAAAGTGAACGGCCACTCATTATTGCTGGCGGTGGAGTGCACTACTCATTAGCAGTGGCTGCATTGCTCAAATTTGCCGAGAATCATCAAATTCCTGTGGCAGAAACTCAAGCAGGTAAAGGTGCGATAAAGTGGGATCACCCTCTTTCTGTTGGCGGTATAGGCGTTACTGGCACTAAAGCGGCCAATGAATTAGCCAAGCAGGCCGATGTCATTATTGCCCTAGGCTCAAGGCTGCAAGACTTCACCACAGAATCACGTACCTTATTCAATCCTAACACCTTACTTATTCAAGTTAATGTGGCACCGTTTGATGTTGAAAAGCATGGCGCGATACCATTGTTGGGTGATTGTAAATTGGTATTGGAAAAATTAGACAGTGATTTATTAACATGGCAATCAACAGAAAAATGGCAGCAGGCTATTCAGGAAAACAAAACTGAATGGGATATAACTTATGAACAAGTAACCCAAGATACTGATGCTGACTTACCCAGTGACGCCCAAGTGCTTGGCGCAATCAAACGTAGCTCTGATGCTAAAGATGTCATTGTTTGCGCTGCCGGAGGTTTACCCGGTGACTTACACAAACTATGGCGCTGTGATGATAGCCAAAGCTATCACGTTGAGTATGGCTTTTCTTGCATGGGTTATGAAATAGCTGGCGGTTTAGGGGTGAAAATGGCCTGCCCTGATCGCGATGTCGTCGTCGTTGTCGGAGATGGATCTTACATGATGATGAATTCAGAAATTGCCACTGCGGTGATGATGGGACAAAAACTTATCATTGTTACCCTTGATAACCGCGGTTATGGGTGTATCAATCGACTGCAAATGGCTACAGGTAATAAGCCCTTTAATAACTTATTAGAAAACTGCGAAAGTATCGAGCAAGGTGCGCCTAAAATTGACTTTGCCGCACATGCACAAGCGATGGGAGCAACGTCCGAATCTGTTGCTTCTATTACGGAGCTTGAGCAAGCATTTAAACGCGCTAAATCTTCAACCAATAGTTATGTTATTGCTATTGATACCGACCCCTACATTACCACAGACAATGGTGATGGATGGTGGGATGTCGCTATTCCTGAAGTTTCCGATAGCGATGCAATTAATCAGGCACTACAAAGCTACAAAACTAATAAAACTAAACAGCCTTATTAATTAAAGTAATTGACTCCAAGTAGTAACAATACAACAACGTTGCATTGTTACTTGATATGAAAAATTGATATGACAAATTGAGATGAAAAATTATGACAATACGCATTGGAATAAACCCACTAACATGGACAAATGACGATCTACCTTCTTTAGGTGCAAGTACACCATTAAGCCAATGTCTTAGTGAAGGAAAACTCGCTGGCTATGCGGGTTTTGAGTTAGGCAATAAATTCCCTCGTCAACGTGACCAATTAAATCAAGTATTAGCAGAGCATGAATTAGCTTTAGTCTCTGGTTGGTATAGCGGAAAGCTACTTGAGCACAGCGTTGAAGATGAAATAAAAGCTATTGAAGATCATTTACAATTACTAAAACAATGTGGTGCGACAGTAATGGTTTACTGCGAGGTAACTGGCTGTATTCATGGTGAGCAAAACACGCCTTTGTCTAAACGTCCAACGATTGCAGCAGACGAATGGCAAGATTATGGCGATCGCCTATCAAAAGTTGCCAATTATTGCTTAAGCCAAGGTGTTCAGCTTGCCTACCATCATCATATGGGAACTATCGTTGAAACATCAGAAGAAATTGATTTACTGATGGAGAATACTGCCGACTCCCTTGGCTTGTTGCTTGATACTGGACATTTAACCTATGCTGGTGGCGATCCAATTGCAACGTTTGAAAAGTATCAAAATCGTATTGTTCATGTTCATTTAAAAGATATTCGAACTGAGGTATTAAAGGATGCTCAAAACAGAAATTTAAGCTTTTTAGACTCAGTGTTGAATGGTGTATTCACCGTGCCAGGTGATGGTGATATTGACTACTTGTCTTTATTCATCGCCTTAAGAGAAGCTCAATATAGCGGTTGGTTAGTGGTAGAAGCTGAGCAAGATCCCGCCATTGCCAAGCCATTAATTTATGCCAAACTTGGCTTTAACAATATTCAACACTTTGCGCAAAAAGCAGGACTCAACTTAACTGTCCCTTGGGCTTAAACTTTACACTACCTTTTACACTAGTGTCGCATCAATAATTAGAAAATAAATAAGGCTCAACTCGTTATTAGGTTTGAGCCTTTGTACTATGCATAATGATGAAATTAGTCTCATTTACAGTTGTCATTATTACAGTTGCCATCACTCAATGTTAACTGTGGCCTTATAGCCATTAAGCACAAAGTTTGTTTTAAACTTAAACGTGAATAAAAATCAAACTGGTATATAGTTAATTCTAAATAGTAATTTAAAATACAAATTATGCCTAGTAACGGAAAAACGTTTTATTGTGCACATACTGTTTTATTTATCATAGCTATCATTGCTTGTATTACTACATGGTTAATTCCTGCTGGACAATATGATCGCATTGAATACCTAAAGAATAAAAACGAATTTGTTATACAAGGAAAAGATTCAACAATTTCTTTACCTGCAACACAAAATACGCTTTCCAAGTTAGGTTTAAATATAGAAATACAAAACTTCACGGAAGGAAAAATTTTTAAACCGATTGCCGTTCCCAGCTCTTACCATACCCTAGATAACAAGCCTCAAGGTATCATCGATTTTTTACAAGCATTTATTAAGGGATTTTATAGCGCAATAGAGGTTATTTTACTCGTATTAGTTATTGGTGGACTAATTGGAATAGTTAATGCCACAGGAGCTTTTAACAAGGGCTTAGCCGCATTATCTCGCGCTCTTAAGGGTAAAGAACAATTGCTTATTATCTTTGCCTTTTTACTTACCTGTGCGGGTGGGACAACATTTGGTATGGCGGAAGAGGTCATTGCGTTTCTCCCTATTTTTATCCCTGTTTTTTTAGCCGCAGGTTATGACGTATTAGTACCATTAGCAACCTTATATTTAGGAGCAGCTACAGGCACGCTTGGTTCTACTGTAAACCCCTTCAGTGTTATTATTGCATCTAATTCGGCAGGTATAAATTGGACTATAGGTACGAATTCAAGAGTTGCTATGCTGTTTTTTGCTAGCGTTGTCGTGCTATTTTACATTCTTCGATATGCTAAACGAATCAAAGCAGATCCAACTCAATCACTTGTTTATTTCGCTAAACAAGATCACTTGTCACATTTTCTTAAGCCAAGCGATTCATTAACAGAAAAGATGGATGGAAAATCATCCATAATTCTAACTCTGTTTATCGCCACCTTTACAGGTATGGTTTACGGTGTAATAAATTTAAATTGGTGGTTTGTCGAAATGACTACCATATTCTTTAGTGGATCACTCCTTATTGCAATAGTTGCAGGTATGCCAGAGACAAAAATTGTAAACTCTTTTATTAGTGGCGCACAAGACTTACTTAGTGTCGCAATAATCATTGCTATGGCACGAGGAGTAGCGATTATAATGGAGGACGGATTGATCAGTGATACTATTTTATATTATGCCTCGTTATCAGTATCAGAAATGCCAAAATGGTTATTCATTAATATAATGTTGCTGATTAATTTGGGGCTTGGGGTAATAATCTCGTCAAGTTCAGGGCTTGCTGTTCTTACTATGCCAATATTTGCACCACTGGCTGATTCCGTGGAAATTGGCAGAGAGTTAATAGTCAGTAGTTATGTGTTTGGTTTTCATTTAGTGCAATTTATTTCGCCAACGGGTTTGTTACTTGCCTCTTTAACACTCGCAAAAGTTCCATTTAATGCTTGGTTAAAGTTTATTTTTCCTTTACTAGTTGTATTACTAATTTTGAGTTCCGCAATACTCACATCAAGCCTGTTCCTTTAAACTATCTATAGGTATCCACCTGACTTTATCTCAACTTACTTAACCACACCTCGGCGTGTCTAACCGACTATTTTTGCTCTATTGGGTTGAATCGACTAAATCCTGTGTCTTCATTCAACTCTAATATACCCTTTCGTAATAAAGATTGGATGGCTTTATTAATAGAGTTGCATAGTTTCACGCCATCTGCATCATTCTTACAAACATAAAAACTTTCTAGAACTGCAACAGGTTTATCTAGATCGTAATGAATTCTATTAGCCTCACTATTTTCATTTACCGCGACCATAGTTCCTGGATAACCACCTAAAACACCAGCAAC